>Ga0172376_10000096_pt1 | contig 103639 bp, 96 predicted proteins | sample Lak35m_FD_121114 | JGI IMG/M metagenome (GOLD analysis project Ga0172376, IMG submission 121114) | Freshwater microbial communities from Kabuno Bay, South-Kivu, Congo - kab_092012_35m | ecosystem: Environmental > Aquatic > Freshwater > Lake | place: Democratic Republic of the Congo: South-Kivu...
AAACTCTGTTTTTAAAAGCCTACACGTCATCTTTAGGGTTTCATCCCTCTTCAAACTAGTCTAAGATCATACTGTATACGGTATCATCTTACACAGAATCCTTCTGGTGTATCAGAACTGTTCGTCTTCAATCCTTAGGACCGTCAACGACATCTGATTTTACATTCCTACCATCTTCACCCTATCACATAAGGGTTAAGAAACTGTTACACGATTGAAATTTTACTTTTAAAAACACCAAACGCCCCCACATGGGGGCGCTTGGTTCTTCTATAGATAGAATCGTAAGATGATTAACGATCCAAACTTACTTTAAGTCCGGCTGAACTGCCACTCAGCGTATCTAACCCTAAATTTGTACTAAAACTAATTCCACTGTTCAGGTTAATCCCACCTATCCATGCAACAGATTCCACCCCCTTACCCTATCTTTACCAACAAACTTGTACCCCTGAAAAAGTCTGGTTCAAGCACGCTCACTTAAAAAAATATTGATTGTTCCTACATAAATCAGTATATTGAATTGTTTTTTGTAGGATGGCGGGTTAATCCCAGGGTATGCCTACCCTACAGGTTTAAGTCAATTGAAAGGATTGAAAATGCCCAAGTTAAAAACTAAAAGCGGCGCTAAGAAGCGTTTCAAAGTTACCGCTACCGGCAAGATTTTGTTTGGAAAAGCGGGTCGTCGTCACGGGATGAGCAAACGCCCCCAATCAATGTTACGGGATTCTCGCGGTATGCATGTTATGAGTGCATCCGATGTGGCTCGTGTTAAACGTCATATGTTACCGTACGCATAAGGAGGAAAAGCAATGTCTCGAGTTAAACGTGGTGTGACTGCCCATGCGCGTCACAAAAAAATATTAGGCTTAGCAAAAGGTTCAGTCGGCCGTGCAAAGTGTTGTTATAGAACAGCACGTCAACGTGTTGAAAAGAACATGCAATATGCATATCGCGATCGTCGTGTGCGCAAACGTGACTTCCGCGCTTTGTGGATTCAACGTATCAATGCTGCCGTGCGTTTGCATGGATTAACATATTCTCAATTCATGCATGGATTAAAACTATCTGGAATTGATCTGGATCGTAAAGTATTAGCTGACTTAGCTGTCCGTGAAGAAGCGGATATCAAAACATTGGTAGAAGCTGCTCAAACCGCACTAAAGAAATCAGCGTAAAACACCTCCCCGGTTCGCCGGGGTTTTTTATACGACCTATACAAATAAACATATTTTCGTTTGCTGAAAATTAGTCTGATAACATTTTTCCTGCATGCTTGCAGCAATCAATCTTCTTCCAATATACTTAGTATAACCTACTACAAAGAGCCAAAGCTTCTTTTACACTATCTCTTTTCCCTAATTCATGACTTAGTAACTTATCTTTCTCCTTGGGGAAACAACTAGATTTACTTTTCCTAAAAAACTATCGATTTTTAACGGATATTTAAAGATTTCATTATTACAATAAGCATAAGAACAAAAACCCAACAGGGGGGATAAACGATGTTATATAATGTACCCTCACCGAAAAAATATCAGGTGGTATTACTTAACGACAACAAAACACCAACAGAATTTGTTGTACAAGTCTTGCAAAATATATTTCACAAAACCGCTCACGAATCAGCCCAAATTATGATGAATATTCATCTAAACGGCACCGGGATTGTAGGAGCTTATACTTACGAAGTCGCAGAAACGCGCTTAAATAATGTATTAAAACAAGCTCGCAAATATCAACACCCCCTACAGGGCGAACTAGAGGTAATCCGCTAATGTTATCAAAAAATCTTGAAAATAGCCTTAGACGCGCGGTGGATTATGCACTAAGTTTAGGGCACGAACACACCACCTTAGAACATCTTTTATATTCTTTAACAGAAGATCCTGACATTGATGGAATTCTAAAAAGTGTCTCGGTCAATGTTCCCCAAATGCGTGAAACTTTATGGGAATTTATTACTGCAGAACTTGCTTATCTAAAAGTAAAAGAACTGGAAGAATCTTCCCCTACCATCTCATTTCAACGCGTTCTTCATCGTGCAATTTTACAAACACAAACTTCAGGTGGAAAAGTTGTAGATAGCAGATATGTTTTGGCAGGTCTGTTTGACGAAAAAGAATCCCATGCCGCATTCTTTCTGAAAATTCATAATTTAAATCGAATGGATATTATCCAGTATATGAATAACAACCCTATTGCATTACGAAAAACCTCTAAGAAACAAAATGATGAGGCACAAACAATCCAGCAATTAACAAAAATATCGTCTCTTGATTCAAAGCTACAGTTACCAAACTTCACGACTTCGCCGTTAGACGCTCAACCGTCTACTCAGGCTGAGTATAGCGATAAGAAACATCTAAAACAATTTTGTGTAAATTTAAATGAACGCGCAATGAATGGTAAGATAGATCCTGTAATTGGTCGTAATATCGAAATTGAACGTGTGGTTGAAATTTTAAGCAGACGCACAAAAAATAACCCAATTTTAGTAGGAGAAGCAGGGGTTGGAAAAACTGCAGTTGCAGAAGGCCTTGCTCTGCAGATTATTAATAAAAAACTACCAACGTTATTAAATGCGACTATATATTCTTTAGACCTTGGGTTGCTATTAGCTGGGACCAGATACCGTGGTGATTTTGAAGAGCGACTAAAGAATGTAATTGCTGATGTTGTTGCCACACCTGGTGCGATTTTATTTATTGACGAAATTCATAATATCGTGGGCGCAGGCTCGACTCAAGGAGGGGGTATGGACGCCTCTAATCTTTTAAAGCCGGCACTTGCGCGCGGCGAAATTCGGTGTATAGGGGCTACAACTTATAAAGAATTTAGACAATCCTTTGAAAAAGATCGCGCATTAACCCGCCGCTTCCAAAAAGTCGATATTGAGGAAACATCCCCTGAAGATACTTTGCAAATTTTAAAACAACTTAAAAAGATTTATGAAAATTATCACGGTGTTCTTTACTCTGATGAACTTTTAAGCACTGTAATAGACTTGGCCGTACGATATATCCACAATCGTGCATTACCCGACAAAGCTATTGATATCTTAGATGAAGTTGGGGCACACCATCATTTAAAAAATGAAGCCTCAAAAAATATCACGTTACGCGAGGTAGAAGAAACCGTTGCAAAAATTGCCCGCATGCCTAAATTAAATATAACAACTGACGAACGAAAAACCATTCTTAATCTTAGAAAAACTCTTAAAAAACATATTTTTGGTCAAGATAACGCCATAGACACAGTTGTAGATGCTATTCAGATCGCGCGGGCCGGATTACGCAATCCAGAAAAGCCTATGGGGGCATTTTTGTTTGCAGGACCAACTGGTGTTGGTAAAACAGAATTAGCCCGCCAAATATCAAATCAACTTGGCTTAAAATTATTGCGCTTTGATATGTCCGAGTATATGGAGAAACATAGTGTTGCCAAACTCATTGGAACCCCTCCTGGATACGTTGGATACGATCAGGGCGGATTGCTAACTGATGCTATTGATAAGAACCCTCATGCAATTTTATTATTAGATGAAATTGAAAAAGCTCACCCCGATTTATTCGCTATTTTGCTACAAATGATGGATTATGGAAAGATTACTGATAATACTGGACGAGAAATTGACTGCCGCCATGTAATGATCATTTTAACAACCAATGCAGGGGCCATGGAACTTTCCAAATCACCAATTGGATTTGAAAAAGATCAAAATACAGAAGCCTCAGAAACGGGAGATATTACACGCTTATTTACTCCAGAATTTCGTAATCGTTTAGATGGAATTATTACATTTCATAAGTTATCAGAGAAAGATATTATTCACGTATTTGATAAGTTCTTTGAACAAACGGTCACCCTGTTGCAAGAGAAAAATATTAATGTAGAAGTAACACAAAAAGCAAAAAGATGGTTTATTCAACACGGATATTCAGAGTCTATGGGGGCACGCCCTATGGAGCGCTTGATTCAAGAAAAAATTAAATTACCCTTATCAAAAGAAATATTATTTGGAAAAACTTCAAAATCTGGAAGAAAATTACGAATTGATATGGACAATGATGCCGCCGTCATCCGATCATTTGAAAAGGAGCTTGCATAAGCAAACGTATTACAATGCTGTTAAAACTTGAAAAAAACATAAGAAAATTTATGGCAAAAGCGTATTCTTTTAGTTTGCATTTTAAAACCACACTATGTTTCCTTATAAAGGATTAAAAAATAACAAAAATTTGATTTTCTTTAATTTACCCTCCATTAATGGGTATAATTATCTTCATTATTAATTTTATCTGGATTTTATATAAAACTCTTCAGTATGCTATTTAAAAATAGGTGAAAAATATATGCATCGTAATCGTCATACTAAAATTGTTGCAACACTAGGTCCCGCATCTTCATCTGAAGATATGATTCAATGGTTATTTGAACGAGGAGTAGACGTCTTTCGATTAAATTTTTCTCATGGCACCCACTCTAGCCACGCTAAAAACATTCACTGGATTCGTAAGCTAGAACAAACATTTGATCGACCCATTGCAATTCTCGCTGACTTACAAGGGCCCAAATTACGTGTAGGAAAATTTGAATCTTCCCCTACAAATATCGTGGCTGGCCAGAAATTTATCTTTGACACAGATGCTAAACTGGGTAATGCAGAACGAGTCCAACTACCTCACCCAGAAATTTTTGCAGCTGCAAAAAAAGGAGACGAGTTGTTAGTGGACGATGGAAAACTGTCATTTCGTGTAGATGATGTAGATAAAACTTGCATAAAAACTACAGCCTTAGTTTCGGGCCCAATTTCTAATAATAAAGGGTTAAATTTACCATCTACTCACTTACCAATTGATATTCTTACAGAAAAAGACAAAGAGGATTTACAGTTTGCACTTTCAGAAAAAGTTGATTTTATAGCATTGTCTTTTGTACAAACCGCAGATGATATTATTCAAGCACGCAATCGCATTCATACAAAAACAAAAATTATTGCAAAAGTAGAAAAACCTCAAGCCATACAAAATCTTGCAGCAATTTTAAAAGAAGCGGATGGGGTGATGATTGCAAGAGGAGATTTAGGCGTAGAGCTTCCTCCAGAACAAGTCCCACCGCTACAAAGAAAAATTTTAAGAGAAGCAAAAACTTATCAGAAGCCTGTAATTGTAGCAACACAGATGTTAGAGTCGATGATTAACGCCCCCAAACCCACACGAGCAGAGGTCTCTGATGTTGCAACCGCGGTTTATCTGGGAACAGATGCTGTTATGTTGTCAGCAGAGTCTGCATCTGGACAATACCCAAAAGAATCCGTTGAAATTATGGATCGAATTATTTTTAATGCAGAACAAGACCGCTTTACTCAAGAGAAAAATCCTTCTTTAGCACAGTTATCAGTGCCTGAAGCAGCTGTTTTGCTTGCACATCAACATGCTGCTCGTACAATTGCCGCTTTATCAAACTCCTTTGAAGCGTTTGTTAGTATTTCTAATTTAAAATTGGAGATACCTATTTTAGCTATTACCTCCGATATGAATGTATATCATCAGTTGCCTCTATTATATGGGATTCACGCAGTATATAGGGATCAATTGCCCCCCCCAGACAAACCATCTCAATATAAAACATTTGTGCAAACTATTGCAAATCAAGAGGGAATCACCACCCGGACAGATCATGTAATTATTGCATTAATCTCCGATACCTTCGAAGATAGAGCATTTTCCGGATTATCTATTTTAAATTAAACCTCCCTTAATCGTAAGACATATTTCGCCCCACTAACGTGGGGCCCACCCACGAACCGGCATCAGATCGGTACCCACCCCACCGCCACCACTACACCATAGAATCGGTAGTTCTAAAAACTGTGTTTTTAAAAGCCTACACGTCATCTTTAGGGTTTCACCCCTTGTCAAACTAGTCTAAGATCATACTGTATACGGTATCATCTTACACAGAATCCTTCTGGTGTATCAGAACTGTTCATCTTCAATCCTTAGGACTGTCAACGACATCTGATTTTACATTCCTACCATCTTCACCCTATCACATAAGGGTTAAGAAAAGGTTACCCAATTGAAATTTTACTTTTAAAAACATAGTACTTTAATTTTTTCAAATTCTTGGGTATAAAACTGGATAAGGCAAAGGAATGCATATGATAAATATTGAAACCTTAGAACAAGAAGCATCACTATCTGTAAAAGCTGCAACAACACCGGATGCCCTAGAAGCTATTCGCATCGAAATTGCTGGCAAAAACGGAAAGTTAACTCATTTGATGAAAGATTTGGCTAATTTGTCTCTTGAAGACAAAAAAACGGCGGGTCAAAAATTAAATGGTTTCCGAGACCGTTTTAATATCCTATTACAGGAAAGAAAGTCTGAAATTGAGGCACAAATGCTTGAAGCTCGCTTACAGACTGAACGTTTGGACGTTACGTTACCCGTTAGCAATAAGACATCAGGTCACCTACACCCAATTACTTATGTTATTGAAGAGGTAACTAATATTTTTTCTCAAATGGGCTTCCGTGTTGCAGAGGGTCCTGATATTGAAACAGATAATTATAATTTTTCCGCGCTAAATATTCCAGAAAATCACCCTGCTCGCCAAATGCATGATACCTTTTATTTAAAGAATGGGATCTGCGAAGACTCTCCACTATTGTTAAGAACCCATACGTCTCCAGTACAGGTACGTACAATGTTATCTCAACAACCCCCAATCCGTATTATCGCACCTGGCAGAACTTATCGATGTGACTCTGATCAAACACATACACCTATGTTCCATCAGATCGAGGGATTATATATTGATCATGCTGCAAACGTAAATATGGGTCATCTAAAAAGTTGTATTGAAGCATTCTGTCGTGCATTTTTTGAATCAGCGACGTTACCTATTCGTTTTCGCCCCAGTTTCTTTCCATTTACAGAGCCATCTGCAGAAATTGATATTGGATGCAAACGTACAAAAGATGGAGTTCAAATCGGCGCCGGAAATGACTGGTTAGAAATTATGGGATGCGGAATGGTACACCCTAATGTATTACGAAATTGTGGTATTGACCCTGAAATTTATCAAGGATTCGCTTTCGGAATGGGGGTAGAACGCCTAGCCATGCTAAAATATAATATTCCAGATCTTCGAACATTCTTTGAAGGTCATTTTAAGTGGATTCAACACTATGGTTTCCTTCCCTTTACAAAAAATTATCGCACCAACGAGGATGTGCTATGAAATTTACGTTATCTTGGTTAAATGAACATCTAGAAACGAAAGAAGCGCTAGCCGACTTAATGCATCACTTAACGATGTTAGGCATTGAGGTAGAATCCTTTGATGATCCTTCGCCTCGGTTGGCTCCTTTTTTAATTGCTCAAATTAAACACTTAGAAAAACACCCTAATGCCGACCGACTCAATGTATGCCATGTACAAATTTCACCTGATGAAAAAGAACCGTTAGTACAAGTGGTTTGTGGCGCACCTAACGTATATCCTGAAATGAAAACTGTTTTTGCCCACATTGGCACTCATATTCCGGGATTGGATATTACATTAAAAGCGGGCAATATTCGTGGAGTTGCCAGTAATGGTATGTTGTGCTCATTAAATGAATTAGGGCTTGGAAAAGATCAGGACGGCATTGTTGATTTACCGCAAGATGCATCTGTAGGATATCCGTTTGCAAAAACATTTGGCCATGACGATCCCATGATTGAAGTAAGTATTACGCCAAATCGTGCAGATTGCTTTGGTGTTATAGGTATCGCTCGCGATTTGGCTGCCGGTGGCTTTGGAAAATATCTCCCAAAGAAAACTCCGGTAATTAACGGGACCTATGCTTGCTCTAAGTCAACTCAAATTGAATCAGATAAAGATTGTCCTGTTTACATGGGGCGCATAATTCGCAATGTAAAAAACACACAAAGTCCCCAATGGTTGCAACAACGACTTAGAAAAATTGGATTAGAGCCTATCTCTGCAATTGTGGACATTACAAACTATATTAACTATGACTTATGTCGTCCATTGCATGCCTTTGATTCCGATAGAATAGATGGAAATATTATTGTACGACGAGCAAAGGATGGGGAAACAATCCTGGGATTAAACGATAAAGAATACACATTATCCAATCGCCACTTAGTAATTTCAGATGAAAAAAATGCCCTTGCTCTGGCGGGGGTATTAGGTGGAAAACTCTCTGGAACAACTCTTGAAACAACAAATGTATTTTTAGAATCCGCTTTATTCAATCCAACTCTCGTTAGTACTTGTGGACGCGACCTTAATATTCATACCGACTCTAGGATGCGTTTCGAACGAGGCATTGATCCAGAGTCAGTTCGATTTGGATTAGATATAGCCACACAAATGATTATTGATATCTGTGGTGGAGAAGCAAGCGATATTACAATGGCAGGCGTGGTTCCAACAAATGTGAAGGAAGTGCGTTTATCATTGGAAAAAGTACAGCTATTAACAGGAGTTTCAATTTCAAAAAAGAACATTGAAGCATACTTAAGTGGATTAGGCTTTACAAATATTCATCTGATCCCTGGAGATGCCCTTAAAATGACAACACCATCATGGAGATTTGATATATCAAACGAACAAGATGTAATTGAAGAAATTATCAGAATTCATGGATATGACAACTTACCAGAAACTCAGCTAGCAATGGCTCCTGGATTTAAGCCTTATTCTTTCACCCAAAGCATCCCATTAACAGCTAAAAAAATCTTAGCTTTATTAGGATTAAATGAAAGTATTCATTATGCTTTTATTAACAAACAAATGGCAGATCAATTTAAAGGAAACAATGCGACCATCGAATTGCTTAATCCTATTAGCCAACAATTAAGCCATATGCGCCCCTCGTTGTTACCATCACTATTAGAGACAACCCAACGTAATATTTCCTATCATCATCACAATCTATCTATATTTGAAGTGGGCGCAGCATATCATCAAGAAGTCGAACCTGTGCAAGAAACAGTAGCAGCTGCCATACTGACCGGTGAAACTGCTATTGCAGATTGGCGCAAACTTCACCGTAATTATGATGTGTTTGACATTAAAAGAATTGCCTTTGAGTTAATAAACCAACTAGGATTAAAAACAGAAACCTTACAAATAGATAATGACGGAGCACCATCTTGGTATCACCCTGGACAAAGCGCAGCCTTGAAACTGGGGCCAAAACTAATATTGGGGTATTTTGGAAGGCTACATCCTACCATTGAAAGGTTCTTTGAACTTGAACAACCCGTTTATGGCTGTGAAGTCTTTTTAGATAGACTACCCTTGAAACCCACAAAACACAACGCTTTCATCGCAAATTTTCTACAACCTGTTGAAAGAGATTTTGCTATAGTAATGGATGCAAGCATCCCAACATCAAAATTGCTAAAAGCTGTTGAAAGTGCTGACAAAGACTATATACGGAATATTCGTTTGTTTGATGTCTATACTGGAAAAGGTATCCCGGATGGTAAAAAATCTATGGCATTTAGCGTAACATTTGTACCAAAAGACGCAACCTTCAATGATGAACAAATTCAACAATTAAGCCAAAAGGTAATTGCTTCCGTAACAAAAGCCACAGGTGGAGAACTAAGGGGCGCTTCTGCATGACACAGACACATAGTCATATTCGAAACTTTGTAATTATTGCTCATATTGATCATGGAAAATCAACATTAGCAGATAGATTAATCGAGTTCTGCCAAGCTGTAAGCTCTCGCGATATGAAAGAACAATTCCTTGACAATATGGATATTGAACGCGAACGTGGAATTACGATTAAAGCACAAACTGTACGATTAAAGTACACCGCAAAAAATGGAGATATTTACCAGCTTAACCTGATTGATACACCTGGACATGTGGATTTTTCCTATGAAGTCAGCCGATCTTTAGCCGCTTGCGAAGGTTCTTTGCTAGTAGTGGATGCTTCCCAAGGGGTAGAAGCACAAACTTTAGCTAATGTCTATCTAGCATTAGATAATGGCCATGAGATTATTCCTATATTAAATAAAATTGACTTGCCGGCAGCAGATCCCGACAAAGTAAAACAAGAGATTGAAGATGTCATTGGCTTAGATACTTCTGATGCAGTCATGATTTCTGCAAAGTCCGGTATCGGTATTCAAGATGTATTAGAAGCTATCGTACAACGTTTGCCTGCCCCCGAGGGTAATGCAGAAGCCCCATTACAAGCGCTGCTGATCGATGGGTGGTATGATACTTATTTGGGCGTCATGATTTTAGTTCGTGTAAAAGAAGGCGTGATGCGCAAAGGCGCAAAAATCCAAATGATGTCCACTAAAGAAACATATACTGTGGAGCAAATGGGGGTATTTACACCTAAAAAAGAACCTGTGGATGCATTGTATCCGGGAGAGGTTGGTTACATTACTGCAGGAATTAAGTATGTAGCAGATCTTAGCGTAGGAGATACGATTACAACCGAACGAAATGCGGCATCTGCCCCTCTTCCTGGTTTTAAACCCAGCGTTCCCGTTGTCTTCTGTGGTCTTTTCCCTTCGGATGCAGCCGAATTTGAAGTATTGCGCGAAAGTCTTGCAAAGCTACGCCTTAACGATGCAAGTTTTGTCTTTGAAACTGATCATTCTCCTGCATTAGGAATGGGCTTTCGTTGTGGTTTTTTGGGATTGCTTCATCTTGAAATTATCCAAGAGCGCCTGGAACGTGAATTTAATTTGGATTTAATTACAACTGCCCCCAGCGTTGTATATAAAATATACTTAAAAAATGGGACCGTAATGGATATCCACAATCCTGCCGATTTGCCAGATATTATGAAAATTGAGAAAATCGAAGAACCATGGATAAAAGCAACTATTATGGTGCCTGATGAATATTTAGGTTCTGTTTTAGCCTTGTGTACTGATCGTCGGGGACAACAAATAGACTTAACCTATGCTGGAAATCGTGCAATGGCGGTATATCGGTTACCCTTAAACGAAGTTGTGTTTGATTTTTATGATAAATTAAAATCAGTCTCTAGAGGGTACGCCAGCTTTGATTATCAAATGGATGGTTACTCAGAAGAAAATTTAGTGAAACTTGCCATCCTGGTAAACAGTGAGCCTGTGGAAGCATTATCTTGTATTGTACAACGCGATCGCGCTGAACATCGGGGAAGGGCCTTGTGCGAAAAATTAAAAGAATTAATTCCACGACAATTATTCCAAATTGCGATTCAAGCAGCAATTGGAGGAAAAATCATTGCTAGAGAAACTGTATCAGCTATGCGTAAAGATGTAACAGCAAAATGTTATGGTGGTGACATCAGCCGTAAACGCAAATTATTAGATAAGCAGCGCGAAGGTAAAAAACGCATGCGGCAATTTGGAAATGTAGAAATCCCTCAATCGGCACTAATTGCGGCATTAAAAGTGGGAGATTAGAGAGTCAGGCATCTATTCTGGGGCGACGTTATTGTTCCCATTCATAAATCTGTAAGATAAAAGGCTGCCTAGTTTTCTCTCCTGCTGCTTTAAAAATAACAGCAAAGATGCCTACTTCATTAATGGGTAAGATTCTCCAACCTTAAGAATTTCAATTTGATTCTTAGGAATACCTAAAATTTTTGCCTCAGATATCAGCTCGCGCTCGGCTTCAAGAAATGATTCTTTTCCTAAAGGAAAGACATCATAATGAATTGGTATCATTGTTTCTGTTTTCAAATCTTGATGCGCAGACAGTGCATCAGAAGGCCCCATGTGCTGTGCTTTCATCACGGACCTTGGTTTGTAGGATCCTATGGGAAGAAGCCCAACGTTTATCATCTTAATTCGATCCGCTATCTGAGAAAAGTGAGGACCAAGGCCTGTATCACCAGCAAAAAATACCGAGCCTTTGGATGACTCAAACACGCCCCCCATCCATAACGTTTTGTTAATATCAAAAAGCCCGCGTCTTGACCAATGCTGTGCCGGAGTTGCAGTAATGTTTATTCCATTAACTTCATGAACTTGCCACCAATCCAATTCAACAATAGGGCGGGTTATCCCCCACTTTAACAACTGCCGTTTCATCCCTAAAGGAACAACAAACGTTATATTATGAAACTGTGCCAGATTTATAACAGAAAATTTATCTAAATGATCGTAATGATTATGCGAAATAAATGCTATGTCAATAGGAGGTATCAACTCTAAAGAAAGACCCGGTGCTGAAACACGTTTTGGTCCAAAAATCCCTAACGGACCCGCTCGATTAGAAAATACAGGATCTGTTATAATATTAATGCCGGCCATTTGAATTAAAAATGTAGCATGTCCAATATTTGTAATTCTCAGCTCTTCAGATTTGCTTGCGATAGATCGAGGATTAACAATAACTTTTTTAGGCCACTTAGCTGCGGGGGCATTTATAAATTCCCACAGTATTTTTAAACTCATAATACGATGGTTTGGTCTCCATGGATGTTGAAATTGCTTCGTGATCGAATTCCAATGCGGCGAATCCCAATCCGTTAAATTTAACCAGCGCTTATACATTATGACAGCACTTGCAAAACATGCTGCGATTAAAAGTATTAATACCATTTTGTCCTCATCTCGGCCATAATAGCGCAAAAATCTTATCAAGAGGTAAATTTTTTGTAATTTTGTTTTTTTAATCTTAACTATTTATTTATCACATATGGTTTATGCTGTTTTTATGAGGTGTTATATGAGACGAATCATTTTTCTTTTGGGTTGTTTTTTCTTAAGTTCATGCGGCACGCCAGAATGGAAAGATCCAGATACGCATATTGAAGAAAAAGGTATCTATTGTTACCCTACTTTAGGTGGGGTGGATTGTTACAAACGCCCCGTTAAGCGCTGTGTTCGAAAACCCTTAGGTTACGAAGGCCCTCCGCCTCCTCAAAATGTAAATGAATAGGATTGAATAGCTTTTCTAATTAAGTCTCATAACCGATAAACCTTTACTACGCCAACTCAAACACACATAGGCCAAACATTTTTACCCTTTACTATACACGTTAATTAAGTATGATATTCTTATTTAAGAGAGGCGTTATTATGTTTCAAACAGGATTATATCAACATTATTCAGGAAAACATTATCATGCGATGGGGGTGTGTCGCCACTCTGAAACTTTAGAGATGATGGTTGTTTATCAAGCTTTATATGGTGATTATGGTTTGTGGGTTAGGCCTGTTGAAATGTTTAAAGAAACCATTGAAAAAGAAGAAAAAACTATCCCACGCTTTAAGTTTATTGCACCCATGTGGTCAGAACCACCAAAATTGCGCTAATGATCAACCATACGCTGAATACTAAGTAGATTTTCAATAAAGTCAGAACTTTTGAAAGGTCTTAAATCTTCAATGCTCTCGCCTACTCCTAAATAAAAAATTGGCAATTTAAACATATCGGCTAATTGAATAATAATGCCAGCTTTGGCAGTTCCGTCTAGTTTAGTAATGATAAGCCCATTGATGTTTACATCCTCTTGAAACAATTTCACTTGTTGAAGGGTATTTTGTCCAATATTTGCGTCTAATACTAACAAGGTATAGTGCGGTGCTGCTTCATTTATTTTCTTTGTAACCCTTATAATTTTTTTTAACTCTTCCATCAATGTAGACTTTGTATGCAATCTGCCCGCTGTATCCACAATTAAGATATCGTCTTTCTTAGACATAGAGATTTCATATGACTTATAAACAAGAGCTGCAGCATCTGAATTGTCAGCCCCCCTTTCTAAAGGAACTCCGGCACGGTCTGCCCATACCGTCAACTGTTCCACAGCAGCAGCCCGAAAAGTATCTGCCGCAACAAAACGCACTTGTTTCCCCTCATTTTTCCACTGTGATGCTAATTTTCCTGTAGTTGTTGTTTTTCCAGATCCGTTAATCCCCACCATAAAAATTACGGTAGGTTTTTCATTAAAATTAATTAGATTTTCTAAGGGAGATAATATTGTAGTTAAATCTTCAGAAAGCGCAGCTTTCACCTCATCAACCGTAATGTCTTGTTGAAAACGCTTCTTTTTTAAACTTGCAACCAAGCGGCTGCTGGTTACATATCCAACGTCTGCTGACAACAATAAATCTTCAATCTCTTGCAACATATCTTCATCCAGCTTCCGCTTTGTAACTATAGATGTAAGACCTTCTGTAATTTTAGATGTAGACTTTTTTAGCCCGTCACTTAACCGTGAAAACCAACTTTTTGATTCCGTTTGTTCTGTCATGCAAATATCCCTTCACATGTCAAATTATAGTTCTTTATATCGGAAATTTTTAAACTTATGATTTGCCCTTCTACTTTTAAAGCCTGGGGCACCTGAGTTAAGTCAACTGGACAAAAGTGCTCGGTTCGCCCTAAACTATCCGACTCTACTAATACATTAGCCATTTTTCCAATGTTGGACTTTAAAAAAGCTAACTCTTTTTGTTGCCCTACTTCTCTTAAACGTTTGGCCCGATCTTTAATAACCTCCGATGCCACTTGCGGCATGCGTGCTGCGGGTGTGCCTGGGCGCTGTGAATAAGGAAAGACATGTAAATAAGTTAAATCACATTCATCCACAATTCTCAGCGTATTCTGAAACATTTCTTCAGTTTCTGTTGGAAAGCCTGCTATAAGATCCGCACCAAATACTATGTCAGGTCTACGTCTTTTAAATTCCTTACATATATGAATAGCATCCTCACGCAGATGTCTGCGTTTCATACGTTTTAAGATTAAATTATCGCCGGCTTGTAAACTTAAATGAAAATGTGGCATAAGGCGAGGTTCATTTTCTACTAACTGCAACAAATCATCATCTACCTCAACAGAATCAATGGAAGAGATACGTAATCTTTTAATATCCGGCACTAATGCTAGCAACCGTTTTACCATTTCACCTAACTTTGGTTTTCCGGGCAAATCTGCACCATACGCGGTAATATCTACACCAGTTAATACAATTTCTTGGTATCCACTTTCAACCAACACGCGTGTTTGATTAACAATATCTCCCACAGGAACACTTCGGCTATTACCCCGCCCATAAGGAATGATACAAAAAGTACAACGATGATCACATCCATTTTGAACCTGGATAAAAGCACGCGATTTTCCCTGGAAGTTAGAAATCAGATGCCCTGCCGTTTCTTTAACCGACATAATATCATTTACAATTGCCTTTTCAGTATCAAATGCAGCAAAGCGAAAATTATCGGCTTTTAGTTTATCGTCATTCCCAAGAACTCTATCAACTTCTGGCATTTTTGCGTAGGTATCAGGACTTACCTGAGCAGAACATCCTGTTACAATGATTTTTATGCTAGGATTTTCTCTTCGTGCCTTACGAATAGCTTGTCGGGCCTGCCGCTCAGCTTCTGCTGTAACCGCACATGTATTAAATACAATCACGTCATCCGATGAATCTTCAACAAACTTTCTCATCACCTCAGATTCATAGGTATTTAAACGACATCCAAACGTAACAATTTTACCACTCATGATAACTACGCCATTTTTCCTTCAAAAACATAAGTTGCAGGACCTGTTAGCAGAATTACTCCATCTTCACGGGTTTCCAAAGTAACCGAGCCTCCAGGCATCGTAATATTAGACGTAGGGGCAACTAATCCTTTTTTCAAGGCTGCCGCGTGTACCGCACAAGCACCGCTTCCACAAGCCTGTGTAATGCCTGTTCCGCGCTCCCAAGGAATCATTTTAATGTGATTTGCAGATTCAAGATGTACGAAATGAACATTCGTACGGTTTGGAAATAATCGATGATGTTCTATATACGGACCATATTTTTCAGCCATTTCTAACGTAGGGTGAGCCACAAAAATTACAGCATGAGGGTTCCCCATAGAAACAGCCACCATATCTGGTTTGTGTGCCATATCCATGAATAAATCTAGCAAGTCTAATTGCTGCGACAACGGCTGATCTTCCCATGTAAACTCAGGCTTTCCCATCTCAATACACACCCGCCCATCTTGTAGAAGCCAGGCTTTATGATAACCAGCCGGAGAGTGTAATTGGATAGAATCTTGCTCGCGCTGATTCATTAATAGCCAAGCAAGACAACGAAGCCCGTTACCACACTGTTCTGCCAAAGTCCCATCTTGATTATAAAAACGCACAACAGAATCTATGTCATCAGTATACGTAATTAACTGATCTGCTCCAATTCCTGTGTGCCGATTACATAAATGTATTACACGTTCAGATGTTAAGATCTCTGAACTCTTTAAAATTATAAAATCATTACCCAACCCATGCATTTTATGAAACAGCACGGCACCCTCATAATAGAATTATTAATATCCTAATAGCACATTTTCCATGATTTGCCTACAAGAACGTCTTACATGAAAGGCTTAAGTCTTTTATTTATTTAAGTGTACCAGCTTCACACCAACTACCCCAAAAATAATCATTCCTATAAAGCAAATCTGCCATATATTCAGGGTTTCTTTCATAAGCAGGGTCCCTCCGACTGCTGATCCCACTGCACCAATACCTGTCCACACAGGATACGCAATACTAATGGGAATGTGACGGGTGGATAGCGTTAATAAATACAAGCTAACAGCCATAAAACATATCGTAAAAATAGAAGGAATAAGCCTTGTAAACCCATCTGTATGTTTCATAGATAACGCCCATACAACTTCACATATTCCTGCTATTATTAAATAAGCCCATGCCATTATCATTCTCCTTTACTTTTCTTTACACTATAATCCAAATGTAAAAAAACTATAAAAATCTGAAAAAATATCACAAAACATTAACTTAATTTGTCATAAAAAATGTCACGTTCAAAAAATAAGGATTGCGCTGTTTGAAAGGAACAGTTAAAATCACCTTTAATAATTTAGAGTAAGCAATGTTTATTCAAACAGAAGAAACTCCCAACCCCAATACTTTAAAATTTTTACCTGGAAAAATAGTGATGGGGGCCGGAACAATTGATTTTCGCACCAAAGAAGCAGCAAAACGCTCTCCTTTGGCGGCTAAGTTATTTGATATTAATGGGGTATGTGGCGTCTTCTTAGGTGCAAATTTTGTTGCTATTTCAAAGGAACCCTCTTATGAATGGTCAATATTGGTCCCTTATATTATAGAAGCGCTGACAATTCACTTTTCTAGTCAAACTCCAATTCTAAGTGGATTGCTGGATGTTAAAAGCACCCCAGTTCCGATTGAAACACTAGACCCATTATCTCGACAAATTGTCGAGATTTTAGATACTCGGGTTCGTCCATCGGTTGCAATGGACGGAGGAGATATTACTTTTGAAAAATTTGTTGATGGTATTGTATACTTACAAATGAAAGGTGCCTGCGCAGGATGCCCCAGTTCTCTTATTACCCTAAAGAATGGCATCGAAAATATGTTGCGTCACTATGTTCCTGAAGTAAAAGAAGTTCGGGCTTTAACCATATAATTATTAAAAGGAGAACCCCATGGAAAAATTACCCATGACTCGTGAAGGATTTGAGAAATTACAGTCTGAGTTAAAGCAATTAAAAACTATTGATCGACACGAAGTAATCAAAGCAATTGCCTCAGCCCGTGAATTGGGTGACTTGTCAGAAAATGCAGAATATCATGCTGCTCGGGAACGTCAAGGGTTTATTGAGGGTCGTATCGCAGAGCTGGAAGATAAGTTAGCTCGCGCGGATGTTATTGATGTAAAGCTTTTAGTTGGATCCAGTGTAAAATTCGGAGCCAGCGTACGATTAATCGATGAAGACACAGAAGAAGCTGTATCCTATCAAATCGTTGGTGATGATGAAAGCAATCTCAGCAAAGGCAAGATATCCCTATCATCCCCATTAGCTAAAGCATTAATAGGAAAAGATGTCGGTGATTCTGTGGATGTACGCACCCCGGGTGGCGTCAAATCTTACGAAATCGTAGAAGTCGCCTTTCATTAATACTTTGGGGGATAGTTTAGCGGTAGAACACCCGGCTCTGGACCGGGTAACCTAGGTTCGAATCCTAGTCCCCCAGCCAAACCTTTTTACCCCTCTTGCATATTTAATCTTTCAAGAGGGATTAACTTAAGATGCTTTATTCAGTACTGACAGGCTCTTCAAATACTGCTTTTAAGAAATTATAGTTATATCCTGTAAAACCACCATTCAGATCTTCTGGTGCAAACTGCCCAGTTTCACATACAAAAAACTCTTTTAAAGCAAGATAAAGACCATATAGTACTTCTATGGTATAAGTTTTCTGTATAAATCCCCTTACATAATCTTCTTCGCGCGCATTTTGAATATTCTGCCCACTAAAGAAGAGATAAGTATCTGAAACCACAGGCGAATCCTTGACAACAGGAACGGCTGCTTGTTTAGCCGTTTGAATATACCCAACATACACATCACAGCCAGATGTCGTTGGTTCTTGCTGAACCGCAGCTGCTCCATCTGCTGCAAAGCAACCAGCTGTTGCTAACATGAATGCAATTACTTTCACGATATATCTCCTATTCCTAACGGGATAATTTATCGCAAATCAGTTAAAACTTCCCTAACGGATAATCGTTACTTTCTTGGGTGGGATTTCATATACACATCTTTTAAGTTTTGCAGGCTAATATCCATATACCGTTGAGTTGTTGATAAAGAGGCATGCCCCAACAATTCTTGAATAATACGCAAATCGGCCTGCTCATCCAATAAATGGGTTGCAAAACTATGCCGCAATGCATGAGGTGTTACCTCTGATGGAAGATGTAAGCTTTGCCGCAAATTCGCCACTTTTTTTTGTATTATCCTCATGTTCAAACGCCCTTTTTGCTGTCCTATAAACAAAGGATCACTGGCTATAAACGAATAAGGACATGCATTTAAATAATTTTGGATGTATGTATTAATAATCGGCAGGATAGGAACTAATCTTTGTTTTTGCCCCTTTCCTGTAATAGTCAGCACATCAGGCAATGGAAAGTCTGCATAGTTCAAATTTAAAGCTTCACTAATACGCAACCCTGCACCATACATCAAAACAAGTACAGCAGCGTCTCTTAAATTAATCCAATTATTATCAAATTTAATATTTTCAATTAAACTTTCGATCTTATTTGATGTCAGTGGACGGGGTAACCTTTTTTGATATTTCGGACTTTTAATCTCTAATAAATTTGCTAAATCTAAATTATGCTTTTGCATCAAGTATTTTATAAAATGCTTTAATGTTGAAACAGCTCTTGCGTTGGAAACAAGTGAAATTCCGCTATTCAACCTTGCTGTTAACCATGATCTAATATCCGCTAATTGTAATTTGTTAATACTTTTTAAATCAATATCTTCACCAAAATGCTGCCTAAAAAAGTGCAAAAAATTTTCTAAATCAGCTTGATAGGCGCGCAGCGTATTGTCGGAATAATTTCGAATGTATTTAAGTTCTGTTAACCATTGCTGTATTATCATTAACATTGTCATAAATCGGATCAGTTCTACATTAATGTTTTATTCACACTCTGAATATATCCTAAATAAGAACTGATCATATATATAAAAATAGGAGAAAATCAATGAAATGGATTAAAGGACTATTGGTTTTGGGGATGGTTACGTTTGCCTATTCCGCTATATCAATGAATGATGTAGAGGCTGCCAGAGGTAAAAGAACACAACAAGCGGGTACAAAAGCTCATTCTAAAGGAAAACCTCAAAAAAGAGGAACTACGCATCAAAGAGGAAAAGGAACTCGCAGTAAAAAAGATGGCTCAGCAAAACCAAAGAAAGCAGGTTTTCTTTCCTCTATTAAAGGAGCCTTTTCAAATCTTGGCTCAAAAATGTCAAATAGCGTAAATTGTCGAGCTGGAAAAGGGCAAGCCCCCGGAGCAGCACTCTATGATATGGCAAGCGCTGGAGAGAGATTAACAGATGCTCATGTAGTTACAGCCCACGCTTCTCCAAGCAAAGCAGCAGGCAGAACAAGTGGTCGCAGAAAAGGCCGTAATTAAAATCCAAAAAGAGAGGTAAAAAAATGAATAAAAAATGGTTTACTGGAATTGGTTTCGGTCTGTTTCTTGCCGCCGGGGCCTTAATCTATACAACAATACCGCAAGCACGCGTATCTTCAGCTTCTTCTTCAAACAAGAACTTGGAAAACTTAACTGGATGCGCGACAGATAAAAACCCTGGTTTTTTAGCAAATGTTATTATCGGGGCCATAAATAAATATGATAAAGACGTAAAAGCAGCTTTACGATCTGGAAACACTGGGCAAATGGCAAAACATCGCACCGCCCTATTACACGTGATTTCCTTTTTGTTAAAGGAATCAAGACATTTTTCACCTACCTACAAGGCAGTTGAACATAAACCCGTCTTTGATAAAGCACTAAATAGTCAAATTCAAAAAATGTATAAAGCAGAATATGGTGCGGCAAAAGACCCAAAAATGCAAGGTGAAGTTACTAAGGACTATCGCGCAATTGTAAAAGCGTTAGAAGCAGATGGTGTTAAAGGATTATCTAAAATTGTAACACCTGCAAAAGCCAAGAAAAAAGCTGATAAAAAAGCCAAAAAAGGATCTGCTGCTGCACGCAAAGCTGCAAACGCCGCTAAGCATTCAGGAAGAAAAGCTGCTGGTAGAGCAGGTATGTCTGCTATTAGCGGATTCCTTTCTGGTAAATCGCCAACTGAAATTGCCCAAGATGCGGCTGGGGCAGCTGAAGGATCTGTAGAAGACGATGTAGAACAAGCTGTTGATGGTGGAGACGCTGGTGATGACGCCCCTGCCGATGATGCAGGTGATGATGCTTATGCTGATGACGCAGGGGATGATGCTCCTGCTGATGATGCGGGTGACGATGCTTATGCTGATGACGCTGGTGATGATGCTCCTGCCGATGACTCAGGTGAAGATGTTCCTGCCGATGACTCAGCGGACGATGCTCCTGCCGATGATGCAGGGGACGAACAATACACAGAAGAAGACTAAATTATTACAAACTTAGAAAAAGCCCTCATTAATGAGGGCTTTTTTGTTTCCAGAAGGCAATCATAAATATTTTAATTACAGGTATAGCTTTTTGAAAGGCCTTTATATATATACGCAAATGTTCGTGAAACTTTGGAATGTTTTCTTCAAACAGTAGCTGATTAAACTTACATCTCAAACCCAATGGTAATCTATGCAAAGTACGTTGTAAAATCTTCCAAAGTTCTAATACCTCCTCATCCCGGCAACTACTAAAATGATTTTGATCTAATAAGGAAAGCTCTGATTGAATCCAAGAAACATGAGAAGTTTCAACACGATTATGCCATGCAACCCTATAATTGAATCCTTTAGGCCCACCAGATATTCTTTGAATAACAGTCGACAACTCAATATATTTACATGCCGTTAAGTAGTCTTCTAAAGAAATATATTTCTTTTCCCATAAGAATCTTAAACAAACAAAAGTTTTCTTATTAACAGATATTTTTTGAAGAGGTTTGGTTTCAATACTTTCTTGCTGTTGAAAAGTGATCGGCAAAAGAGTAATTCGAGATTTACGCAGACGATGTCTTAAATTAAGTGCTTGCTTCATATTAGCCCCTATTAATTGTTTTCTTAGTGCGCCGCAACCTATAAACACCGTCGTTGCCCGATTTATTAGCTTATAAAGTTTTTTTATTTTACACGTGAAATTCTTTCGACATACTTTTAAGCTTTTTTTAAAAATTCCTATATTATTACTCTAGAAATATTCTCTAACTTCCTATGATTTAACGCACTATCTTGAACTTAGTTAACAATTATTAACAAATTATTAACAAGAAACTTGATCTTCAAAAAAAAATATGACAGTTTAAAGCTGTTGGTAAAAAAATTAACAAGGATCCAAAATGTCGGTAGCAAAAAATTTAAGATTATTAAGACGCATTCGAGGTTTAACATTAGAAGAATTATCTGATCAAGTAGGGATCTCCGTTTCTTATTTATCACGTATTGAATCAGGCAACCGGCGAGTAACCGAGCCTTTATTATTTAAACTATGTGAATTATTACAATGTGATCCAGCTGAAATTTTATCAGACGAACCTCCAGAAAAGCAAATAGCCTCTCTTGGCTTCACATCTTTAAGTTTTCACCGCAAGAATCCACCTGAGAAAGTCTCAGAACTAATGGAGTTATTAGAAAAAGTCGCAGGACAATTACAAGACAATTCAACCACCACTCATAAATTGCCTGTATTTACCTCCTATTACTTTAAAAATATCTCATGGCCTCACACATCAAATGCCTCTTCTGCTATAATAGATGGCATTCCCTTAACTAATCCAGCAGATTGGGTTCCATGTCCGCCAGAATTAACACATGTTCAATCAGCCTTTGCTTATTGTGTGGTTAATGAAGAAATGAGCCCACGTTATAACCCTGGTGATATCGTATTTGTAAATCCTCAAAAACCATTAATGCCAGGATGTTTTGCATTATTGGTTAAAAATGATGATACACCGTTGTTACGTCAATTTATTAGTTCAAGTGGTCAAACATTTACCCTAAAGTCTTATCAAGACAACCATGAAGAAATTATCTCTTTAACAGACATCAAAGGTATTTACCGAGTTGTTGGAGCAAGAGAGCTGGCCTAACTGTAACACAATCAATGGAAGAGGGTCTAGCAGCCCTCTTTTTCTTAATCTTCCATTAAGATTAACTCACCAAGCTTAGGTAAATTTCCGCGAATTTTGCTTAAAGTAGCCACATCCCATCGGTTGTTCCAAATTAAAATACGCTTTAAAGATGTTGATGTTGATCGAATCAGATTTATAAATGCATAAATGTTAATGGCTTCCGTACCATGCAAGCGAATTTCTTGAATTGCCCAACTTTCTTTAGCGATTTCACGAATATAGGCATTAGTTCCAATTTTCGAAGATCCCGATAATAAAACTGTATGAATTCCTAAATCTTTCTCTCTCAATTCTTTCAACTTTTCAAGAATCATGTCCTTAGGCACTTTAGGATTAAAATAATGCAGCTCTAATACAATCTTTTTATGATATTGCTTTTCTGTTGGAAGACGCCAGGCACGGTCAACAGGGTTGGGAGAATCCAAATCTTCCCCGAAAAGATAACGTATGGAATGGCGAAATACCATTAAAACACCTAATAACATACAGACAACCATGTATATATAAATTTTTTTCATGTTTGACCTTAATATTTTATCCTTATTTACATACCATAAACCTTTTCTGCTTAGAATAGTTTATATGAAAATGAATCATAACATTACACAAAAAATTACAACGTCAACTACTGTAACCGCCTCGGTTCAGCAGGCACTAAAAATATTACAGATGACAAATGTAGAATTATCCGAATATGTACAACAAGAAGCCCTAGAAAATCCTTTTCTGGTTATTGCTTCTCCTTCTATAGAACAACCACTTCCAAACCCCACTATGCCAGATAACTCTTGGCCAAATCACTGGGAAACTGGCGACTCTTTCTTAAAAGAAGATGATAGGCCTTCATGGGAAAATACATTAATACAACCAGATAATATTAATGAATATATTATCTCTCAAATTAATACCAACATTACAGATCCAAAAGAATATAGATTAGCTTTAATCTTATTTGGATTATTAGACGAACGAGGATTCTTTACAATCGATTTACAAATTTTAGGAAAACATCTTCATGTCTCGCCGCATTTTATACAGAAGCTTTTAGAAAAACTAAAACAACTAGAACCAGCAGGATTGTTTGCTGCAAACTGGAAGGAATCTGTGCTTCTTCAACTACAAGATCAGGGTTATAATATTGATCATTATCAGATAATATTAGAATCTTTCCAAGAAATTTTACAGGGAAAACTTTCAAATATAGAGAAAGCTACAGGCTTATCTTCGGAAGATATTTATAAAGCATTAAAACAAATAAAAAATATTAACCCTTATCCGCTTAAATTTTTGCTGCCTAACGAAACCATCCAAGTAAGAATTCCTGATGTTATTGTAACGAAAGATCCCATCAAAGGATGGGGTGTTTCATTAAACCATGAAACTTTACCAAAAGTTTTAGCCGATCGAGAATATTTCCAAGAGGTAAAAACTTTATGTTCTCTGGATGCAGAAAAAACGTTTATTCGAGATTCATTCCAAAAAGCAACCTGGTTAGTAAAAGCCATGGATCAACGCTATCAAAATATCTTAAAAGTTGGTCATGCTTTATTAAAAAGGCAGTATAACTTTTTAGAGCATGGACCAAAATTACTTTCACCAATGACCCTAAAAGATATTGCCACTGATATTGGAATCCATGAAAGCACAGTAAGTCGGGCAATTAGCCAAAAATACATACAAACTCCTCAAGGAATTTATCCCTTAAAATATTTTTTTACCCAAGCAATTAATGGCAGCTTCCAAGAATATTCTGCAGAATCCATTCGAAGTCAGATTCGTCAATTTATCCAAAACGAAACCGTATTCCTTTCTGATGATAAAATTACCGAAATGCTAAATCATTTGGGAGTTGACATTGCACGTAGGACTGTTACTAAATATAGAGAAAGCATGTCTATTCCTTCGTCATCTGAAAGACGACGAATAAAAAAAATAATATCCAGCTAATTTTAGGAAAGGGATTGTAATGAAAATACAAATCACAGGAAAGCACACCGATATTGGTGTATCGTTTAATCAATATATAGAAGAAACTTTACAAATAGCAATGCAAAAGTATTTTCCAGATCCTGTGGATGCACACGTTACTATAGAGAAAAAAGGCTCGCAGTTTTATACGGAAATTACTTCTCATGTTTGTCAAGGGTTCGATGTAGTCGTTAAAGGAAATGATTATGACCCATATACCAGTTTTGATATGGCTATTAGTCGCATTAAAGCAAGACTAAGTCGTTATAAAACACGCCTTAGAGACCGCCGCCACAACAGCCCTGCCTTAAAAGTAGAAATGGCGCAAAAATATATTCTTGATGGTATGGAAAAAGAAGAACAAACAACCCATCCAAGTATTATTGCTGAAATGAAAATGGAGATCCCAACTCTATCTGTTGGAGATGCTGTAATGCAAATGGACTTAAAAGACCTACCTGTGGTATTGTTCAAAAACCCTATAAATGATCAACTTAATGTGGTCTTTCGCAGGCACGATGGAAATATTGGATGGGTTGATCCCAGCAACCTTGTAACATCATAAGGTATATATGAAATTACTTTTCTTAGGTGATATTGTCGGAAAGTCTGGTCGCGATGCTGTTTTAAAACACCTTCCGACCTTAAAGAAAAAATACTCTCCCGATTGTATCATTGTGAATGCTGAAAATGCTGCTCACGGTTTTGGTATTACGAAGCCTATCGCCGCTGAACTTTTTGATGCCGGGGTAAGTGTGATTACTACGGGTAATCACATATGGGATAAAACAGAAATCCTTGCCTATCTTAGTCAAGAGAAACGAATACTACGCCCTCATAATTATCCGGCACATTTACCCGGCAGCGGCGTATGCGAAATTGAAACTATTAAAGGAGAAAAAATTGTTGTTATTAATGTAATGGGCCGCTTGTTTATGGAAACACTTGATGACCCATTTGCATGTTTGGATACAATTTTAAAACCTTATGTGTTAGGTCGCAATGTACATGCTATTTTTTTGGATTTTCACGCAGAAACCACCAGTGAAAAACAAGCAATCTGTCATTATTTAGATGGTAAAGTCTCTGCCGTAGTTGGAACACATACTCATGTACCCACCGCAGATGAACGTATCTTTCCGAAAGGTACTGCTTATCTTAGCGATGCTGGCATGTGTGGGGATTACTATAATTCGGTTATCGGCATGCAGGTTGCCGGATCTTTAGGAAAATTTTTAAAACGTCTGCCTTATGAACGCATGCAACCCGCAGAGGGCGATGGCACCGTATGTGGAGCACTCATTACAGTTAATTCTAATGGCCTCGCTTTATCAATTGAACGCATAAGAGAAGGCAAACCCTTATAAAAAATAACTTAGCACTTCTTCAAAGCTCTTAGGCATAGGCCGTTGAAATGAAAGTTTTTCCTGTGTGATTGGATGTGTTAAATTTAATTTATAGGATACCAATGCATGGCCATGCTGTGAACTAAAATGCTCTTTTAAAAACGTCTTGTGCTCTAATTTTAACCCTTTTGGTGGGTTTCCATAAAGTTCGTCTCCTAATACCTGATGACCCAAGTGTGCCATATGCAAACGAATCTGATGAGTACGACCTGTTTCTAAGCAACACTCTATCAAGGCAAGCTGTTTTGTTTGCGTCTGTACACTATAATGAGTTATTGCCTCACGACCTTTGCTATGAATTGCCATTTTCTGACGATTATGAAAACTTGTTCCAATCGGCGCATTGACTGTACCTTGCATCTCCTCAAAAGGATGCCAAACTAATGCCAAATAACGTCGATCAATAACATGATCACGCAGCATATCAGAAAGCTTTTTATGCGCCTCTTCTGTTTTGGCTGCCATCATCAGCCCTTGAGTCTGCTTATCTAATCGATGCACAATACCGGGCTGTTTAACACCTGAAATCCCTTTCAAAGAATCCCCACAATGATATATCAAGGCATTCACCAATGTTCCCCTTGGATTACCCGGAGCAGGGTGTACAACCATTCCAACAGGCTTATACAAAACAATCATGTGCTCATCTTCGTACTCAATATCCAATGGAATATTTTCCCCTTCATAAGAAGTTTCCACAGATTCCGGAATATTAATAGAGATTTCTTCATTACCTTGAAGAATTTGACTTGTAAATACCTTATGCCGTTTGGGCATTTTGATATATCCGTCACTTATCAATGTTTTTATACGAGTTCGCGAAAAATTGTATGGAGCTGCGTACCCTTCACAATGGCTTACTAAAAATACATCTAAACGTTGGCCTTTGGCAGATAGAGGAACTGTAATTTTCATGGAGGTAATATACTTGGATTAATTTAAAATATCAACTTTCCTAATAAGGCTATTAAAAATTTAAATCTGCTAATGATTCTACTAGAATCACCCCTTTATCTTGAAATTCCTTTTTTGCACTTGCGCTACTTTCTTCTGCAACGCCTCTAGATAAATTATTGATAACATATACTTGGTATCCTAATTTTACCCCATCAATTGCAGTGGCTTTTACGCAATAATCTGTAGCAAGTCCATATACAATTAAAGTTTGAATACCTTTAGAAGATAACACATCATGCAACCCTGTATGTGTGTGAACTTCATCTAAAAAGCCAGAATAACTATCAACCTCAGGATTCATCCCTTTTTGTTGAATGTAATGAAGGTGCTCTTTAGGAATCAAAATCTCACTCCCTGCAGACATTTGTACGCAATGGTCTGGCCATACCGTTTGTAATGTATCTTGAATCAATAACGTCTGAAACGGTACCATCTTATGAGTGGACGCAAATGAAATATGTTGAGATGGATGATAATCCTGAGTTGCAACAATAAAATATCCTGCCTCTCCCAAAAGTTTAGTCGCATCAATAACTGTTTGAAGATAAGCATTATCAGCACCCAACACAGCCAAAGCTCCATTTTTGGCTTCAGTAAAATCATGCTGAACATCTACTACAATAACGGCTGTTGTTTGGGGATTAAAGAAATATTGTGCATAGGGTAGGTTATTTATTAGCATTATACGCCCTAAGATAAATGATTTGTTACAAGCCACCCAATTTTAAATCATCGGGTGGCACAACAATAAAGTGTAAAGTATTCTAATCAGATAGTCTATCTCATATACATTCCACCGTTCACATGTAACGTATGACCTGTAATATAACTTGCTTCGTCACTTGCTAAAAATGCAACCGCGGCAGCAATATCTTCAGGTTGACCCATTTTAGCCATAGGAATACCTGACAAAATTCGCTCTTTTTGTTGGTCGTTCAAAACATCTGTCATTGCCGTTTGAATAAATCCAGGGGCCACTGCATTCACTGTTACATTACGACTGGCAACTTCAGCTGCTAATGATTTTGTTAATCCTATTAATCCTGCTTTCGCTGCAACATAATTTACTTGCCCTGGGTTCCCCATTGCGCCTACAACCGACGAAATATTAATAATTCTTCCTACTCTGCGTTTCATCATTGATTTCACCGCAGATCTACACAACCGAAAAGCAGCACTTAAGTTTACGGCTAAGACTTGCTCCCAATCATCATCTTTCATTCGCATTGCCAAACCATCTTTGGTAATGCCCGCATTATTAACCAGAATATCAATATGTTCATGCTCGTGCTCTGCCTTATCAAACAATGCATTAACCGTATCCGCATTACTTAAATCACATGGTAATAGGGCCGATTGCCCCTGCGGTAATTCTGATTGTAGCACTTCTAACTTTGATTGATTTGTACCACTCATTACAACAAATGCACCTTGTTGAACCAGAAAATGACAAATTGCTTTTCCAATTCCTCCCGCTGCACCTGTTACTAATGCTTTTTTGCCCTCTAATCGAAACATCATAATACCTCTTTTAAAACCATCTCTATGTCATTGGGAGTTTCAACCGAATATGTAATAACTTCCGGCAACATACGTTTAACCAGACCTGTTAAAACCTTGCCACTTCCTATCTCAATAAATGTTGTAACACCCATTGCATGCAATCTCTGAATTGTCTCTCTCCAACGCACGCGCCCTGTTACTTGCTGTACCAATAACTCTTTAGCTTCCTGACCTGTTTTGACCAAGTCACATGTTACGTTTGCTATTAAGTTTGCATTCAGTTCATTGACAGCATTAACGTTTGATAAAGCTTCCGCCATTACATCTGCGGCGGGTTGCATCAATTTACAATGAAACGGAGCACTTACAGGCAAAGGTAAAGCCCTACGAAATCCAAATTCTGCAGCTGTTGCAATAATATTATCAATCGCTGTTTTATGCCCACTAACAACAATTTGCTCAGCCGAATTATCATTAGCCACAGCACAAAATGAATTATGGGTTGATACCGTTTGACATAAAGCCTCGGCCTGTTCGATCCCCCCAACACCAATTAACGCAGCCATACCCCCAATTCCAACAGGTACTGCTTGTTGCATTGCATCCCCTCGAATTCGTAATAAGCGGGCCGTATCTTGTAACGTAAATGTATTGATGGCAGCATGAGCAGAATATTCTCCCAACGAATGACCCGCGAAATACATCGCATTCAAATCTTTTGAAGCATTTTTCTTCAATATATTAAAGACTGCTAGACTTACAGCCATTAATGCCGGTTGCGTATTTCGGGTTAAAGACAGCTCTTCCGCTGGCCCTTCAAACATTAATAAAGATAACTTTTCATTTAACGCGTCATCTACGAGATCAATCACTTCTTTAGCCTCAGAAAAAACCTCAGATACGGCTTTTCCCATACCAATCATCTGGGATCCTTGACCTGGAAATAAAAAAGCAATCATACTTATTCTCCTTTATTTATGCACCAGTTAGAATACGATCAAATAATTGTTTAACCGTTGGAACAAATCCATTAGCATAAAATGGATCATCAGCAAAACGGTATGCATTATGTCCAGCAAACATTAAGTTATTCTCAATATTATTGGTGTGCACAGCATCCTGCAATGTTTTTTGTATACAAAACGACCTTGGATCTGGCTTCCGCCCAGTAGTAAAGGGCTCTTCTTGAGTCCAATTTGAAAATTGACATGCACTTAAACATCCCATGCAATCCGTTTGATCCTTTAAAATCTGAGCCGAAGATTCTGGGGTTACAAATACCATTGTCTCATCCGGAGTCCTTAGGCCTTCTGTAAATCCTTCCTGAATCCAGCCGGTCACTTTCGATACATCTTCTGGTTTAAAATAAACCATTCTTTGACGAGGCCCCATAGGAATTCCAGTTGAAAATACTTCAGTGCCAGAACTACTATATCCTACTTGACGGTTACTACGATCAATTAAATCTTGCAAGAACACATTTCGAACCGCAGACGAATAAAAACCTGTCGGGCTAAATTTATTTAAAAACACATCACCATTTTTTAAGGTTAGCAGCTTTTGCTTCCACGAAGCTGGTATAGGACTTTCTTGAGTCAATAAAGGTCGCGTGCCAAACTGAAAAGCAATAGGCCCTAATTCTGGATTATCTATCCAATCTGCCCATTCACTTAATTGCCAAACTCCCCCCGCCATCACAATGGGAATCAAGGCTAAACCAAAACTATTCATTAACTTACGCAATTCCACTACGCGTCCATAGGGGTCTTGAGGCTGCAAAGGATCTTCATTATTAGATAATCCATTATGCCCCCCTGCCTTCCATGGGTCTTCGTATACAACCCCCCCCAATAAATCAGATAATTTACTGTAAGAGCGTTTCCATAACGCATTAAATGCTCGGGCAGACGAAACTATGGGATAATAGTGCACTTTATATTTTGCTGCAATTTCGGCCAGTTTATACGGCATTCCAGCACCACACGTCACTCCATGGATCAACCCTCGCGCTTTATCTAAAATGCCTTCTAAGATGCGTTGTGCTCCGCCCATTTCCCACAACACGTTCATATGAATACGACCAGTACCACCTGAAATATCATTTGCAATTTTTGCTTGTTCAATGCCCCCTTTAATGCCGAACTCGATTAATTCTTCATGGCGCTCTTGACGTGTCTTTCCTTTATATATAATTGGTACTAAATTACCTTGTGCATCATAAAAATCTGCATTCACACCTGAAAAGGTACCAATTCCCCCAGCCGCAGCCCAACTGCCTGCTGTAATTCCATTGGTAACACCGATCCCCTTACCACCTTCAATCAAAGGAAAGACTTCTTTTGCTGACATTATTAGCTTTTGAATAATACTCATAAAAACTCCTTAAGTAAATTTTGGTAGAGAGTCTATTTAGACACTCTCGTCAATCATGACTCGAGTAACTTTTTATACCCCGCCCACCCGACCTGGATAGCGCAAAGAGGCGCTACCAGGTCCTTACCCACAAACCTAAGCGGGCATCGCATCCAATTGTGGGATATTTTTCATTGTCACCCTTAAGCGACCTTTATCATCGATTTCTAACAATTTTACGCGTACTTTCATCCCTTCAGATAAATACTCTTTTACATCTTTTACCCGTTCATCAGAAATCTCACTAATATGCAAGAAACCATCTTTACCAAAATCAAAGCGTACAAAGGCGGCGAAATCTTTGATGCTTACTACTTCACCTACATATTGCTGATTCACTTCAGGCATCCAACCAATTGCTTTTACTCGACGCAATGCCTCTTCAGCTCCTTTTGAATCTACAGCAAAGATCTTCACAATACCATCTTGCTCGATATCAATTTTTGCACCTGTAGTTTCACATAATTCACGAATATGTTTTCCACCAGGTCCTATTAATTCGCCAATTTTTTCTTTATCAATCTGTACCGTAAACATGCGTGGAGCATTTGAACTTACCTCTTCTCGAGATTCAGCCAATACTTTATTCATCTCACCTAAAATATGTAACCGTCCTTGACGTGCTTGTTTTAGAGCCTTGTCCATAATCGCCGTTGTAATACCATTAATTTTAATGTCCATCTGTAACGACGTAATACCCGATTCAGTCCCTGCAACTTTAAAATCCATATCTCCAAGGAAATCTTCATCACCCATGATGTCTGACAAAACGACAGAATGTTTATCCCCTGTTACCAAGCCCATTGCAATTCCAGCCACCGGTGCTTTTAAGGGAACACCTGCATCCATTAAGGAAAGAGACGCAGCACATACCGTCGCCATAGATGATGAACCGTTACATTCTAAAATATCAATGACTGTACGCAAAGAATATGGAAACTCTTGACGATTTGGCAACACGGGATGTACAGCACGCCAGGCTAATTTCCCATGACCAATTTCACGGCGTCCCGGAGAACCTGCGCGCCCCACTTCTCCTACAGAAAACGGAGGAAAATTGTAATGTAACATGAATGGCTCTTTTTGCTCACCTTGCAATCCATCAATCATCTGTTCATCCTGAGAAGTTCCTAAAGTAGTCACTCCTAATGCTTGAGTCTCACCGCGAGTAAACAGTGCACTTCCATGCACTTTTGGTAAAATTCCCACTTCCGTTGAAATCGGACGTACCTCATCAAATGCACGACCATCGATTCGTTCTTCATCAATTAATACTTTTGCACGAACAATATCATATTCAACTGCTTTAAATGCATGCACAAAGGTAATAGCTGGAAAATGTGGGTCATTGTTAGGGTTTAATGCTGTCATAGCATTTTCTTTGATCACACTTACAATTGCATATCGATCTTGTTTTTTCTTGATTGAATACGCCGCCTTTAAATCCTTCGTAAACTTCTCTGCAATTGTTTTTTTCATTTCTAAGTATGTCTCAGACAATACAGGTTTTTCCCACGCCTCTTTACCTGCTTCCTTAGCCAACTGCTGAATCATTTTAATGATCGGTTGGAATGACTCATGGGCAAACTCTAATGCCTTTAGCATGCTCTCCTCAGATAACTCTTTCGCCTCTGATTCAACCATCAATACACCTTCATGTGTACCAGCAACAACCAAATCCAACGAAGACTCGGCCATTTGTTCAAAGGTTGGGTTAATCAGCAACTTACTGTCGATAGATCCAACTCTTACGGCACCTACAACATGTTCAAAAGGAACCCCAGAAATTGCTAGCGCAGCTGATGCACCAATAATTGCAGGAATATCCGCATCATTTTCACCATCAAAACTTAAAACCGTGCACATAACCTGAGTTTCATTATAAAACCCCTCTGGAAACAATGGACGAATTGGGCGGTCAATCAGGCGCGAAACTAGCGTTTCTTTTTCACTTGGACGACCTTCACGTTTTAAAAATCCTCCAGGTACTCGCCCGGCTGCATAAAATTTTTCTTGATAGTTAACGGTTAATGGAAAAAAATCCACATCATCTTTAGGGGTCTTAGCCGCTACTACAGTACACAATACCGTGGTTTCACCATAAGTAATCAAAACTGCACCAGTGGCCTGTTTTGCCAATCTACCTGTTTCAATGGACAATATACGCCCGCCCCAATTTAATTCTTTCTTCACAACATTCAACATTTAAATCCTCTTTTATAAGTAAAAAGTGGCAATCAACATACTTTGATTGCCACACATATTTTTAATCATCAGCTCAAAAAAATTAGCGACGAAGCCCTAATCTTTGAATTAATTCAAGGTATCGCTGCGGGTTCTTACCTTTTACATATGACAATAACCGGCGGCGGCGACCTACCAAAATCAATAAACCACGACGAGAGTGGAAATCTTTACGGTGTTCACTCATATGCTCTGTTAAATTACGGATACGTTCTGTTAATACCGCGATTTGCACCTCAGGAGACCCTGTATCCCCTTGATTTGTAGCATATTCACCAATAACTTCTTTTTTGCGTTCAGCTGTAATCGACATCGTCAAACTCCATTTATAAATACATTTTTTGGATAAAAAACCAGATCTTTTACAAATCCAGTCGCAATAACGTCAGTGTCATCAATGGCAAAGACCGCATCCAAATCTGGCAAACTTACTGGAATGCTTTGACCTTTGGATATGCAGGCAATCGCCGATTCCGTACAGGAAACCGCCGGGATGTCGTCCAGAACGGTCCTAATTGGGATAATAGCCGACGCTATTTTAGCTTCGGTATTATCATTTATTTTAAAGTCTTTTTCAAGAGAAATCGACTGATCCAGACAAAATTTTCCCACCCGATCACGCCGCAAATAACTTACATAGCAGACTGTTTCCATCATCGCAGCAATATCTCTTGCCAAAGCACGGACATAAGTCCCCTTACCACACGTCACCTGAAACGTGGTCTCATTCCCCACATGCTCCAACACTCGCAAATCATAAATTTGAATTTCTCTAGGCCTTATCTCAACACACTCTCCTTTGCGCACTCGGTCAGATGCTCTTTGCCCATCAATTTTAACGGCAGAATACTTAGGTGGAATTTGCTGTAATGTAGGCCCTATTTTTTGCAATGTAGCCCCTATTTTTTCTACATCAGGAATTATCGAATTTGTTTTGATAACCTCACCATCCCGATCATCTGTTGATGTTTGCACCCCCCACAAAACCCTGAAGGTATAGACCTTTTGCGCATTCATAACCATGGAAACTGTCTTGGTGGCACTTCCCAATGCTACAGGCAGGACACCACATGCAAATTTGTCTAACGTACCCGCATGCCCGATCTTAGTTTTTCGCGGGAATGCTCGCTTTAATCGATTTAAAACTTGCGCCGAAGTCATACCCTCCGGTTTATTAATACACAACCAACCGCCACGCATCTTATATCCTTATTCAAAACACAAAAACCCCTAGAATTGGGCTTTGTAACGCCAATAACCAGATTACCACTGGCTACCAAATCCAACACCTACCATTATATCCCAGGCCGTTCCCTTGCCATCAATAGCAAACTTTATCGGCACATTAGTTAATGACAGAGCATTGCCCACCTTACCTTGGGCACTGTAATAATCGGCGCGCACCTGTAATCTGAAAAAGTTCTTTGATTCAGTAAAGTATTCATAACTTAACGACCCTCCTATTCCTGAAAGCGCATCCAAGTCCAATGAAAACGAAGCCCTATCAAGACCTTGCTTCGTAAGTTCATCTTTGACATAGTCAACAGCATAATTCAAAATAAGCCGCGCAATTAATGCGTAATGCACCCCAACAGCAATGTGATGACGATTGTTAATCATGTATCCCAAACGCACTGCTGGAGAAAGTACCGTTGCTTCAAATCCCAATGTAGCATTGCTGTCAAAACGATGGGAATAACCCCAATTTAACTGCAAACTTGGCAAAGGCTGTACATAACTTCTGTTAAGCTGCCCCTCTAGAAGACGTCCATTATTTTCTGCATGCTTAACATAAAGTTTTCCATCAGCAGAAAGTATTAAGAGACCACCACCCATCTGTGGAACAATATAGACCCCCTCTCCATTCGGTCGGGAATTATACATTTCGGCGCTAACTTCACTTAGTGCAAGCACTAAGACTATTAATAAAAATTTTTTCATTTACCATAAACCCTAATAGCACTTTTCCACTATTATATATAAAAAGCCCCGTTTCCGGGGCTTTTTATATATAATAGGAAATCCTAAAGAATTAGAACTGCCATCCAGCTGTAAATCCAACAGTTGTATTAGATGTAGCTGTTTCAACTTTCGTTGTATCATTTTTGTCAGCAAAAGTTTTTGTGAACTGACCATACAACCCAACAAAAAAGTTTTCAGTTACTTTAAAATCAGATCCTACACGAACTGACCAAGCCATTTTACCTTCTGGTAAATCCGTAACGTCAGTTTTGCTAACTAATTTTGTATATCCCAATCCAGCAGCAACGTATGGCAATGCAGTGCTTAATGGAGCACCGATACGAACTTGTGCGCTTGGAGCCCAAGCAACAGTTGTTACCGATTTAGCATCAACACCAGCAGCGATTGTACGAGACTCATAACCGACATTAAAGTTACCAATTTGTGCATCAACACCTAAATAAACTGCATTATTTGCAACTGTTGCTCCCCATCCGCCTGCAATTTCGATGTTTGAACCCAATGAAAATCCATCACCTGATTGAGCTTTATCTTCTAATTTAGAGGTAACCCCGTTACCTGTAACAGTCAAGCCACCACGAAGGTAAAAACCATCCCATTTTGCTTCAGTTACACCTAATGATACAGCTGCTAATGCAGTCGCCAATAAAATTTTCTTCATAATAAATCCTTAAGTTTTTTCTAACAATTCTTAAATAGCCAATACACTTTAAAATAGCAACTTTTTTAAAAAATTACAAATACAAAGTTGTAAAAATGCAACACCACATTAATCGTTCGAATTATTCTTATTTAACAACGCCTCGATCTTTGCGCCATAAGCAAACGAGGTATCTTCCTGAAATTTTAATTGCGGAACATACTTGAAGGTAATTTTTGGCGCAATTGCATGGCGAATCTGCGAAGCAATTTCATTTAACTGGCTTATAACTTCTTTAATTTTATCTTCTTTATACACACCTAAAGGTAACACAAATACCGTTGCCTGCCTTAAGTCGGCCCCAACAGTTACGCAGGTAACAGTAATAGAAATCCCCTCTAGATCAGGATGATAAACCTCTCCATGTATAAAAACTTCCGATATTAAATGTCGCAAATCTTCTCCAACACGCAATTGACGCTGAGTAGGAATATTAATAGAGCTTTTCTTTGTAATATTTTTTTTATGAAACGACACGTGCTATCTCTTCTACTTCAAAACACTCTATCATATCTTTCTCTTTGATATCTTGATAATGCGCCAAAGCAATACCACATTCAAACCCTTCTCGCACTTCTTTAACTTCCTCTTTTTCGCGACGCAAAGACTTTAAATCACCTTCATGGATTACTACATTATCACGAATCAATCGCACTTTACAGCCACGCTTAACAACACCACTGGTAATCATGCATCCTGCAATTTTACCGGCTCCAGTGATATTAAACACCTGACGAATCTCTGCATAGCCCAAAAAGTTTTCTTTAAGATCCGGAGACAAAAGACCAGACATAGCCTTTTTCACGTCATCAATTGCTTCATATATGATTGAATAATACCGAATATCAACCCCTTGTCGTGCAGCGGCTTCTTTCGCTTGAGGAGTAGCGCGCACATTAAATGCGATAATTAAAGCATTAGAGGTATTTGCTAAACTGATATCACTTTCCGTAATTCCTCCGACACCTCCATGCATTACACGAACAGAAATTTCTTCATGTAAAACCTTTTGCAAGCTGCTAGAGATTGCCTCTAACGAACCATGAACGTCTGCTTTAATAATAACATTTAGAACTTGATGTTTGCCATCTGCATCCATTGTTAACAACGAACGCTGCTGCTGCGACATAATTTTATTACGTTCATCTTGATATTTTTGACGATAACGCTCACTGATTGCTTTTGCTTGAGCTTCATTTTCAACAACTAAAAATTTATCTCCCGCTATTGGAACCCCCCCAAAACCCATGACCTCAACGGGAGTTCCCGGACCAACTGATTTAACTGACTGACCATGGCTATCTTGCAACACCCTAATACGCCCCGTCTCTGCTCCTGCAACAAACAGATCACCAATTTTTAACGTACCACGCTGCACCAATACAGTAGCTATTGCACCTCGACCTTTTTCTAAACGAGCCTCTACAATTGTTCCATCTGCCGCTCTATCAGGATTTGCCCTTAGATCCAGCATTTCAGCTTGTAACAAAATTGTCTCTTCTAATTTTTCTAATCCTAATTTTTGCTTTGCAGAAACTTCTACCGCTAAAATATCACCACCAAAGTCTTCCAGAACAATTTCATGAGACAATAGCTCGTGTCTCACACGCATTGGATCTGCACCAGGTTTATCAATTTTGTTAATTGCAACAATAATTGTAACCCCCGCCGCTTTTGCATGGTTAATTGCTTCAATTGTTTGTTCTTTAATTCCATCATCAGCGGCAACAACCAATACCACAATATCCGTCACATCAGCCCCACGAGAACGCATCTCGCTAAAGGCTTCATGACCAGGAGTATCAATAAAAGTAATACGCTTTCCATTAGCCAATAAAATTTGATATGCGCCAATGTGTTGGGTAATACCCCCAGCTTCTTTTGCCGCAACATCTGTTTGACGCAATGCATCTAATAAAGAAGTCTTTCCATGATCTACGTGCCCCATTACAGTAACAACTGGAGGTCTTGGCAATAACATAGAAGCATCATCTTCTTGTCCTAAGATATCGCGTTCAATATCTTCATTACCCACCCGCTCAATTTTATGACCAAACTCACCGATAATTAATTCTGCAGTATCCGCATCAATAATTTGGTTAATAGTAACCATCATCCCCATTTTCATTAATGCACGAACAACATCCACGCCTTTTTCAGCCATTCGATTCGCAAGATCTTGCACAGTAATAAATTCGGGCAATTGAACTGTTCGGATAACTTTTTGAAGAGTTCCGTCTTCCATTGCTTTACGACGCTCTTTTTCGCGAGCTCGCCTAATGGCAGCCATACTGCGGGTTTTACCGCCTTCATAATTTTCATCTAAAGCAACTTGTACATTTACTTTTTTAGTTTGACGACGCTCTGTATCCCTCACAACTCGTGGCAAAGGCAGGTTGCGTTTTTTTACCGCACGCTCGCTTTCACTATCGTCCAGATCTTCCCCTACCTTAAATCGTTCCTTTTCTTTAGAGGGCTCTTTATGCTGCACTTCTTTTAAAGGAGCCTCCTCAAGCAAGGCATCAGAAGTTTTTATTTCTTCTACGACATCATTTGTCTCAACGACATCTGGTTCTTTTTCCTCAGATGTTTCTTTTTGAGCTTGCATCAATGCTTGCAAACGGGCTTGGATTTCTTCTGTTTTTAAATTTCCAGACAATTTTTCCTCTAGAGGAGATTCCTTATTCGTACCTGCAAATGTACGACGTTTCTTCACCTCTACTACCACGGACTTACTCCGACCATGTGTAAAACTTTGGCGCACACGATCCCCTTCAGAACCCGTCGCCTTAGAAGGATCTTTGGACAACGTTAGTGGTTTTCGTTCTTTAGGAGTGTTGTTGTTATTGTCAGTCATATAAAGCTTTTCCTCTAAGTTTATCTTGATTGAAAATTATGCAGTTTCATCTTTAAACCACAGTTTGCGAGCACGCATAATTAAATCCGATGCTTTGCGTTCAGTAATTGCATTAGGTAGAATTTCCATTAACTCATCACTAGCAAGTCCAGCAAAATCATCTACTGTCTTGATATCATTTCGCGCTAATGCAATGAAATCATCCAACTCTAGCTCGGGCAAGAAGGCCACCAACTCGTCCCCTCCCCCTAAAGCTGAATATTCTTTTTTAAAGTTAGACTCCTGCTGAATTACAAATTGTTTTCCTCTGTTTTGTAGTTCTGCCGCGATATCCTCATCGAATCCCTCAATGGCTTTCAATTCATCCAACTCAATTTCTGCAATCTCACGAACGCTTTCGAATCCTTCTCCTACTAATAGGTGCGCAATCACAGAATCAACGTCCAAAGCATCAATAAATGTCTGAGATAATTTTTTATAGTGCTCAGCACGTTTAGCTTCCGCATCAGATGCCGTCATTACTTCAATTTGCCACCCGGTTAACATCGATGCTAAGCGCACATTTTGCCCTCTGCGTCCAATAGCTATGCTTAATTGTTCATCTGGAACAATAACTTCAATACGACGACTATCTTCGTCCAGCACCACCCGTTCTACTTCTGCCGGCGACAAAGCATTCACAATGGTTGTTGCTGGATTTGCAGACCAATTAATTACATCGATTTTTTCGCCTTGCAGCTCATCAACCACTGCTTGCACACGACTTCCTCGAACACCCACACAACTTCCAACAGGATCTATGCTTGGATCTGATGTATACACAGCAATTTTTGCACGACTGCCAGGATCACGAGCCACTCCCTTAATCTCAATAACGCCATCATAAATTTCAGGAACCTCTTGAGAAAATAATTTTGCTAAAAACATAGGATGGGTCCGAGACAACAAAACCTGCATGCCGCGATGATCATTACGAATATCTATTACATAGGCACGGATACGATCTCCCGGCCTAAAACTTTCCCTAGGTATCATTTCTTCACGTCGCAAGAATGCTTCGACTTTATTTAGGTCAATTACCACCCCAGTAAAGTCAGCGCGCTTCACTACTCCACTTACCACATGATGAAGTTTATCCTTAAATTCTTCAAATTGTTTCGCACGTTCCGCTTCACGAACTTTATTATAAATTACTTGCTTGGCTGTTTGAGCAGTGACTCGACCCAAATTAATTGGAGGCAAAGGTTCGCGCAAAATTGACCCGACAACTGCCTCAGGGTTTTTCTTCCTTGCATCCTCAACTGAAATCTCAGTATAGGGATCAATAACTTCATCAACTACCGTATGGCACAAAAATAAATCAATATCCGCTGTCATCCGATTAATTCGGGCTTCAATTTCGTATTCAATCCCATATTTTGCACGAGCAGCTTTACGAATCGCCTCTTCTACGGCAACGTAAATTTCTTCCGCATTTAATCCTTTTTCTTGCGCTACTGCGTCAATCACTTGAATTAATTCAGGTTTCATTTCTGCTCTTTCCTCTCTCTCATCTTTAGTTCAATCATATAATCCAAATCCAATTTGCCTTTAGCAATATCTGCAAATGGCAACTCTACCATCTCATTCGACTTCGGTATTTCAGAACGAATATAAACATGGGTAGACGTTACTTTCTCCAGAAAACCCTTAATCTTTTTAGCTCCCAACCAAGGCACAAAGGTTTGTACAAAAATTTTATATCCAACAAAACGCTCATAATCTTTGAGATCAATCAACGGACGATCAATTCCAGCAGAGCTTACTTCTAACATATATGCCTTATGTATAGGATCTTCAACATCTAAATGTGTAGAAATCGTTCGATTCGCTTTCATACAATCTTCAACTGTTACTGGCACAAAATCTAAACGTTCAATCAAAATTTCTAATTTAGGCTTTTCATTTTCAATAAAGCGAACTTGAACCACAGAAAAACCTAAGTTACGCAAAGGTGCTTCAATTATATTCTTAATTTTTGCATCTATACTCATGCATTCCTCTTAAAAAATAGAGGTGAGCGCACCAGCGCTCACCTCTGCTCACTTGTACTAACAAAAGTCTGCTAATCCTTAACGTGAGTAGAACTCAATCACAAGATGAGGTTCCATCTGGACTGGATAAGGCACATCTTCAAATTTAGGAGCCCGTAAAAACTTGCCCTTCATGTGTTTATGATCCACTTCCATATAATCTGGAACATCGCGCTCATTTGATTTAATCGCAGATTGAACAATCAAATTTTCTTTGAAAGCATCTACTAATATGATCTCATCCCCATCGGTTACCGAATAAGACGGAATATCTACCCGCTTGCCGTTTACTAATACATGACCGTGATTTACGAATTGACGAGCAGCAAACACTGTCGGAGCAAACTTCATGCGATAGATAACCGCATCCAAACGACGCTCCAACAAGTTAATTAAGTGTTCACCTGTATCGCCACGACGACGCACCGCTTCTTCAAAGTAACGGCGGAAACGACGCTCGCTTACATTTCCGTAATATCCTTTCAGCTTTTGCTTTGCCATAAGCTGAACAGCATAGTCTGTGGGCTTTTTACGATTCTGGCCATGTTGACCAGGAGCGTAGTCACGTTTGTTCACCGGACTCTTGGCACGTCCCCACAAATTAACGCCTAAACGACGGTCAATTTTATATTTACAATTAATACGTTTTGACATCGATCCTTACCTAAAATTATTAATAAAAATTTTCACACCCGAATTTGCACTTTTTCAACACATTTGTCAATAGCAATTACATTAAGATTAAGAAAAACCTACCTAACTCAAAACAACTTGAGCCATAAATAAATATCCTTTAACTCCAAACAGAACATTAATAGGAAAGGTAATACCCAATGACAGCAAAAACACCGCAGAGTTATTAGCCTGCGGCATTGATTCTCGCATAACACATGGAGCGGCAATATATGAAGCACTCCCCATTAAAATCATCAATAATGTCACCCCCCCAACGGATAGCCCTAAAAAAAACCCAGCAATCAGCCCAAACAAAGCCCCAAATAGCTGAATACAGACACCAACCCACACAAACTTTAATCCAACATCCTTAATTTGATCCCAATAATGACCAGCTTCCATGCCGATAGATAGCATAAAAAATGTCAGCACACCTATAAACAAATCACCATAAAACGGCTTTAAACTCTCTAAAAAGGCTGCATTTCCAACTGTCCCAATTATTAAACCAAACAATAGCGCAACTATTGTTTCATGATAAAATACTTTTCGCAAAATAGTTTGTAAGTGAAACCCTGCCTGAGCCTTATGTATTTGATACAATCCCAATGCAATCAAAATTGCTGGACATTCCATAGCAACTAAAAACAAATATAATTCTGAATCAAACGATATGCCCTCTACTTTTAAATAGGTTGCAGCCACCATAAAAGTTCCAACACTTACAGACCCATAATGAGAAGCAAGTGATGTTATATCCGCAGATTTAAGTTTTGAAATCCAATGCAACCCATAAAATAGCACAGCCCCATGAAGCAAGCCAAGCAATACACCAACACCAAAGGCTTTTGTTGCTAAAAAAAACTGCAACCCTTGAAGCTCTTTCCCTCCCTTTAGTCCGATGCTAATTACAAGATAAATAGAAAAGAATCGTATTAACTCTTTAGGCAAATGAACATTTTTATTCAGCCGAGACAGTAAAAGCCCCATCGCAAAAAATATTCCAGGCGAAGATAACAAGATATCCATAATTGATTTCTCTTTATTTGTTTAACCAATATTACATCAATCAAGACAGTGGACCAACTTATTGATCACAGCTTTTAGACGACAACGATTCTATTTCCCAACGAGAGCCCTGTTCAAAGGGCAGCAATCTTGCAAGCTCTGTAAACAGCCCTTCAATTTGCTCTTGCTTACCCCAAGGCAGATTTACAAAAACCATACCAGACCCATTTAATCGACTATCTTCAAATGATTTATAAAAATAAAACTCCGTTTTAGTAATGGATACTGACGCTATAGCAGATAATTTTTTATAAAATGTTGCTATTTGTTCTTGATGTTTTAAAGGATACCACAACATAAATACGCCCTGAGGAAATTTAACCAACCCTTCTTTTAGCGCCCTAACCATTCTATCAAAATCGTCCTTCTCTTCGAATGGGGGGTCCATGATAATAAGGCCTCGTTTTTGGTCAAACGGCAAGAATGCATTTGGGGTTAAATACCCGTCCCGAACATGTACTGATATTTGCTTTTGATGTTTAAGTGTATTTTTCAAGTTCTTACCATCTTCAGGATGAAGCTCCGCGCAAATTAAATGGTCAGAATCCTGTAAGAACCGATCTATAATTAATGGGGACCCTGGATAATATTTTAAAATCCCATCTGAATTAAAAGCACGTATGATTTTAAGATAACTCTGCAAAACAGGATTCTCAGAAATTGTTTTCCAAATCTGTTTTATCCCTTGTTCATATTCATAGGTCTTTGCAGATTCCGGACTTTCTAAATAATACAACCCCATTCCAGCATGTGTATCTAACACCCCAAAAGGTTTTTGCTTTTCTTGAAAGTGATTCAGAACACTAATAAGCAATGTATGCTTAACAACATCGCAGGCATTTCCAGCGTGATAACTGTGGCGATAATTCATTATATTCACCTCTTCCAATCTAGATGACTAAAAATATTGCCGAAGTCAACAAAATCTTTTAGAATAAAAGAAAAAACTTTTGAACCAGGGGGGATATAGATGCCTAAATTTTTATTTAACAAAATTATTCGTGAAAAATTTTTACATAAACTAGCTGCTGAAAATGGCGAGTACACATCCACTAAGCTTACGAATGAACAAATTGTGCATGAACTAAAATTAAAGCTAAAAGAAGAAGCACAAGAAGCGTGTGAAGCACAAACATCTTTTGAACTTTTAGAAGAATTGTCTGATTTATTGGAAGTTATGGAAGGATTATTAACCGCCTCTTACTTAACAATGGCAGATTTATCTAATGCCCGAGAAACAAAAGAACTGTCTCGGGGGAAATTAAGAGTACACGAGAAAGTACTCACAGTAAATATTCCAAGTAGCGAGGCCTTCTCACATACAATATCTTACTTAAGAGAAAAACCAGAGCGCTATCCGGAACTGTAATTTCTTATAAGTTTAATTAATCAACTCCTTTAAGGTTAAATGGTATCCCCTTAAAGTCGAGCATCTTTACAATTATACGCGTAATAAAATTACCACTCACGACAAACAACACCCACCTTAACATTACCTCGGGAGACATCATTTCAGCATCCCATGTAAGCGCTAACGATAGAATTAAACCCCAAATCACAGCAATTTCACCATAAAAATCATTTTTTAAGGTTGGAATATCTTTCTGTCCACGAATAATATCCCGCATAATTCCACCGCCAGTAGTCGTCAAAACTGCCATAATTGGCCCCCACAACCATAAAGGATCCAACTGAGAAATTAGAGCAACGATCACGCCAGTGACTGTATATGCGGCTAAACCAAAGGCATCTAAAAGTTCTATGATCCAATCTCGTATCTTAGCAACATGTTTTTTGTGCCATTTAAGCGCAGCTTGTGTCTCACCTGATGTTGATCGCTTAAAGAACAGCTGATATCCCCAAACTATAACAAATCCGATTACAACAGAGACCAAAATACCAACAGCGTAAATTGGTGAAAGCATAATTCCAAGCTTTGGGCGATTTACCAATACATCACGAATAATACCACCACTCATAGAAACAAATGCAATTAATACCGTTCCATATAAATTGAATTTTTCTCTATATGCAATTAACAATCCTGAAATCACCAGAGCCATGATTGCAAATGCCTCTAAGAAAAAGAACCAAGGACGTTCTATCGTTTGCAAAATCAATACTGGAAATAAATATTCGCTTACTACCTTAGAATATGTACCATCTTCTTTAATAGATTTGATCGCAGCGTTAATCTCTTTTACTACAGATTCAGGAACTGCCTTTTTACTAAGCATTAAATGAATTGGAACACCTATGCCAAGGTATACTTCTTCAATTTTATCAGAGTTCTTAGTACGCCAAATCGCAGTAGAAGAAACAACGCGATCATCTAAAAAACCATCAACGGCTCCTCTTAGTAATAAGTCTATACTTTCGTAAACATTTTTTGTTGGCTTCAAATATTCTTTGTTTGCCGGATCTAAAACAAATTTATTAATTTCTGGAGAAGCAAACACCATACCATCTAATAAGGCTATTTTTGCTTTATTTTTCTTTAAAGATTCTACAAATCCTTTCATGTCTCCAGAAGCAAAAGAAAACTTAGCTCCATTACCCTTTCGGGTATAAAAAGAATTCTCTTCACGACGATAAGGCTCTGAAAAATATACAAACTTTGAACGCTCTTCAGTAAATGTGGCTGCTGCCGCAAAATCTTGACCACCTGTCTTTAAGTTCTGGATTTGATCACCCCATTGAATAAAACTATAATTAGCCCTATACCCAGCAGCCTTTGCAATAGCTTTTACTAGCTCTGCATCTAACCCAGTTAAGCGTTCTAACCCACCTTCAGATTTAATAATGGTATAATAAGGATCTAAGTCAAACCATCCAATACTTAATTTTTTATCTTTAATTTCGGCAGATTCTTCACTATTAACTGGCAGAGCAATCTCGGCACTATTACTCTTCACATTTGAATTTTTATTATTAGCACTAAAACTATTACTAAAATTTAATATCGTTAAGCACAACCAAAATATTGAGAGAGAGAGCTTTTTATATTGCATTCCAATACCACAAAGTTAACTGCGAATCTTTATATTAAGGAGTATAAATTAATAAAGGGTTAAAGATATCGATTAAAAAATATTAAGTCTGGATGATGTCGGGATGGAGAAAATTCGTATACTGAAAATTCTGCAATTTGTTGCTTATAAAACGGGTCCTTATGCAGTATTTTTAATAAAGCATCCCGCGTTTCTGCCTGCGCTAATATAACCCCACCAGTACGGGGATCTAAGGGACCAGAAATCAGAAAGTAATTTTTTTTATAGCACTCATGCATATACTCTAAATGTTCATGGCGCACTTGATCTACAAGATCCATATTCTGAATATATCTTAAAATAACTACAAATAACTTCATTACTAAATCTCTGGGTTCAAATACTTATATTATATATGAATTCTAAATAAAATATTAACGCCGATGTTTTCTATTCTCTATCATCTTACTAACAATGCACAAGAAGATAAAAATTCCGCTGAAACAACCAAAGTTTTATAAATTAAACTCTCTGAAAAGCATCAGAATCTATTAACTACATAAAAACCTTAGTTCTTAAGAATTTTACTTAAGAACTAAGGTTTTATACACTTATAAAGAAAAATTTATGCCGACACTTCACCGAATACATCTTCCCATGTACCCTGCGTCGTTCCCTTAGAATATTCTGTCACACGGTTTTCAAAGAAATTAGTATGTTCCACGCCATTTAACATCTCATCCATCCACGGCAATGGGTTTTTTTCGATATTATAAATAACCTCATACCCTAATTGCTTTAATCTACGATCTGCAATATATCTGATATATTCTTTAACTTCTGATGCTTTTAACCCCTCAACATCCCCAGCTTCATAAGCAAGATCAATAAATGCATCTTCTAATTCCACAGACACCCTGCATTCCTTAGTAATTTGTTGCTTTAACTCTACAGTATCAATTTCGGGGTTTTCTTGTAGAAATGTCCTAAACAGCTGAATGATTGATAAGGTATGCAATGATTCATCTCGAGCCGACCACGCAACGATCTGCCCCATACCCTTCATTTTATTAAAGCGCGGAAAATTCAATAAAATCGCGAAGCTTGCAAACAATTGTAATCCTTCCGTAAATGCCCCGAACACAGCCATTGTCTTAGCAATGTCTGCTTTTGAGTCCACATTAAATTCTTGCAAATGATCAAACTTATCTTTCATTTCTTTATATTTTAAAAATGCTTGATATTCGGCCTCTGGAATACCAATTGTATCTAGCAAATAAGAATATGCAGCGATGTGAATAGTTTCCATATTAGAAAACGCAGACAACATCATTTTAATTTCTGTAGGCTTAAACACACGTCCATAATGTTCCATATAACAGTTCTGAACCTCTACATCACTTTGAGTAAAGAATCTGAAGATTTGTGTTAAAAGGTTCCGCTCTTTATCACTTAACTTTTGACGCCAGTCACGAATATCTTCATGCAATGAAACTTCCTCGGGAATCCAGTGTATTCGCTGCTGAGTTGACCAAGCCTCATAAGCCCATGGGTATTTAAAGGGTTTGTAAATTCGTTCTGCATCTAATAGTGACATGTTTTCCTCGCGTTATGATTTTCTTTAAAATTAGTGTTTAATTCCAATATAAATATCAAGCACTGTATTAGTCGGATCAAGGGCACGTTCGTCATACACCTCAAAATCTGCAACATAGCTCCTTTTCCCACCAAAATCTTCGGTGGTCATTTTCCAGATTTGCATCCACCCATCAATACATACTTGCGGCATCACACCCTGGGCCGTAGTAAATTTTGCATATGACTGTGATGGAACGATAATTGCTTTTAATCCTTCTGGAACCTTGGTTAAGGAGTCAATCTCCTCACCAATAAAATAAGTATATTCACCAGCATGATCACTTTCATATTCTGTATAGATGCAATAGGTCTTTCCAGGTGTTTTACGATGAGGAATCTTATCATATACTGCTTCAGACATGTATTTCTGAATGGTCTCCGCAATCTTTGCAGTCCCCAGATTTAGCTCATCCATATTACTTGTTCGTACACCAATACCAACAAACGTTACCGTTGGTAATACCACTGTATCTTTGGCCAAGCTATTGATTTTTTCTGCTTCTCTGCCTATTGACATGCTAAACACTCTTCACCATTTGTATCAATGGCCGGCTTTACATCCCATGTATACGTCGTTTGATTTGACTCTGCACGTTGAATTGATTTTGAACGCTTGTAATACAAACTTTTTACGCCCTTCTTCCATGCATTAAAATGTAGTTCATGTAACGTTTTTTTATGAACATCGGAAGGCAAGAATAGGTTTAAAGATTGAGCCTGACACACATATGGAGTGCGATCAGCAGCTAAATCAATCAGCCAACGCTGATCAATCTCATAAGCCGTTTTAAATACAGCTTTTTCATCGTCAGTTAAGAAATTTAAATGCTGAACCGATCCCCCGTTAATTGTAATCGAAGACCAGGTTTCTTCTGTATCTTGACCACGTTCTTGCAATAAAGCTCTTAAATACTTATTTTTTACTGTAACTGAGCCCGTCAATGTTTTATGCACAAAGCTATTTGCAGCTATAGGCTCGATGCCGGGAGATGTATTATTTGCAATTGTCGAAATCGATGCGGTTGGTGCTATTGCTAGCTTATTAGAAAATCGCTCCATGATTCCGAACTCTGCAGCATCAGGGCACGCCCCCCTTTCTTCAGCAAGTTTTTTAGATGCAGCATCGGCTTGATCGCGAATTTGCTGGAAAATCTTTTTGTTCCATACTTTTGACATAACCGATTCAATAGGTATGTTTTGAGATTGTAAAAACGTATGTAACCCCATGACCCCCAAGCCTACGCTACGCTCACGAGAAGCTGCGTATACAGCATTCTTCATATAGGTCGGAGCATTTTCAATAAAGTCAGTTAAAACATTATCTAAGAACCGCATGATATCTTCAATAAACATGGGTTCATCTTTCCATTCTAAGTATTTTTCTACATTTAATGAGGACAGGCAACAAACAGCCGTACGATCTTGTCCATGATGATCAACCCCTGTAGGCAAAGTGATCTCTGAACATAAATTAGACATTTTAACTTTTAAACCAGCTTTTTTATGATGTTCAGGAATATATTTATTGACGTTATCAATAAACAAAATATAAGGTTCTCCCGTTTCAATGCGTGTTGTTAATAAACGTATCCACAACGCCCTGGCATCAACCTCTTGTACCACATGTCCGTCTTTAGGGCTGCGTAAATTAAATTTCCTACCTGCCTCTACCGCTTCCATAAATTCATCAGTAATAACAACTCCATGATGCAAATTTAAAGCTTTGCGATTAAAATCACCGCCAGTTGGACGACGCAATTCAATAAACTCTTCAATCTCCGGATGATGAATGGGTAAATAAACTGCAGCAGATCCTCGGCGCAAAGATCCTTGACTAATCGCAAAGGTTAAAGAATCCATCACACGAATGAAAGGAATAATACCGGATGTTTTTCCATTAATCCCAACTTTTTCACCAACCGAGCGTACATTTCCCCAATAAGATCCAATACCACCACCATTCGAAGCCAACCAAATGTTTTCAAACCAAAGCCCGGCAATGCCTTCTAAGCTATCGCCAGATTCATTCAAAAAACAAGAGATAGGAAGCCCTCGTTTAGTTCCTCCATTTGACAAGATTGGAGTGGCTGGCATAAACCATAATTTACTTATATAGTCATACAGTCGTTGAGCATGTGCAGCATCGTCAGCATAGAAAGAAGCAACTCGCGCAAACAAATCTTGAGGACGTTCATTTGGCAACAAATACCTATCTTCCAAGGTTGCAATCGAATAATCCGTTAAAATTTTATCGCGATTATAATCAATATCTATTTGCTTAGAAAGTCTGGTATTTTGCAAATTTTCAGCCACGCTCATCTTTATTCCTTTATGTCTAAAATTGGGTAATTAATACGAATATATTAAGGTTATCATATATCTAAAATTCGTCAATTGATTAGCAAGCATACCGTCACAATTTTGAATTGCAAAAATAACAAACTCTTTATATTGCGCCTATATTATAAGGTACTGCACTGTTAAATTATGTATTATTATTAAAACTGATAATACACGTTAACGTTTTATTAACTTTTATTCTGAAAACGACGACTCTAAAAGCCTACAAAATTGTTATACATAATAATTGGTACGAATTGCAATAGAATAGGAAAACATCTTCACCCCTTTTTATCCATCTCTAAACCGCTTCAAATTTTTTTAAATTTTATCTTGTTGAAAGATTTAAAACGTGTTAAAGGTTTAAAAATCAAGGAGTAAAAGAATGAATGAAGATATTCGAGAATTATTGGGCGAATTAAGCAACGAAGAAAAAGAAGAACTAAAGAGATTTCGCATGGAGTATTTAAAAAAACTAATGATTGAGCAGATAAGCAATTATAGTGGATCAGAAGCAAGCACGCCACAGATCTCCTCTTATCTGTTAATAAAAGAGCAACAGAGAGAGACGTTTGAAAAAATCTATTTATATATCCCTATATCCTTTAAAAAAAAGATAACCGATCTAAAAAGTACAGGGACCCCTGTCACAAACATCATGAGAAATAAAGTTGAGATCTTTTTCAACTCATTTACCGGAGATTTTGGAAGCATTTTAGACAAATACAAAAAGTATTTTACTCAAAACGAAGAAAAGAGAGAAAATCTTGCATGCAGTATAAAAGGCACAAAAATTCATCGTATAAAAAATCTTTCAGAAGAATTTAATCTTTCTAAAAGATGGATTATCGAAACAATCCTATACTATCAATTAAATCAAACAACCATTTAAAACTTACTAAAGGAATATAATAAATGTATTTTATAAAAATAATATTGGATAAAATTAAGAGTTTCTGGTCCCACTCAAAAAGTGAAAACGAAATTAATATTCACGGTGATAACAACACGGTTAATCTCTCCACATCTGAAAGAAAGAAATCAAAGAATAAAAAATAGATCGCGATTAAGCGCGATCTATTTTTTATCAGACAAGATTGCCATAAAATGGGCCTCGGTTGTAACTTTATCATTCACCATCGCTTTGGCCTCAAACTTAGCAATTGTTCCACGCCTTTGTACTAAAGATACATGTAACACAAGCTGGTCCCCAGGTGCAACAACTTGACGAAATTTTACTTGATCAATACTCATAAAAAACATCAACTTGTCTTCCATGGATTGACCTTGCTGCTCTAGCTGATATCCCATATATACCCCCGCCGCCTGAGCCAAAGCTTCCACAATCAATACTCCTGGCATTACTGGCGATGATGGAAAGTGCCCTTGGAAAAAGGGCTCATTAATCGTAACATTCTTTAGCGCTATAATTTCATTCTCTGCAATGGATATAACACGATCCACTAATAAAAACGGAAAGCGATGCGGTATAAAGCTTTGAATTTTGATTATATCCATCAAAAAATCCATTACATCCCCCCACCCAAGGTAAAGAAGAATTTTTCTTCTTGATCATATTCTTCTTTAATTAAAGGTTTTGCCACGCCCAGAATTAATCTTCCCATAAATGGGATGTCTACCTGAACGCCTACACCAATGCTAACACGGGTTTTTATATTTTCGTATCCATCATAAATTTCTATCTTATTTTGTTCAGTGACTACCTTAGGAGTTCCAAGCCCCCACACACTTCCAACATCCATAAATGTTAGGGCACGAACACCAACATCTGGAGCAAATGGGAAAGAAAACTCGGTAGTTACCTTATACATATTCAAACCACCTGTGCCATTGCTATTAAATTGATTTTTAGCACCAGGATTCATAGGTTTGCCAACTTTGATATTTTCTCTTGGACCAATACCTGCAACCTCAAACCCCCTGAATGACAAGTATCCTAACCGATAACGCTCGAAGAAATTAATGTAACTTTTATCTACTTCCCACATGCTTCCTAAGGCACCCTTAAAGGCTAAAACCATACCGCTTCGACCAAAGGGAATATAATAGTCCCCACCCGCATCAAATTTAACATAATTAACATCTCCCCCAATACCTGCATACTCAATAGAACCAAAAACTTTCAATCCATCTGTCGGCGTAAATCTATCATCACGAGTATCATAAACCACACTTAAAGATGCTGCTGATTTATGGCGATTTTCTTTCCTATCTGCATACTGTAAGTTATGCCCATCACCGTGCTTTGATTCAAAGAAATCTGTTTCATATCGTTTAAAAGTATAATCTATAGATGTGCGAAAATTTTCTGTCCAGTTAAATGTAATCGTAGGTGATACCATATAAGAAAACTCTTTATACGCTGAATACTCTTTATCCTCATCACTTTTAACACTTCCAGAAATAGACAAATCTATATCTTTTATAATTGCTGGGTTTAATATACTTAAGTTTAAGCTTTGGGTATTAGCTCCAAATACCGTTTGCAACTGCCCCCCAATCCCTGTCCCTTTTATGTTTCGATGAGAAATACTTGCGTTTCCTGCAATCCCTTGTTTGTGTCCATAGGAAACTCCTCCCATAACACTAAAAAAGGACCTTTCCGCCACTCGTAATACTAAAATAACTTTATCAGGAGCAGACCCTTGTCGCTTATCTGTAGCGATATATGGCTCAAACAAACCAAGGTTGCGAAGATTTTTGATTGATCGTCGAATTAAAACAGGATTAAAGGGATCTCCCTCAGAAATCATCAATTGACTACGTATCACATGTTCGCGCGTTAAGCGATTACCTTCGATAACAATTTTTTCGATAAAGACTTTTTGAGCTGGCAACACCTGATATGTGACGTCAATCGTATTCTGTTTTTCGTCTTTTTGAAATTCTGGAGTAATTTGAACAAATGGATAGCCTTGCGATGCATAATAATCACTTAGCTTTTCAATTGACTCTTCAATGCTTTCTTGATTAAACATGTCACCACTTGTATATGGGACCTCTTGTTGAATTTTATCAATGTCTAAAGATGAATATGGATTTTGAATCTTAATTTGTCCAATCCTATATTGAGCCCCTTCAGTTATTTGATAAGTAAGATGAAATCCTTCATAGTTAGGCAATAGTTCTGCGGTTGATCGCCTTATTTTAAAGTCATAGAATCCATTCTTCAAATAAAAACGCCTTAATTTTTCTTCATCCACGCGAACTCTATTTGGGTCATACACATTGTTTGTTTGAAAAAAAGAAAAAGCACCGCTTTCTTCCGAATCAATTACGGATTTCAAATCAATGGCTTCAAAATATTCATTTCCTACCATATTGATTTTTGAAATATTAGTTGGAGCTCCCTCTTCTATTTTAAACACTAAATCCAACCGATTCTCTGGTCGTTCAATAATTTGCGACGTAACTCGAGCATTAAAGTAACCCTTAGAGCGATAAATTTGTAACAAAATATCAACCGCTTTTATCACATCTGCTTTCTTAAATACTTGCCTACTTTCAAGATGTAACTCTTTTTTTACCATATCTTCTGGTAAGGCCGACATCCCTTCAAATGCAATCTCATTAAGAACAGGGTTCTCTGCCACGTGTATAATTAATGTTTCTCTTTCAAATGAAAAAGAAACATTGCTAAACAATCCTGTAGCAAATAAATTCTTTAAATCATCATTTACTGCCTGAGAATCATATGTATCACCAACTTTAGAGCGTAAATATGAATGAATAACAGCGGGATCAATCCGCCCACTTCCCTTTACTTGAATTCCCTTAATCGATTCGCCTGAAAGTTCTGATGCAAACACAGTCATCAACAATACAGCCATCATACTTTTATTTATCTTCACGCCAAACACCCCTTCTAGGTCTTTTACTTTAAAAACACGTCTTTATATGTCACAAATAAGGTTAATAGTAATAAAGCTCCCAACCCAATTGCAAACGCCCATTCTTGAATTTTTTCACTTACGGGTCTACCTCTAACAGCCTCTATACCGTAAAACATCAAGTGCCCACCATCAAGGGTGGGTATTGGTAACAAATTAAAAAAACCCAAAGCTACAGAAACATGTGCAGCAAAAAATATTACTACCCAAACCCCATAACCTAAAGCTTGTTTAAGTTGTTTTGCAATTGCAACCGGCCCACCTAAACCATCCATACTGGTTTTTAAAATCATATTTTTAATATGCAGTAGCGTATCTATAGAAATTTGAAATGGCAAAGCAATGGCAGTATATAAAGAACTTCCCAACTGAAACCTTTGTCCGCGCCCAGTCTTTAATCCTAAAATAAAACGTTCCGATTCGCCTGTTTTTAAACTATTAGCAAGAAACATGTAATGATGTGCAACACCATTACGCTCTACCTCTACATCTACGTTAGGCAAGCTAAGCCCCCCCATAACTTTTAGAATATCTGGCAATGATGCGACTTGCTGCCCGTTAATAGATTTAATCTCATCTCCAACAAGTAAGCCGGCAGACTGCGCTGGGCTATTCTCTATAAAACTATCAATCTTAGATGACATTTCTGGTTGACCTGAAAAAAAGAAAACCGAAAAGAATAGAACGATTGCTAATAAATAATTAGCAGCAGGCCCTCCAAAAGACACTATAACTCGTTCTTTTACAGGTCGATAATGCAAGCAGTTTAATTTATCTTCCTCTGCAAGCATTTTATCTACTGAGGTACTTGCAGCATCTGTGTCACCTAAAAATTTTACATATCCACCAAGAGGGATCCAACTAAATTTCCAGCGTGTTCCTTTGGTATCAGTCCAACCAAAGATCTCTTTGCCAAATCCAATAGAAAAAGTGTCTACTTTAATCCCATAATATCTAGCCGGTAAAAAATGCCCTAATTCATGAATAAAAACAATAAATGATAAAACTACAACAAATAACAGTAGAGTTGAAAGAAACTCGGCGGCAAAAAATTGCATAGTAAATCCAATAATTAAACTTCCTCTTAATATACTCAGGAACTTTAAGAAAGCCAATGAGTTTTTTAACCTATTTATAATTAAAACTTAGGAATTTACTGAAAAAGAAGAGAACACATTTGGTTGCGGGGGCTGGATTTGAACCAACGACCTTCAGGTTATGAGCCTGACGAGCTACCGGGCTGCTCTACCCCGCGTTAAATGTAGGTGAATTATACTAAAAAAATATATTTTGTCAAGTAAAAATAAATCTTGCTTTGTTAAAAACATATACTAAATGTACGCAACGTGGCTTTTTGTCATCCATTAAAGCAATTTAATTTTCCTGGCTTCCGGACCATTATGAGAGATAGTAATCCACAAATGTACCTTCTGCCCCGGTTTTAACGTTTGAATGTGAATAGCTTCCAGCAAGGCCCCATGCAGAAATACGTCTTGTTTCATGCCTTTAACTTTTGCAAAACCAAACCCCTTTATACGACTGAACCACTTTATTTCCGCATCAACCTCATTTAATTGGGCTTGATCTTCCTGTGTCATAAAACGAGGAGGATTTATTTTTTTTCCACGCTTTAACCGATCGCTTTCGGCCAAAAATGGATTGGCCGACTTAAGGTTAAAAACCTCTATCACCTGAACACCAGCTTGAGTGGGAGCAACCTCACACAATAGCTTATCTCCTTGTCTCACCTGAACAACATCTAAGCTTTCTAAAACAGAAAAATGCAGAAATATATCCTTTCCATGCCCTTCGGGATCTTCTGTGACGAACCCATATCCTTTATAGGGATTATACCATTTTACCGTATACCAAATTCCTTTTTCTTGATTTTTTGTCAAAGTTTCTTTCATTTATGTCACACCAATTGCATTGATTTACTTAAGAAAATTTATCATTAATTTACAAATAAAGTGTTAATTTGTAAAAAAAAATGACATTTGATCAACACATCAGACTTAATAAATTAATTTGATATCTTTTTTTGGTACAAAAATTGCAAAGCATATCCTCATGATGAAATGGTTTTTTATTCTTTTATTATTTATATTTCCAATAATAGCAGAACCAAACTCTCCCGAGATGGTCTACAAGTGCTCTACCATATCCAGAATGATTGAAATAGAAGAAGAGTTACCCCCTCTATTATTATCGGCCGTTACTTTTATTGAATCTTCAGATATGCCCTGGGTTATAGGGGTGGAAGGCACGTCACATCGCTATTATACTAAGCAAGGAGCCCTAGAAAAAATTAAAGAATTAAAAACGGCCGGCAAGAAAAATTTTGATATTGGCTGCATGCAAATTAATCATTTCTTTCACAAAGACAAGTTTCAATCTGAAGAAGATATGCTAAACCCCGTACGCAATATCCGCTATGCCGCAAAACTTCTTAAGCAATTAAAAAATGAAACAGGATCCTGGGAAAAAGCCGTCGCTTATTATAATTCCCGAGATTTAAAATATTCAGCAACCTACACTAACAAAGTATACAATCATTGGCACAAAATAAAGTCTATGGGAAACCTACCCTTCGAACTAGCATCATTTGCCAACATACCAAAGAGCAAACCTAACGCAATACTCCAAATACCAAACACTTTAAAAAATACGACCCTACAAAAAGCAAAAGTCGCTTATTTAACGTATAAAAAAACTTTAATTCGCCAGTAAATGGTGTTCCCGACGGGATTCGAACCCATGGCCTCAAGATTAGGAATCTTAAAATCTATCACTTGATAGCATTTTATAAAACTTTATAAACCTTTACAACTATTGGCTTTTTAGATATAGATGTTTTATATGATTTAATTATTTTTTATATATTTTGATTAAAAAGGTAGCACGAGATCAAGATAAAAGAAGGTTTAATTTTACAAAACAAGCCTTGGAAAAACTACAACCTCCTGGGGAAGGAAAAAGAACATACTATTACGATTTAAAAGTTCGTGGATTGGGAGCGTCTGTTACAAGTAAGGGCACCATTTCATTTATCGTCTACCGTAAAATTAATGGATCACCTGAGCGTATAACTTTAGGGCGATATCCGGATTTATCAATCGAAAATGCCCGAACTAAAGCTTTAGAAATAAATACTCAAATCGCTCAAGGAAAAAATCCAAAAACGGAGGCAAGTAAACTAAAAAACGAGCCCAGACTTAAAGAACTTTTTGTACATTACTTCGAAAGACACTCAAAAACCCACAAAAAATCATAGAAGAACGATGAAACATTATACAGATTACATTTATCTCATTGGAAAGAGCAAAAATTATCTAGCATCACAAGACATGATATTGAAACTCTCCACGCAAACGTTGGAAAAAATGCTGGGATATATGCTGCAAATCGACTTTTAGCGTTGCTGGGTATCATGTTCGTCCAAGCCAACGATTGGGGGAGTGGATAGACACTAACCCTACAAAAGGGATCAAGAAATTCAAAGAAAAAAGCAGAGAGCGCTTCCTATACAGTGATGAGTTACTAAGATTTTTTCAGGCTTTATCAGAAGATCAAAATAAAAATTTGGCAGATTTCTTTATGCTTAGCTTATTAACTGGTGCTCGTCGTGACAACGTCTTGACCATGCGTTGGAAAGATATGAGCTTTGAACATGGTATTTGGACAATACCTGAAACCAAAAATGGCGATCTTTTAAAAATACCTTTATCAGATGAAGCCAAGAAGATCTTACAAAATCGCAGAGCGGTTAATTTTGAATCCCAATGGGTGTTTCCTAGTAAACATAGTAAATCAGGTCATCTGGAAGAGCCTAAGAGTGCGTGGAAGCGCATCCTTAAAAAAGCCGGGATAGAAGATTTGAGATTACATGATTTGCGACGAACGTTAGGTAGTTGGCAGGCTGCAACAGGCGCTAATAGTTATGTGATCGGGAAGTCATTAGGCCATAAAACCCAACAAGCTACGGCTATATATGCAAGATTAAACTTAGATCCCGTCAAAGAGTCAATTGATCGCGCAACAACAGCAATGTTTAAAACTATGCAAAGAGTTAAAAAATGACTATCAATTACTCAGTTTATTTGTAAAAGCCACAGATCCTTCTGTTATAAATTTAAAATCGTTATCCACAATTCATCAAGAATTATTAAATATATATCAGTTACCATTTGATCAGGAAATTCAACTATACCTAAAAAACTTTTTTATTATTAGTTTACTTCAAGAAAATAAAGCTATCCAGCTTATCGAATTAATTTTAGAAGCAATAAATATGGAGAGATTCATTCAAGTTGAAAGCCATTTTAGCTCATCCCGCTTAGTTAAAACTGCTTCAACTGAGGCAAACTTAGACATAATTGAGCAATTTAATGCCTACTATAAAAATAATAAAGAAAATTTTTTTACTATGTTAGCTAAATATGATTTTTCGATGATAAACCTGGAGTGCGTTTTTATGCTATTGTTTTTTTATTGCATTGACATGCATATAACGCTTCAAAACAGCAAAGATAGCCTTAATTACTATAACCTAAACATGTGGATAAAAACTGCAACAAAAGCTTCCCAGCAATTATTTTCCGGAAACATATGGTCAGAAGAAGAGCTTGAAAATAGCTGGCTTGACTATCCTAGACGTGAAGAAGGTTTTCTGCCTCCTATTACCAATAAAGAAATTTCAACTAAACTTAGCAAAATTAATGCTCAAAGAAAACAAGGTGGCCACAAAAAAAACGTACAAAAAAATGAAGAACTTAAAAAGTATGCTATTGAACGTTATAAAGAAGAAAAATCTAAAAACAACTCTTTAAACTTAAAAAAACTTTCTGAAAGGATTTATGATGAGTTGGTTAATATACACTCACCTGCAAAAAATACTAACCAACCTGTTCCACTTTCAGAAGAGCGTGGGCCAAGAACTATTAAATAATGGATTGACAAATATATCGAATATACTCGAGAAGTAGCAGAAAACATTCCCGAAAACTTTAAATTTTTAATGAACCAGCATTCAGATTTCGTTACTTACACTGATTATGGTATCGAAATCAAAGATCGAATTATTTATTCCTATCCTTCAAGACAAGTTTTAAAAATGAAAAAACGCGAACGCTTAGCTAAAGAAAAAATAAGAAATTCTTAGCCTATTTAGAGGATAAAATCGCTTATTTTTTTGAATAGACAGAAATATTAAAAAATATTTTTTAGCGTCTGCTAGCACACGTCTTTTTTTAATATTTACTTAATGTAGGATCATCTTAATCTAATTAAGAAAGGTTAAGATGTTTAAATTAAAACAAAACAAGTTATTAACACGTAAAGAGGCGGCGGAATTTCTTGGAATCAAAGAAGATACGCTTGCTGTCTGGGCCTGTAATAAACGTTATAATCTCCCCATGATCAAAGTTGGCCGATTAGTTAAATACCGCATTTCAGATCTTGAGGTGTTCATCAAGGCAAGAACAATCGGAGGTGATAATGCATAAAGACAAAACACCCGCCGTTGAAACCAGCGGGATAGACTTATTAACACATCCTAATGTTATCCAAACCACTATAGAATGGCAAGCAAAAAACAGATTTAATCATAATTCGACTTTATCATCTCGACCATTTAAGTCTTTTAATAAGGATACGAGGCATATAGGAAAAACCTTTGAAGATTGTTTTTATAAAAATGGATATCCGAGATGTCATCCTATTTGTGATGGCAAAATCTATCGTTTTGGGAAAAAGCAAAAGTATTGGTATGTTTATCATCATAATTATGGATTAATTGGTGACTGGAGTAATAATCTGCCAAAAGTTATTTGGCAAAATGATAAGGACGAATCTATCAATTCTCAAATACCCGAAACACTAATTGCTCAGATCCATCGCGAGGAACAATTACGACAAGACAACCGAATTAATCAACAAAAAAAAGTTGCACAAGATGTGCAAACGCATTTAAAAACGCTTAGTTATAAAGGAGAATCCGCATACTTAAAAAAGAAGAAAATATCTGGACATAATGTTTACTATGGTACAGACAATCATTCCAACCCATGTATTTTCATTCCTCTAGTAGATATCAATTTTACAGTTTGGAGCTATCAGCAAATTTATGACAATGGAAAGAAATATTTTCGTAAAGGGGGTAAAAAGCAAGGCTGCTTTCATCTGATCGGCAACATTTATACCAACGATCGTATTGTGTTTACAGAGGGATATGCAACGGGAGCTAGTATTTATGAAGCTACAGGATACACTACTGTTATTTGCTTTGATGCTGGAAATATAGAACACGTTATAAAGGTGTTTAAAGAAAAACACCCGCGCCATACATTTTTAATAGCTACGGATAATGACGCTTATGGCAAGGTGAATACTGGTAAGAATAATGCTGAAATTGCTGCTATGCAATATGGTTGTAAAATTGCCCTACCAGTATTTAAAAATATAGACACTTGCCCTACAGATTTTAATGATTTATATGTTTTGGAAGGAAAAGAAAAAGTTCAGGACCAAATTATAACTGCTTTAAACAAAAAAACCTTAAAATGTGTAAATCTTAATGTACTTTTATCCACAAAACTTAAGCCTCGCAATATGTTAATGAATCCTATTATACCCGAACAAGGATTAGTTATGATTTATGCTAAACGAGGTGTCGGAAAAACACTTTTGGGATTGACAATGGGATTAGCTGTTGCATCGGGCAAACATATTCTGGAAAATAAATGGACGTGTTCCCAGCCTCGAAAAGTATTAGTTTTAGATGGGGAAATGCCCACAACATCGTTACAAGAAAGATTACACGCAATTATTAAAGGGATGTTTCATAGTGGAGAAAAACCCTTGATCCCCAACAATCTATTATTCCTCCTTGCAGATCTACAAGATGATACGATGCCAGATTTAGCGACACAAGAGGGACAACACCTTATAGAAGAATATTTAAACGGTGTTGAGTTTCTTATTTTAGATAATCTCTCGTCGTTATGTCGTCACTACAGAGAAAATGAAGCAGACAGTTGGGTTCCGATACAAGAATGGTTATTATACCTTCGACGGAAAGGTATCGCTGTGCTTTTAATACATCATGCAAATAAAAACGGTCAGCAACGGGGAACCTCCAGAAAAGAAGATTTATTAGATACGGTTATTGAATTGCGCCCTTTTCAGGACAATACATCATCAGGTAGTACTAAATTTGAAGCACACTATTCAAAAACTAGAAATTTTTACGGCAATGACGCCAAGCCGTTCATGGTAGAATTATTAAACGATCAAGATGATGGCATTCGATTTATCCCATCGGCGATAGAAAACGCTCTTTCAGATGACATTAAAACCTTATCATCCGAGGGTCTTTCTCAAAGACAAATTGCCAAGCAACTTGGAACAAGCCTAACGACTGTGAATCGAAGATTAAACGAATAGACATATTCATCCCCAAAATTTAAGTGTTCCAGTGTTTCAATGACTATAAGATGAAACACTGGAACACTTTGACAACACTACGTTAACAAAAGGAGAAATATTGCAAAAATACTTTTTTAATACCCCCCCTGGGTATATATTTTTTTAGAGAAAATAATGAGTTTTATTGATCTGTTAGTCTTAAAAATAATTAAAAACAAGCATCAAAATAGATTATAATCAGTCTTAAGAAAATTAATACTACGAACCGGTGGTGGATCACATGATAGAAAACCCTAAAGTTGATAAACGATTTAAGCACACAAAACCATTGCCTTTGTTACCATATCTCAAAAAGATTAATACGCTTGAGACATTGACATTAGCTTATCAAAAAACATAGAATGCACAGGAAAAGGTGATCTCGAACTGAGCCAATTAAAGGACTTATTTTACTGCTTTGATATCTATAGCCGACACCTTGAAAAGATGGAGTTGATGGCAATACAAGCTGACTTGAATAAATTAAAGCAAACTATGTTATTACTTTGTGAAAAGTCAAGTTTAGATCCAGCCATAGTAATGAAACAAGCTGATATAAAAGGTATGAAATTAAACTAGGAATACACATAAATATATGGGGCATTATCACCCACAAAACAAAAGTCACACAAAAATGTAATGATCTAAAATTATTTGCCGAATGTGGTGTAAGTACGTAAACTTATTTTAATTTCTAAAGAAGTAATAATTATAAGCAAAGATATAAATATGATAATATGATTAAACTCTCATAGGAATATCATATGAGAGAAAATACAGATACTTATTTAATATTAGGGCATTATATTAATAAGTATTCTTATCATTCTCTATTTTGACTGAAAAAAACTAAAAAATCTTTGACTGATTCACAACCTCTCATTAACGGACCTTCTGTAATAAAAGAATGGTTAATTTTCTTTGAACTATCTTATATAAGAGGATGATTACAAGATTAAAATGGATCATATCTTCATATGAACGTGCGGATTTTCTCAGAATACATGTATTAGTTTTTCTTTGCATATTAGGTTGAACATTATATGCTTTTCATACTAAGAAATCATATTTTCCAAAGGATTCATAACATATTGAACGAATTCAGAAACATTTGCGTCAGATAGACTAAGAAGCTTGCATAAACACAACATAACACCTCATGTCTAGTTGATTCTAAACTAGGTTCTATTGCAACTTCTTTTTTTAATCAAGGCGCACTTATAAACATAATTTTATTTGTACCTATTCTGGTTAAGATTTACCTTAAAAAAGGAAAATGAATTAACGGGAGCTAGATAAATGTATAAGTCTTTTGATATTGCTAATGCATCCGAACTTCCACCTCTTCCAGAAGGTTATCGCTACTTTGATTGCATTGGTGGAACACAAGAAAAAAGATATTTTCTAGCTCCTCAAGATATTCCCAGAACATATTTTTTAAAAAACTATGAACACCTTCTAGATGAATGCTTATTTCCAATATATAACCATAATGGTATTTGCGTGCGCCAAGATCCTTCTTTCCCTATACCTGGTTTTTATATTGTTAGTCCTGTTGAGCACTATACTTCGTTAGATCAGATGGATTTAATTCTAAATAACCGTCTCTTTCTCATATTGCATGAAATAAGAAAAGGAATGAGAGAAAGATTAGGAATTAAATTAACAATTTTAATTTATGAGGAAAAACCCAAAAAGTCATGCAGCGTTCATTTTCTCCTGTTACCGATATATTCTGATTCGTATTCTAGTTCTGAAAGTTTTAATTTCTATAATTATCTTTTAAGTTACGAATTTTCTTATCGCAAATATAGAAATGATATTTTGGCGTATAATCAAAAGATGAAAGACTATATCAAACAGATCAAACTACAAGAACTAGATGATCTCATCGAGTCTCAACCCTCCCTGATGTTAGAGTATCAGGTTTAATATCAGGGAAATTTACTAAGAATGTTGTTTACTTTCTCTATAATATGTGAGAAATCTGTGGGGTAGTTAATATTACCAAAGATAATTCGGTCGGGATTGGAATCTGTATTATCTTCCCAGCTATCGCTCAAAGACTCTTTGGGTATCCAAGCTATTCCATCAGAATCTATTAAAAGATAAGTATTTTTTCTGTCCGCACATGATTTAAAATCTATAGAGATATTTTGAATAAGCATATTGGAATATAACGCGGAAATCTCTTTTTCCAAAACTTTAAAATCTTCTTCTGTAATCATATATAGGTTTCTATTCTTAAAGCCTAATGGTCCAATAGGCATATATTGAAAAATTTGCCATTTCTTAACACATGTATACTTAACAATAATGGGGAGGATATTTTTAATTATATTAATGTTTTCTTTATGAACAACAGTATTAATACACACATTAGCCTTGCATGCCTCTAATTGATCTAGGATTAAAATTTGTTCTTCAAAAATTTTTAATCTGTTTTTTCTAAACTTTAAAAAAGACTCATTAGAATCTCCATCCAAAGGAATTCCCAACAAATCAACGACTGCAATTAGGTCTTCTGCATTAATCCGGGGTATCTTATTACGACCAACAAAAGTAGTTTCCGTGTCTGCTAATAAAGGAGTTCCTACAGTATCAAGATTAATCCAAAACCCTAATTTTTTAATTTCCCTTAATAATAATAAAATATCGGACCTCGCTAAAGGATCACCACCATATAAGGTGACCTTTTCTATACAATGATAATGCTTCAGAAAAATAAGGAATTGTAAGATAGTCTCAATAGAAATTAAATTTTCAACACTGCCAAAATATCGATAGCATCCAGGACATCTAACAAAACAAGATCTAGCTACAGCGATATTAATACCCTTTAACTTTCTCATAAACCCCACTATTGTTTAGTGAAATATAAATATTAAAATTAGCTTTATTTGTTTCTAACTAATTGAAATGTACAATTTCGAATATTTTTACTTATTGATTGGATTTTTTGACTTCTTACTTATCAGAACTGGTGTAATTTCATAAAAATGTTAATTTTTTTTAACCAAAAAAGCAACTGAAAACGAAAGTTAATCTATTAATTTGATAATTATTATAAGTTACTTTTTTATCAAACTCTGCAGCATACATTAGATAAGAATTAGGTGATAATTTATGTATTATAAGTGCAACAGGATCACCGAAACAGAACAAAACATCAGCAATTTAACTTCTGGACACGGAATATTAAGAAAGAAAAGTATATATTTTGCAAGTTTTCCTAAATAGATAACGCTACCCTTAAACACTACTCCATTTTAAGGCAAGAATGCTTTTCATATACCATAGTTTATAAAATAAACTGCCGCACACATTAACTTTTTTCTTTTAACTCTGCCTGAATTCTCTGAATATGTATGGAATGTTGTGGGAATATACTGTAAACAACTTTCAATGCTTGAGTAAGACACTTATTAGCTTGTTGCTTAAAATTTTTAGCCTCCATGAATTGTTTGCTTTTCATCAATACTCCGGCTTTATATCTATAAACTTTTGAGAGCCCCACGAGAGGCAAATATCGATCAGGATGATTAGGTGTATCCTGATTAGTCCTAAAAATATTGAAAGATAACAAAAATAATCTTTCAGCCTCAGATATATTCTGTTCTTCAAAATAGATTTCTCCCAATACTTGTAAGACTCGTGCTACTTGAAAATGATTACTGCCGTAATGGCTCTTAAAAGATACTAGACTTTTTGTAAGAAGTTCTTTTGCTTTCTTGTAGTTTTGAAGATGTTTTTGAACTTTTGCTAAAGAAAATACAGACCAAATATAATTCACATGTTTCTCTGCATTTATTTCTTCATATAGTCTTAGTGTGATTTCTAAATAAGGTTTAGCAATATTGAACATTCCTAATTCTTCCCAAGTAATACCTGTATAAGCCATAATCCAAGGGGCCTGCACATTGATTTCATTATTTTGAGGTTTCATAAGCTTTCTTATATTCAAAATTAAACTTCTACTTTTTTCTTCGCATCCAAGCTTATAATATACCCTTATTAAGTTAGAGAGCGCCCAAATAAAGTTAAGATGAGTCTTAGGAAAATTTCTTTCATAAAAAGTAAAGCTTTTCTTAACGCAATCTTTTGCAAATTTATAATTCCCAGTAGTCTCATATACGTTTGCTAAATGCATATTTGCAATAGCAAATCCCACATGATTCAGAGATTTCTGTTGTTGAAACAAAGAAATACTCTTTTTCAAAAGCACCGCAGCTTCATTATATCGACCAACCTCTTTGTAAATTTTTCCTAAACTAGATAACATTCTTGCTGTACTCAGTGGTATCGTTGAGAAATACTCTGAAAAAACTTTTACCTCTTTTTCTAATAATTGGATCCCTTTTGCATATTGTCCCAACTCACAATAAACTTTGCCTAAAACTTTTGCGCATTGAGCTCGACCCAGATGATTATCGCGAGCTCCTTCTCTTATGTAAGTGTTTAGTCCTTCCTCCAAGGCACTTTTAGCCTTCTCCATATATCCATTTACCCTATATGCGCACCCCAAATATGTTAACAATCTTGCTTGCTGCAATCGGCTATTTATAAAGTTTTTATCTGACTTTTCTAAGCAATTTTCTAAAACTCTTTGTGCTCCAGTATGATTAGCGTCTGTATAAAGAGAAATAAAACCTATAGATACCATAAGGAATATGTTCATCTTTTGTAGGAGCGGATTTTTTAATAAAGATTTAACATGCTGTTCAAAAAAAATCATTCCATCAAAGTTGTCGGTATCAATTATATGATTAATATACGTTTCTATTTTGCCCACAATTGATTTTATAAATGTGTGCTCAGGTGTAAATTGTAATGCTTGCTGAAGATATATTTTACAAATATCTTGAGTACTGCGATGGAGAGAGAAGAGATGGAAGTTGGCAGTTCTATTTTCTCGGGTGATCAGGGAATATTTTTTAAGTTCATCTAAGAATTGGTGAGTTGTATGTTTAGTATGATAATAATCCAGCAATTCTGCTGGGATGTCTTGTGAGTCTAGTAAGCTAATTAGTAGAAGTAACTCGTTAAAGTCTTGATTCGTTTCCATAATTCGCTTGAGGACGAGGGTAATAATACTGTAACGGGTTTTGGTGTATTCACCACTTTCTTTCAATAAACTTTCTTGATGACGATTGAATTCATCGCTTTGTACCTTCAATTGACTCAAATATTCTTCATACGATAACTTATAATGAGTGAGGTATCGGGCTGCTGTGGATATATCCAAAGGGAAAGGGGGAATGTGTTTTAGGAAAGCCTGTGTTTGACTGCGTTCTTCAAATGATAATCTTTCTGGTTCACACTTAAAACATATCCTACAAAACAATTGTAACGTCTCTTCAGAGGATAATTCTTCAAGATTGATAATGTTATTTGTTTTAATTGTTTCCACATCTTGAAGGTGTGTGTTGCGAGTAGTAATTAAGACATGCCCCTTCCCCCATACAGAAGGATCGTGAGGGAGATAATCTTTAATGTCTTTATACGCTTCAACGTTGTCAAAAATCATTAACCATCCGGGTTGTTCTTTTAAACAGGTTTTTACGAAGTTGAGGCGTTGTTTCTCTTGTTCGGCTGCATTTTGAATTTGATTGATAAAGCCTAAGTCTTCTTTCTGTTGAGGGGTTTGAGCAAGGGCCGTTGCAAGCTCACGAAAAGAATTACTTAAGCTTGTAGCTGTTTCTGCATTCAACTCCCAAATAGAGGCATTTGGATATTTTTGTCCGTACAACCGTCCCCACATGTGAGCCAGTGTTGTTTTCCCGACACCTCCTATTCCAACAATACCAACTAACGCAACCGTTTTAATGCCCTGTTGACTTTTATTAAACTGATTGTTTAGAGCCGTGATTAATGCTGGACGTTGGAGTAAAATAGACGCATCCGGTAATTTTAGTTCAGATCGCACTGGCTTTGCTTTCGGAGGTTTTTCTGGAAAAAGGGTAATTGTGATATGTTGAATGTATTTATTAATAGTATTAATAATATGATTAAGGTTTCCATTAGCTTGAACAATTCCATCCCCTTTCGCATGTTGCTTAATAGAGGCACCAAACAGTATTGCCATATTAATTACACTGATACAGGCGCATATAAGGAGTCGTTTCATCGATTAGCGCGAACCCAAACTTATTTTAAGTTACCATCCCGAATAAGATGAAAGATAAATTGGCCAACATTCTCTAGAGCAATGCGATGATGAGCATCATTCTTAGACCCATCTCCCCAATCAGAGATGCCCTTAATCATCATCCATTTTGCACCCATCATACTCGCAACCGCATATACACCATAAGACTCCATATCTCCGCCAACATATTCTGGCTCACGTTGTTCTACATAAGTTAAGAATGCTTTAGAGTTTACAAGCGCATTTCCGGAAAGAACGACTCCTTGATGAATCTTCACCCCTTTCCAGTTATGTATACCTCCATTCACACGTTCCAGCATTGGACAGGTGACTTTATCTCCACGAAAAATAATCGTCCCATTGGTTTCTTTACGGGACTCATAATTTACCAGTTGTCGAGAAATGAGAATATCCCCCAAAGTTTGCCCTTTAGACTGGCGTCCAAAGGCAATACCGGTTGCAATTACATAATCTGGTTGTAGATCTCGAAACACACTCATCAAAATTAAAGGGGTTGATCCCGGTTCTAACATTCCCATCATGCCGGGTTGCATATGGACAATATCAACCCCGCCTAAGGTTCCCATACGATATACAATATGATCATGAAGGACTTCTTTGTGAATCGCTAATCCAACTTTTTGAGCGGCTTCATGAATAACGCCGGTTTCAAAGTTAGTTGCCGTTAAAATAAGGACTTTCTTTCGAGAAGCTCGCTCTTTCTTCTTCTCTTCAAAGACAACATCTTTATAGTTTCCGTACTCTAAATCCTCTTTAGCTTCTGCGCTAGTATAGTCTTTAGGCGGTTGGGTTACCTTGATGGGAGAGTCCGATACACGACTATGATTATCTACTCGATTATTATCTCCAACAACCTGTGCATTTCCATGCCCTGTGGCCGTTTGAGTCACTGCAGCTGAAACCGTTGAAATTAATGAAATTAAACAAATACAGACCAGTAATAAACGTCGAGACATATTTACCTCTTACTTTGAATTACCTTCCTATATCCTTAATATCTTTTTTCTACTGTGCATAATAAAAATATTTTTATACATTCAGCGAATTCAGAAGACATTGAAATTATAAAAGAAAGAGTGATAGCATAATCTAAAATCCATTCTATAGGAGCTGAAATGTATGTATTAATGTTATGGATGATTGTAAGTGTGTTTATTCCAGTCATAGGGAAAGCTAGTCAATCCAATAGAGGGAATGAGAATGTGGTGGTTGCTGGGAATAACAATCAGATTCTATTGAATGGAGTCAAGAAAGATAAAGAGACAGTGATACCGAAGGCGGTGCATGGAGAATTAAAGGTACCGGAAGATGCAGTATTATTGGAACGATCTCACTTAATGGAGCAGTTAAAAGAATCCTTTAATAATTCGAATGATATTACCACAGTTACATTGATTGGGATCGTGGGAATTGGAGGAGTTGGTAAAACAACATTAGCCCGATTATGGGGAAAACGAAGAATAAAGGAAGATTCAAAGCTGCATGTATGGGAGTTTAATGCAGAAACTGAAATAACATTGCAGCAATCTTTAAAAGAGTTTTCTACTCGGTTAGCTCAAACATCTGATCAGAAATCAATTCTACAAAGTATCGAAGAAATCAAAGAACCCACAGAGCGAGAAGCCAAGCGTTTGGAATTTATCCAATCCGTATTAAAAGCTTCTAAAGGATGGGTATTAATCTTTGATAACTTTGAACGATATGGCGAGGTACAAAAATACTTACCCCGAGATTCTCATGTTTGGGGTAAAGGGCAAGTACTCATTACAACTCGAAATGCACATCTTCAAAATGCAGATGGAATGTCTTATAGAAAGATCTTAACGTTAGAAGAATTAACCACTGATGAAGCCTTAACGTTATACAGCCGTATACGATATCAAAAAGAACCGATCCAACTTACTTTTAAAGAACATTCAGATGCACAGTTGATCTTAAAAAAATTACCCCCGTTTCCTTTGGACATTTCTTTAGCTGCAAAATATATAGGGAACTATAAATTATCTCCTCAAGAGTATTTAGCTGCATTAGAGAAGCAAGAGAGTGCATTTTTAGAAGTTCAGCAGAGTCTGTTAAAAGAAGTCGGTCAATATACAAAGACTCGATATGAAGTGATTACTTTATCGATACAGAAAATAATGGAACAAGAAAAAAGGAATTTAGAACGGTTATTAGTGTTAGTGCTAATGGATTCGCAAAATGTCCCAAGAGAAATGATGGATCAAATAGAAGAGGGAGAATTTGTAAGAGGAAAATCGGATAAGTTTATTCAGGAAATGATGAAACACTCATTGATCAATATGGGAATGGCAGCGGGAGATATAGCGACAGTTTCGATGCATCGAAGTACGTGGGAAATAATGTATACGTATTTAATCCAAAAGATGAAATTAGACCGATCTCATCCGGTTGTTCGATCAGTGATACGCAAAATGGCAAACTATGTATACGCGGTCATTGATGAAGAAAAACTTAATATATTACGGCTACTAGATCCTCATGGGCGACGCATTGCTGAAAGCGATTTATTAACTACTGATGAGCAAATGAAAGTAATGGGGATGTTAGGATGCTTATATTATTACACCTATAAAGGCAAAGAAGCACAAGAACTTCTTGAAAAAAGTATTAAATATATTGAATTAAACATACCTCGGAACCAGAGTCGGTTGGCGCGATTATACATGCATCTAGGTATGGCTTATCGGTTAAACTGTAAGTATAAATTAGCGGAGCATTATCTAACTAAAGCGCAAAATGCATATAGATCTTCAAAGAATATCCCTGGACACATAAAATCTTTGTGTTATTTAGCCCATATGTATCATATTACCGGGGATTTTCTAAAAGCCAAAGATCAACTCACAAAAGTTTACCAGCTTAATACAAATAATGATCTTTCTCTTAAAGATCGGGCTTTAAGAGTAGTAAGTTTAATAGAGAGGGAATTGGGACACATACCAGCTGCATTGGAATCAATTAATGAAAGTATTGCGTTAAAAGGAAAATTGAATAAATATGATCAATTGATGGGGTGGAACTTGGTTTACAAGGGCTTAATTTATCGGGACATCGGTGACTATATCAATGCAAATAAATGGGCGGAACAAGGGGATATACTACATTCAGAATATGATAAAACATCTAAGATGCACGCCGGCTTAAAAATGTATAGAGGTAGCATATATCGAATGTTGGGTAACTATGCAGAAGCAGAGAAATGGTTGAAATTTGCTTTAAATGTTTGTGAAAAGGAAGCGAAGGAAAGCCCCATGGAGATTGGCTTTGGAAAGACTGTGTTAGCAAAAATCTATCGTAATACTGGATATTTAGACAAAGCATTAAGTAACGTTAAAGAAGCTGAAAGGCTATATATTCAGCTATTCGGAGAGAGGAGTTTGAGGACATCGTGGGTGAGGATGACGTTAGGACAAATTTATGTGGATCTTGGGGAATATCAGAAAGCCAAAGATATTCTGAATCAATGTTTAATGGATCATCGAGGGATGTTAAAAGACACTCATCCAAAGATCGGGAAGATCTTAATTTATCTTGGGTATGCACAATTAAAGTTAGGCGATATCAATCAAGGTGTGGATATGTTACATCTTGGGTTAGAGAATTATCAGAATCACTATGGTCAGGATCACATTCGAACCGCAGAGGCATTGCGACTTATAGGTGAAGGATATATATTGCAAGAGAAGATGGATGAAGGAGAAGAAGCACTGCGGTATGCGTTGAAGATTTGTAAGAGCAACGATCATCCGGATGCCCATGTGTGTTTAGAGGGACTTGCTGAAATATATCGCCAGAAAACAAAGGAAGCTGAAAAAGCAGGAAACATACTATGTGCTGGGGAACACTTAAATGAAGCAAAAGAGTATTTAACAGAGGCATTAGCGGTCGCAGAAAAAGCCCTGCCCAAAGATTCTGTATACATTCAACGTATTCAGAAGACATTGAAATTATAAAAGAAAGGGGGGTAGGGGTGAAGAATAGAGGTATTAAAAATTCGGAGTGTCTCATGAAATATACACGTACAGAAATTGATGCGGAACTACAGCATAGAGGTATAAATCCAGAAATGGACGAATCTTTAAAAGCTGAAAAAGCGCCCCATAATTATACTGAAAACATTGATAATATATGTTCGCTTTTAGGAGTTATTATGGTGGGGTGTGTAGCTCTCTAATAATGTTAATAATGCGTTATATATTTCAAGTTCCCTTACCCTTCAAAAAATTTTTACCTATATTAGGATATATATTCGGAGGGAGTGGAGTTCTTATATTGCTTTTTTGGATTATGCTTAGGTTGGGAAAGATATTATGGGATTAATCATAAGCTCCAGTCTTATTATTATAAGCATAACTATATAAAACTAACTTTCATTATCATTATTACTTACATTTTTGCTTAACTTGCAGCAGCATTAACAAACAATGAATGTCCGACTGCGTGTTTTACATCTAAAGAAAAATGCTGTTTCAAAATAGTGAATACATCAATACTTCTCAACCTATAATACATATGAGAGTATATGCATTTATATCCCATGAAATTACCGCATACCAACGGAGTGTTACAGTTCTTGTTCTAAACGGATAAAGGGCAAATAAAAGGATTATATCTCTTATCAATACTCTGAAGCATGCGGGAATCATCGTCAAACGAGAAAAATGTAAAGGATTAGCCCATAACAAAATGATTATCATTGATCATATGATTTGATGACAGACTCTTATAGCGTCACTAAAGGAGCCTAATCTTGCAACACGGAAAACCTGTTAATCTTAAAATAACGCACGTCGTTAAAGAAATATTTTCAAGATTAGCAAAGAGTTAGACTACAAAAAAGGAGCTATAACACATGAATATTGACTACACGAGTATATTTGTTTAGATCAAACTAGAAGTATCGTGTAATTAGAGATATCATTTCTTAGTTGTAGCAACTCTTATTGTGCATCAAAATATAAATTCAGAAATTCCCTAGATGAATTAAGCAGTGATTTTAGTTCTATAGAAGATGATGTCAGGTACATAAAGCTTTGAAAGACTAAGCAAGTATTCTAAAATACGGAGTATATTTTTCCTAAACGATCATTAAAATATGCCTAGCATTAATATCTCAGTGGTTCAGTGCCTTGGCTTAGAATGTCGAGATAGTGTTTGTATGCGAATACTTTGTGGCGTGCTTTGCCGGTTGTTTCTCTGATGATACCCAAGCTTTCTAAAATAGCTAAGCCTCTCATAATAGTAGGGGTTGATAATTTTACAGATTCTTTGATTCTGGCAGTGATTGAGATAGGATGATGTCGAAAATGGTTGTATATTATCATGGCTGCTGCGGTTGATTGCCCTGAGCTATTAATCAGGGCTTGATCATAGTTAAATAACTGAATCATCCGCTGAGCTGCGTCAGTTGCTTGGTTTGCTGTGTCAATAACTCCATTTAAGAAAAATGCTATCCACGATTCCCAATCGCCAGTTTCCCGAACAGATTGTAAATGGTTATAGTAATCTTCCCGATTAGCTTTCAAATAAAGACTAAGGTATAAAAGAGGTTCTTTTAGAATTCCATCGACGTATAACATAAATGTAATAAGCAATCGTCCTAATCGACCATTGCCATCTAAAAATGGATGAATGGTTTCAAACTGCACATGTGCAAGCGCTGCTTTTATAAGCGTTGGTAGTTTAACCGTGTCATCATGCAAAAACTTTTCAAATTTATCAAGGCAGTCCATCAGCTTTTCAGGAGATGGTGGAACAAATCTAGCATTTCCTGGTCGACTGCCGCCAATCCAGTTTTGAGAGGTTCGAAACTCACCCGGTTGTTTTTGACAGCCCCGGGCGTTATCCATCAGTTTTTCATGGATTTCTCGAATCAGGCGAAGTGAAAGAGGAAAGCTCTTTAAGCGTTCAATACCATAGTTTAAAGCAGATACGTAGCATGAGACTTCAGTAACGTCATCTACAGGAACCCCGGGCACTTCTGCGTTTTCAAACATAAGTAAATCTGAAAGCGACGATTGAGTGCCTTCAATTTGAGATGATAATACGGCTTCTTTACGGACATACATATATAAAAACAACGATGGATCTGGAAGCAGCATGCTCATACCATCCAGACGTCCAAGTGCAATATTTGCTGCATCCAATAAAGCATATAAATCGGTTAGGTCTAATGGAGGTTCAGGAGGTAAATTAGATGGAATATACGTTTGATAGACTTCACCAGCCTTTGAGTTTCTTATATATTGACCTATTCTTTGTTTTTTATCTATAGACATAAGGAGCGATTTTCCTATTTTATGTTCATTAAAATAATTTAACTCACATTTGTGAGCGTTACAAGCACCTAAGTAACGAAAAAGGCATTTTGTGTTACTTAAAAATTGATAAGTAACATTTTTGAACGTTAAAAATAGTTAAGTAACGAAAAAGGCATTTTGTGTTACTTATTGATTCGTAACTAACATAATGCAGAGTATTTTTTATTACACCTTTAGAGTCTGCTTTTTCTGTGTTTAACCATAGACAAAGTGGGGTGATCGCATGGTTTTCTTAGATACACATTAATACTGATAGTGGGGCTGGCTATAGAAGACAACTTGTTGGATGCAAACTCATCTGAGAACACAGACGTTTAATATAAGAAATTATACACATATAAAAAGATACTTTAAAAAAATGGTTCTTACACTCCTCTACACTGAAGAAGCCCATCCAGAAACAAAGATTACAAAAGTCTTTTTTACCCAATTTTGAGAGATCTGGAAGTCAGTCTTAATAACGGATTTGGTTGCTACCAATATTTGATCGAGAACAATTTTGTTTAAAAGTAGTGATGGTCAAAAGGTAGCACCATAGTAGCACAAATCGAACAAGCAATAAAGGATCATCTTCTAAAGCAACTAGAAACTATGGTGTTCCCGACGGGATTCGAACCCATGGCCTCAAGATTAGGAATCTTGCGCTCTATCCTGCTGAGCTACGGGAACACGGGCACATTATAGCGGAAAGTCTCTTAAAGTCTATAGAGTTAAATTTAAAAAATAATTCTTAACTAATGAAAACTTTGAATTAATGTTCCTGCTATTAAATTCCACCCATCAACCAAGACAAAGAAAATCACTTTAAACGGCAAGGAAATCACCACGGGAGGCAACATCATCATACCCATAGACATTAAAATAGAAGCTACAATCATATCGATGATTAAAAATGGAATATAAATTAAAAATCCAATTTCAAAAGCCCTACGCAATTCACTAATAACAAACGCGGGAACTAAAACTTTTAAATCGGCATCTTCCGCCTTGTCAACCATTGCCGCCTTGCCAATTTCTTGAAACAAAAGTAAATCTTTAGGTCGAGTGTTTACAGCCATAAACCCCTTAAATGGAGCAGCAATAATAGGTAAGGCTTCTTTTTCAGATAATCGTTCTGCCATCAAAGGCTCTACCCCTTCGGTATATGCTTTTTGGAATACAGGCTCCATAATAAATCCGGTTAAAAAAAGAGATAACGCAACCATAACCAAATTAGGGGGAGACTGTTGCAAACCAATTGCACTTCGCAAAAAAGACAACACCACCATAATACGCGTAAACGAGGTCACCGTCATGATAATAACCGGAGCCATTCCCAGCAACGTTAGGGTAAACATTAGCTGCAAAATCTTTCCTGTGGTTGATCCTCCATCTTGCATACCCAAATCAAATGAGACCGTTTGAGCACTTATAGTAGAAAAATAAATAAGCATTATTCCCAAAAGCAATCTCATTTTTTTTGTTCCTTTATAGGATATTTATCAATCAATTGAACATAGGCTCCCTGCATATCCACCGCCAAGCAATAAACATGATTGTGCCATTCAATAGTTATTAATCTTATACGACCTAAAGGCTTTGAAACATTACGCAATTGAAAATCAACAACTGTACTTAACTTATTAAAGCCAAGCTGAGACCATCGTTGCAACCCCTCCCTTAATATTAACAACCAGCCCAATGCGCCAATTGCTGTGATCACAAGCGTTAAATCAAAATTCATTTGCGCACTCCATACGTATAAGCATTGGTTATTTTTTGTGCACTCTTTCCTTCAGAAATTTTGGTTTTTGCCAATTTTATTTCTTTAGCTATACGGTCTGACAGCACTTGCAGGTCATGAAAAGTATCTTGAATCACCATTTTTAAATCCTCAGTTGGATTCTGAGGTAGATGTTTGTTGAGATAAGCCTGGAAGATTTCTACATGCGCAACAACAGCGTCAAGATCCACCTCTGACCCGTTATAAAGAGAGGCTTCTGCCCTTCTTAGGGTTAACAGAATATTTTGACGCAAAGCTTGAAGATATTGTTCATCCATGTATTTTTATTCTTTTTCTTTTAGTATAAATAATATGAAATGAAAGTGCAAATAAGTTATACCCCCCTGATTGATATACATATATTACATCAGAGGGCATTCACACAAAGAAACTATCCCTGAATATCAATAAAGATCTTTATAAGCAGTTATTTATCCTGATCTGCTCTTACCATAGGCTTATAAAGCCAAACATGTGCCGCAGGTATATTGTTAGAAGCTAACTTATAGTATGTAGGCACAATACCTAATGCCTCAGCTGCATTTATGGGCAGCGGTGGTTCATTAAAGTATGTAAACTGTATTAATTTAAAGTTAAGAGCACATACCTTGCTCAGCGAACTTAATATCTTAGACGCCACTTCTGGTGGCAAGCTTCGGAATGGCAACCCCGATACGACTACATTAATTTTTCCATGAAGATGCACTGGGATGTGCTTCTCTAATTCACAAGCATCTGCACACAACATATTCTGACCAGGAAACCGCTTACACAGATGTTCATAAAAGGCAACATTGTTTTCTAAAACATATAATTTATCTTTAGGAACTTTATTCACAAGCTTTTCTGTAAAAGGCCCTGTTCCTGCACCTAGCTCAATAACGATAGAATGCTCTGGCTCTACTGTTTCAGTCATCATTTCTGATAGTTCCTCACTACTAGGAGCTATAGCCCCTATAGCTGAAGGATCGTTTGCAAATTGACCAACAAACATAAATTTCTCTTGAGGCCACGCCGAAAGCACACCCATTAAAACAATCATAAAAATATGATTAATAAAACATATCATTCTGCAATCTCCTACCTAACTTATACCTCAGGAACATCAGAGACGAAAAACATTTTTTCAAGCATTATCTGAAAATTTCTTGCGCACGCTATAGTTTAGTTTATTATGAAATTATTGATTGTTATACCTAAAGGACTTGAAATGAATATTTTACGAAAAATTGGCTCAAATTTACCTCTTCAGCTAATTACAATGATTCTGGTTATTTTTTTTGCTGGAGACTATATCCCACTTAGCGTGAAAGAGTTTTTCTATACCATCAGCGTTCTTATAAAGGATCTATTAGTTCTAGCGTTACCTTACATTATCTTTGCGTATTTATTCTCAACATTAGTCGCATTACAAAACGGAGCCATTCTGTTTGTTATTACGTTAGTAGCCAGCGTAATTTTCATGAATTTCTTAGGATTAAATATCGCCTATATGGTAAGTCATTTATTAACTGAGTTATCGGGACTAAGCCCGGTTACAACAGATCCATCCCGTGAATTAATGTTCATGTGGAAATTGCCAGTTCCAGATTTTCTAAAAACTATACTGCAAAATGAGAATGGCTTAGTTTTAGGTGTTTTAAGCGGTATTGGCTTGGGATATTTAAAAGTGAATGGATTAAATAATATTTCAGATCGTTTAAAGGCTGGAGCATCTTTTATTCTTAACAAAATGTTTATCCCGGTTGTTCCATTCTTTATTTTAGGGTTTATATTAAAGATGCAGCATGAGGGCACTTTATCTTATGTGCTTAAACAATACGGCCCTGTGTACCTTATGATTGCTGCAGTTCAAAGTTTATATTTGCTTGCACTATTGGGTATTGGAGCAAAATTAAACCCTACGAAATGGTTAGCATACTTACGCAATATGATTCCCCCAGCAATTACAGGAATCAGCACAATGTCCAGCGCAGCTGCTCTTCCTTTCTCATTAAAAGCAGCAGAAGCTAATACACAAAACCCCTTAATTGCACGATCAGTAATTCCATCTACTGTAAATATTAATTTAATGGGAGATTCTATGGGGGTTCCCTTAATGATTTTGGCCACAATGATTACCTTTGGCCTTGGAATACCCAGCTATGAATTATATCTTATTTTTGCATTACAGTATGTGATGTACATGTTTACTGTCGCAGCAGTCCCTGGAGCAACAATTATTGTCATGATCCCAGTAGTGCAAGAGGTTTTTGGCTTTAATGGAGAAATGATATCTTTAGCAACCGCCTTATATATTTTATATGATGCAATCGGAACAACTATGAATGTTATGGGTAACGGCGTATTTGTTATTTTGTACAATCGTTTGTTTGGAAAGATGTTTTCTGGAAAAATGACTAAGGCCCCAGCAAGATAAACAGTCGATGAAATAAAAAAACCGCCATACGGCGGTTTTTTTATCCTTAATCAAACTAGAAACTTGCGCCTACAACAACACCAAGCTCTACTCCATATGGATTTTTATAAGCTATATCGCCAACTACTGAAGACTTTGCCTTTGTTTCATCTGAAAAACTATCTTTCACATTCTTGACATCTGCAAAGCTATAACGGAAGCCAACACCACCACCTAAGAACATAGTTTGGGTAAGGGCATATTCGGCATTTAAACCAACTACAAGTGATAATCTTTCCTTCCATTCAGGCCCTTTATCAGTTGCATAGGTAATTTTATGAGTTTCATCTTTATCGCCAGCGCCTTTATAAGTAACCGTCAGCTCAGGATTAGACATCGCCAACTCTACTCCTGGATTTAAATATACGTGAAAACGACCAAATGCCATACCTAAACGCAATCGAGCATCTGCCACCAATCCACTGGTTATGAAATCTAACCCTAGTTGCTTTTTATCAACACCAGCTTCGGTATCTTTTGCTTCTTTAATTGTATGGTGTTTGTATCCTCCGCCTAAAGAAAGTCCAATTACAAAATTATTTGCGAAACGGAAAGAATATCCCAGCTCTGCTCCACCTGCTCCACCATTGAATCCAAAACCACCATAATCTTTTGCATCATCAGCAACTAATGTATTTTTAGTTAAATTTGGCAAAGTTCCCTTATGCATTAATAAAACAGACCCTTTACCAGCAACAAAAACACCAGAGAAAGACTCTGCAGCAATAGGAGATAACATTGTTGATAGTACGACAGATGATAATAATATTTTTTTCATAATACCCTCTAAAAATTAATACTTGTGAAGTTTAATAATAAGATCCTTTTATTTCAAGGTTTTCCAAAAAATCATCAAAGTTTTCAATATATGTGACGATTTAGACACAAAGAAAAAAACCCACAGATACCTGTGGGTTAAGTTGTTCAGGGAGGATTGCACATCCTGTGATGCGGACGTTGCGTCAACAGAAATTCACAGCGGTGTGCTGTTACCTTTATACACCACAGACCACCCCATGCCAACGCAATAATATGCATGATTGATTTGCGCGCAGCGCATGTCACGCGGTTAGATTATACCCCACCCTCTCGAGGCTGCCTCAGTTTTAATTTCAGATCATTTAAATATGCATTGACAAATGAAGTCTCGGATTTGTCAAAAAAATCTGCTGTTAAATCGGCATATTCCTTAACCAGAATTTCCATCGGAGTATCTTGAGCCGCATACAACATTTCGTCTGTGGCCACAAATAATATTGCATATAGCACAGGATCTATGCGCTCTATAGTCCACCCACTTTGCAAACCATCTATAATATACCCCGATATCAAATTGCCATTATTGCAAGCACTTTTAAATCTCTTTTGCATAAAACGCATATCTGGTTTTTCCCACGCATCGTCAAAAAGCTTTAACACATCCTCTATATTGGTGGACTTCTCTCCTGTTTGATGGGCAAATAATAACTGAACAACTCCCAGTCTTGCTGTTGAACGTTGATGTCGATTAAAGCGTTGCTTCACCGCGTTATATCTCCTTGATTATTTATGCATAAATTGAAAATGCGTCACATAGCTCTTTTACGCTATGTTGGATTTCTTTAGCAACACTTTCTTGAGTTCCCTCTGATAATGATATTAATGCTTTTCCTATCAGGTCTCCAATTACTTGAAATTCTGTCACCTTAAATCCCCGACTTGTTACAGCGGGCGACCCTAATCGCAAACCAGATGTTATTTTAGGAGGCAATGGATCAAAAGGTATCGCGTTTTTATTGCATGTAATACCAAGATTATCTAGAAATACAGCACTGTCATGTCCATTAATTCCTCTACCTGAAACATTGATACAAATTAAATGGGTATCTGTACCCCCTGTAATTGATGGAAACCCATGCCTTGTTAATGTTTCCGATAACGCCTTAATATTAAGGCACACATCCCGAATATACTCTTTAAAAGAGGGCTGCAAAGCCTCATGAAACGCAACAGCTTTCGCAGCAATTACATGCATTAAGGGCCCTCCTTGATATCCTGGAAACACCGCAGAGTTAATCTTTTTAGCTAAATCTGCATCATTTGTTAAAATGATTCCCCCCCTGGGACCACGCAATGTTTTATGAGTTGTGGAAGTTACCACGTGAGCATATGGAAATGGAGATGGGTGTTGACCCGCGGCAACAATGCCGGCAAAATGCGCCATATCCACCATTAAATATGCTCCGACTTTGTCTGCTATTATGCGAAACTTTTCAAAATCAATTTGCCTAGGATAGGCTGACCCACCCGCAATAATTAATCTTGGGCGATTTTCGACCGCCAGTGATTCTACCTGATCATAATCGATTAATCCAGTTGCGGGATCCACCCCATATTGAACCGCATTAAACCATTTACCAGAAATATTGGGTTTTGCCCCATGGCTTAAATGTCCACCTGCGTTTAAACCCATTGCCAGGAACGTATCCCCCGGCTGCAACAAGGCCAAGAAAACCGCCCCATTTGCTTGAGCCCCAGAGTGGGGTTGAACATTGGCGTATGCGCAATCAAACAACTTACAAACCCTGTCTATAGCAAGCTGCTCAATTTTATCTACGTATTCACATCCTTCGTAATATCTAGCTCCGGGATATCCCTCTGCATACTTATTGGTTAATATAGACCCCTGCGCTTCCATTACTGCTTTTGAAACAATGTTTTCCGATGCAATAAGTTCGATTCTATCATTTTGACGCTGATGTTCTTTCTGAATCCAATTAAAAATCTCTGAATCACATTGGGAAAGAGTATAATCACGGTTTTGCATATAAAAAGCTCCTTTCTTATTGATCTATCTGTTTAATTCTTCGCTCATGCCGACCACCATCAAATGGAGTCCTAATAAAAGCTTTAATCATATCCAACATTTCATCCGCAGCAGCGTTTAAAGCCCCTAATACTAAAACATTTGCATTATTGTGATGTCTTGCTAATTTTACATCTTTCATCGTTCTGCATAATGCAGCCCGAATACCACGATGCCGATTAGCAGCAATTGACATGCCAATACCAGTTGCACAAATTAAGATACCAATTGCTTGCGAATTCGCCAAAACATTCTTACAAACTGCACCTGCAAATATAGGATAGTCTGTACTTTCACTGGAAAAAGCACCGCAATCTATGACATCAGACTCCATTAACAACTCACCCTGCACAGCTGATTTCAGCTCAAATCCAGCGTGGTCAGAACCTATAAATATTTTTGTCATCCAGCACCTATTTGTGTATAATGTTTCGGATATTATAGCAAAGCTTTTATCAGATAAAAAGGAGTACTCATCATGGATAAAAATGGATCTACACCTATAAATCAAGATATTGCTCATGATCACGCAGCTGAAATTACTAAGGATCAAGGAGAGTTGGCTGAATTACACACAAAAGTAGAAGAGCTGAACGACCAATTATTAAGGTCCCTTGCAGAAAATCAGAATTTGCGCCGAAGACTACAAAAAGAAGTTGAAGATGCTCATCAATATGCTATCGGCAAATTTGCAAATGCCCTATTATCCGTGGCAGACAATTTTGAACGGGCCTTAAACTTAATATCTGATGAATTGAGCAATGACGAGCAGTTTAAAAATTTTATTTTAGGAATACAATTAACAGAAAAAGAATTAGAAAAAGTTTTTGAAACCCACAAAATTCAGAAACATAGCCCCTTAAATGAAAAGTTTGATCATAACTTACATCAAGCTTTATTTGATGTCCCAAGCAACGACGCAGAACCAGGAACAATTTTACAAGTAGTACAACCTGGCTATACCTTGAATGAGCGACTATTACGACCTGCAATGGTCGGAGTAGCAAAAAAAGCAGAAGAATAGTTATTGGGGTTAAAAACCCAATAACTATAAAAAACACATCGTCACACAAAACGATATACCACAACGATAAAACGACCCCGCAAATTAATAAGTAACAGCAAATGGGATTGTTTTGTTGGCTAAAAATATCCAGACGCACTCCAGTTCTTCTCTATAAGATCTAAGCGATTTAACAACAATTTTAAAACTTTATATTGACTTCCGAACTTTACTTCGTTATTCAAGGCTGTATGTTAAAAATAAAAATGCATTTTTTCCTTATATTGTTACTCCTATTTTCCAAGATTAATGCAGCAGCTTTAAGGGACTCAGAAGAATCTGCTCTGCCCAGACTATCCTATTCGACTCAAACATTACTAATAAGAGGCGCATTAGGCTTTGGAGCTGCTGTCAATCCTCTATCTGTAAAAGCAAAGACAACACCTATTTTATACTCTTTAATTGTTCGCCCCTTAAATTTAGAAAACGTATGCAGTTTAGAAGGCCTTTTAGAAAAAAGCACCGCTGAGGAGTTGCAAGCAGAATTTAAAGAAGCAAATCCCGTCATCCGGCTAGACCGTGATAAATCGCAAAAAATTTTAGATGATTTACGGAAGGATCTTGCAGCAATACATCGTTTTTTAATCAGCGTCAGCGCTCTTGACGCTTCTTAATGGGCATCTGCCCAATTTAAAGCAGCCCCATAATCTACAACAATAGGAATACTAATTTTTACAGTACTTTCCATTATATTTTTTATAATAGGGATTTCTGCGTTCACATTTTCATCTGGGATTTCAAAAACCAATTCATCATGCACTTGAAGCAACATTCTTGCAGATAGTTGATGTTTTGTAATCTGATCAAAAATTTGAATCATCGCTTTTTTGATAATGTCTGCGTTAGATCCCTGTATAGGAGCATTAATTGCTTGACGCTCTGCATAATTACGCACCGCATAGTTACGATCTTCTAATCCCTGAATGTATGCTTTGTGCCCCAGCAAAGTTGTAACATAACCGTGAGCTCGGGCATGCTGAACCGTACTTTCCATATATGATTTAATCCCAGGATAGCGTTGAAAATAGGCATCAATATAACTTTGTGCCTGAGATTTTGACACCCCCAACTGATTGGATAAACCAAAAGCACTAATACCATACACAATACCAAAATTAATAGCCTTTGCACTTCGTCGCTGTTCTGAAGTAACTTGATCAACCGAGACTCCCAGAACATGTGAAGCAGTTAAGGTATGAATATCTTGATTATGATGAAAAGCTTCTTTTAACTCAGAAATATTCGCAATATGCGCCAACAAACGAAGCTCTATTTGAGAATAATCAAACGAAACAAGCTTATACCCAGGGGCAGCAATAAAAGCTTTTCGGATTAGGCGACCTTCCTCTGTTCGGATTGGAATATTTTGCAGATTAGGGTCAGAAGACGACAATCGTCCGGTGGTTGTAATAGTAAGCCCAAAACTAGTATGAACTCGCCCTGTTTTAGGATTAATCTTTTCCGGCAATAAACGAGTATACGTGGTGATTAACTTATTATATTGCCGCCAGGCTAACAAATACTCTGCAATTTGATGACCTTGGTAAACCAGGCCTTCTAAAACATCACTGTCTGTACTGTAATGACCAGATTTACCTTTTTTCTGATCTGTAGGCAAATTAAGATGTTCAAACAAAATTTCTGATAGTTGCTTAGGGGACGCCAAGTTAAACTCTTGTCCCGCTAATTGGAAAACATGCCTTTCTAATTGTTTGCAATTATCCTCAAACGTTTTAGTAAGCCGATTAAGATAATCTATATCAATTTTCACCCCTTCGGATTCCATTGAAATAATCACTGAGACAAGCGGGCGATCTAACGATTGATAAAGGTTTGTAGCCTTTTCTTCTAATAATCGTTTTTTCAAAGCATCGTGCAGTATGAACGTCATCCAAGCATCTTCCGCAGCATAGGTTGTTGCCGCATCTATGGAAACATAATCAAAGGTGGCTTCCCTGCGATTAATCTTAGGTGCTGTAGAAACCGCTTCTTTATACGGAATCATAGAATAATTAAAATATTTTAATGCTAGCTCATCTAAACCATGCCCATTACGCCCCATGTCTAATGTATAAGACATCACCATAGTATCGGAAATTGTTTTATCTAAAGGCAACCCATGAGCAGCCAACACTTCGGCATCAAACTTAATGTTATGACCTATTTTTAAAATTCCTGAGTTTTGTAAAATTGGTCCTAATAAAGATCGAAGATCTTCTAACAATAGCTGACCATCTAGTTTAGCTCCGTCAACATCTTTATGATTAATGGGAATATATACCCCATTCTCTTTATCCCAAGAGAGTGAAACACCGATTAGATTACATTCAAATGTATTGAGCCCATCTGTTTCAGTATCAATAGCTACGCACCCTAAGGTCTGGATAATATTAACCGCCTCTTGTAAGGCTTCTAACGTACTTATACAACTAAATTTTCCTTGCAATGCAGAAGGAATCAATGTCGATTCTGCCGCATGAGTGGTAAAGAATGTTAACACCCTTGATTTTAGACGATGAAACCCTTGATCATTAATAAACCCCATAATTTTATCATGATTCATCGGCTCAGGCTTAAGATGTTGATAAGGAACCATCACAGGCACATCAGATTTTAACAATACCAATTTCTTTGATAGTCGTGCTGCATCCGCATGAGTCTGTATAAGCTCACGCCTTTTTACTTGAGCAATCGTATGTGCGTTCTTAAGCAAGGACTCCAAATCTCCGTATATCGTAATAAGTTCCGACGCTGTCTTTGGGCCGACCCCTGGAATACCAGGGATATTATCAGTAGAATCCCCCATCAAAGCCTGAACATCTGCAACTTTTTCTGGTTTTACGCCAAACTTTTTGATTACATCTTCCTCAGTTAAACGACGGTTTTTAATTGGATCTATCAACTCCACTTCAGGAGACATTAACTGCATAAGATCTTTATCTCCCGATACAATTGTAACATGATAACCATCTTGTACCGCCTGATGTGCATACGTGGCGATAAGATCATCTGCTTCATATCCCTCCATCTCAATAGCTGGAACATCAAAGGCTTTACACACTTCACGAATTAATGAGAATTGAGGAATAAGTTCGGGTGGTGGAGAAGCTCTATTTGCTTTGTAATCCGGAAACAGATCATGTCGAAAATTTTGGCGTTTCGCATCAAAAATCACGGCCCACAAATCATGACGGTGAGTTTCAATTAAATTCATTAACATAGAAGTAAACCCAAAAACAGCACCTACAGGGGTTCCATCTGGTCTAGACAACGGGGGAAGTGCATAGAATGCCCTGAAAATGAACCCAGATCCATCAATCAGGCAAAGTGTTTTTTGGGTGTTTGTCATGAGGTGCCTTTTGCTATTAGCGTAAGCCTACAATAAATGATTTTTATTTCAATTAAAAGGCTTTATGATAAACAGTATAAGGTAGCAATTAAGGAGTGATCAATGGTGCGTTATGATACTTTATTAAGCGGACTTGTATTGGCGATAGGCATAATGATGGGGGCTTATTTTATATCAACTTCTTTGAACAATCATACTTATTATAATCGTTCTATCCATGTAAAAGGTCTAAGCGAAAAAGATGTGGTTGCAGATGTTGGCACGTTGACATTAACAATTTCCTTAGCTGGTAATGAGGCAATAATTTTAAGCCAGAAAGCTGAAGAGGCAAAACATCTTGTATTAAATGGCTTAATAAAAGCCGGATTTAAAGAGTCTGAAATCAAGTCAGATCTGCCGGTTGCAATTGAAGATAAAATGTTGGATCGATACAATGACCGCTTTGATCCGGCAAAGCAGGCTCGCTATATTTTAGAAACAAGCATTCAATTAGAAACCCGAGATGTAGAAAAACTGTTTAGATCTACACATGTAATTAATCAATTTGTAGCACAAGGAATTATATTTAAAGGAGCCACATCTCCTACTTTTTTCTATACAAAATTAAATGACATTAAACCTGCAATGCTAAAAGAGGCTGGTGAAAGCGCACACGCTGCAGCGATCGAGCTGGCTAAGAATACCAAAAGCCAAATTGGAAAGATCAAAGATGCTAGTCAAGGGGCATTTTCCATACGATTGCGGAATGACAATTCTGAATATGATAGCGGGTACGGCAAATCTTCTCCCTATTTGCGGGCACGGGTAGTCACAAACGTTACATACTTCATTGCAGATTAAGAATTTATGTTTTAGCTTAAAAAGCCTTTGACTATTTCAGGATTTTGACTATCTTAAAGGCATGTATAATCTGTGAGTTTTTCAATGTTTTTAGACCCTGTTCGAAAGGTACTTAAAATCGCAGGCGATGATAGATATCGTTTTTTACAGGGGTTAATAACTCAAGATATCAGCATTTTAGAGCAAGGCCTTCAACAAGTTATCTATAGTGCATTATTAACGCCTACTGGACGTTTTTTGTTTGACTTTTTTATTGTAGAAGCCCCTAACTGTTTATATATTATAAGCAATGATGCCGAGGCTCTATTAAAACGCATTCAGCCTTACAAATTACGCTTGGATGTGAATTTTATACCTTTGTTTGAAACCTATAAGGTATATGGCAGCTTTGTTGCGATCTTAGGAGGAGTAACTTTCCAAGACCCTCGACATCCAGAGATGGGATATTGGATGATTACAGATCAACAATTTCCAAACAACAGAGTCTTCTCGGAATATACCCATCATAGATTTCATCTGGGTATCCCAGAAAGCACAGACCTTGAAAAAGAACGTTCTATTATTTTAGAATGGGGATTTGAAGAATTACATGGAATCTCTTTCACGAAAGGATGCTATATGGGACAAGAACTCATGTCTAGAACAAAGCATGTAGGGCAGATTAGAAAACGAATATTACCACTTCAATTTGATGAAACTCATGGGGAAATTAAGATCGGTGATAAAATTCATTATCAAGATCAAGAAGTTGGAGAGATCAAAGCTATACATAATTATTTGGCTCTTGCTATGCTGCGACTGGATACCATTCCTATTCGTGAAAACTCCACCCTCCCAGTAGTTGTTAACCATAATAAAGCAATTATATACAAGCCAAATTGGATAAAAATATAACAAGTTAAGGAATAATATGACGTCACTTTCACAAACTTATCAACATCAATCAGTTCAAGACAAACTATACGAACAGTGGATGAAGAAAGGCTTATTTGCATGTAACCCCAAAAGTGGCAAAGAGCCTTTTACAATTATGATGCCTCCACCGAACGTAACAGGCAATTTACATTTAGGACACGCCTTAACTTATACTATTCAAGATGTTTTGTTGCGCTATCAACGAATGAAAGGAAAAGACACACTATATCAACCAGGCACTGATCATGCCGGTATTGCAACTCAAATGTTGGTCGAACGTCAATTAAATTCGGAAGGACTAAACCGACACGAATTAGGGCGAGAAAAATTTCTAGATCATGTATGGGTATGGAAAGAAAAATACGGAAATGCCATTGTTGATCAACAGAAAAAAATGGGTATTACGGCTGATTGGGACCGTTCCAGATTTACAATGGATGAAGGCTTGTCGGATGCAGTGCGCAAAGTATTTATTGATCTGTATAATCAAAAACTGATTTATCGCGATAAGCGATTAGTGAATTGGGACTGCAAATTAATTACCGCCGTATCTGATCTAGAAGTTGAAGAAAAAGAAACAAACGGGAAGATGTATTACTTACGCTACCCGCTGGTATCCGACCCTTCACGCTATATTACTATTGGAACAACTCGTCCAGAAACCTTGTTCGGAGATGCAGCTGTAGCTGTTCACCCAGATGACGAACGCTATAACAACTTAATCAATCAAAAAGTTCGCATCCCTTTAAATGATCGAGAAATTTTTATCATCGCAGATGAATATCCAGACCCAGCAAAAGGTACCGGAGCTGTAAAAATTACCCCGGCTCACGACTTTAATGATTTTGAAGTCGGAGAACGACATGGTTTAGAAAAAATCAATATCATGGATATTTATGGCAAACTCAATGAAAACTGCCCCCTTGAATTCCAAGGATTAGATCGCTTTGAAGCTCGCAAAAAAGTAATTGAAGCCATGGATGCCCTTGGATGCCTAGACAAAATAGAAGATCACAAACATCTAGTACCCCACGGAGATCGATCAGGAATTCAATTAGAACCCAGATTAACTGATCAATGGTTTGTAGATGCAGCCACATTAGCAAAGCGCGCCCTTGAAGCAGTTGAAACAGGCGAGACCGTATTTGTCCCTGAAAACTGGAAGCATACCTATTTTGATTGGCTTCGTAATATTCGCCCTTGGTGTATTTCTCGTCAAATTTGGTGGGGTCATCGTATTCCCGCATGGTATGGACCGGATGGTTATGTGTTTGTTGCCGAATCAGAAACTATCGCTCATATTGAAGCTAAAGATCACTATGGCCATCAAGTTGAATTAACTCAGGATGACGATGTATTGGATACTTGGTTTTCATCTGCTTTGTGGCCTTTTTCCACATTAGGCTGGCCAAATCAAACCCTGGAACTTGAACAATATTACAGCACAGATGTTCTGGTAACGGGCTTTGATATTATCTTTTTCTGGGTTGCTCGAATGATGATGATGGGGTTGCATTTTATGGACAAGGTCCCTTTTAAAGTTGTCTATATTCACCCTTTAATTCGAGATGAAAAAGGTCAGAAGATGTCGAAAACTAAAGGAAATGTAATAGATCCATTAGTTGTAATTGAACAGTATGGGGCAGACGCTTTACGTCTTACTCTTAGTAGCCTTGCCGTACACGGCCGAGACGTCCGCATGTCTATGGACAAAGTTGAAAGCTCAAGGAACTTTGTGACAAAACTATGGAATGCTGCAAAATATGCTCAAATGCACAATGCAGAGTTAGTTCCAGGATTCAATCCAACCAAAGATGCAAAATTAACTGTAAATCGTTGGATTGCAGGAGCTTTAGAGTCTACAACAAGAACTGTAACTACCTCGCTGGATGAATATCGATTGCATGATGCTGCAAACACCTTATATTCGGCCGTTCGAAATACATTTTGTGATTGGTATATAGAATTTACAAAATCTATTTTAAATGGCCAGGATGATGTTACAAAAAGCGAAACACGAGCTACTATGGCGTGGGCGCTGAAACGATTATTAACATTGCTACATCCATTCATGCCCTACGTAACAGATGAAATTTGGTCTGCATTTTGCCCAGAATCTACATCTCAGTTTTTATTAGAACATAAATGGCCAGAACTTGAAGAAATTGATACGCCGGCAGTGCAAGAATTAGACTGGGTAATTCAGGTAATTACAGCTATTCGCGCAGCACGAGCTGAATTAAACGTTCCTATCGCAACAATTGTACAAACAAATACAATAATTGATCATGCTTTGGAACAAGAATATCTAAATCGCAACCAGCCTTTGATTGAAAAATTGGCCCGCATTACACTTACAAATTCAGTTATTAAGCCTTTGAATGTAATTGTTGGCAACTCTGTATTTCAATTAAATATCAGAGAAGCTATCGATTTAGAAGCTGAACATGCGCGATTACAAAAGGAAAAAACAAAGATTTTATCCGACTTAAAAATTGTAACTAACAAATTATCTAATGCGGATTTTGTAGCTCGAGCGCCTCAAGAAATTATTGCAGAGAACAGGGAAAGAGAAAGTGATTTAAATAGTCGATTACAAAAAATAGAAGCGGCTTTATTGCAACTAACCTAAATAAACCACATTGTTTCTGAAATAAGAATATGTTATTTTTGTGGTTAAGGGATTGTCGAAGAGTCTGTAAACACTTTTTAAGTAACTTCAAAATATACTATATAAAAATACCTTCAGTAAGGATCTAATTGTGAAGCAGTTAAGTAAAAATTTTGTAATGTGGGTCGCGATCATAGCAGCACTACTTATCGTATTGAATTTATTCAGTGATGGGGGGGGGCAAAAACCTCAACTTGAGCTATCATATTCTGAGTTTTTGCAACGCGTAGATAGTGGTCAAATCCGTCAGGTAACAATTAAAGGAGCTTCTTTAGTAGGTATTTTAGAGGATGGCTCAGTATTTAAATCTTACAGTTTACGTGACCAGAACATCATTGACCGCTTACAGAAGGCAAAAATTCCTTTTAAAGAACAACCCATAGAAGATGGTTGGAACATATGGTCATTCTTGGCGCATACTCTACCTATGATAATTCTCATTGCCATCTGGATCTTTGCGCTACGTCAAATGCAAGGCGGGACCAATAAGGCTATGGGATTTGGAAAATCAAAAGCAAAGTTGACGCCAAATTCAAAGAAAGTAACGTTTGCTGATGTAGCTGGAGTAGAAGAGGCCAAGGAAGAATTAGCAGAGGTTGTTGAGTTTTTAAAGCATCCTGAAAAGTATCAAAAATTAGGGGGTAAAATTCCCAGAGGAGTATTGTTAGTTGGGCCTCCCGGCACTGGAAAAACATTATTAGCGCGGGCTGTGGCCGGCGAGGCAAACGCCCCTTTCTTTAGCATTTCTGGATCTGACTTTGTAGAGATGTTTGTAGGTGTTGGAGCAAGTCGTGTCCGCGACATGTTTGAACAAGGTCGCAAAAGCGCTCCGTGCATTATCTTTATTGATGAAATTGATGCAGTAGGCCGTCATCGTGGAGTTGGATATGGTGGAGGCAATGATGAACGAGAACAAACATTAAACCAACTATTGGTTGAAATGGATGGTTTTGAAGAAAATGATACCGTAATTATCATTGCAGCGACAAATCGTGCTGACGTATTAGATCCAGCTTTGCTGCGTCCCGGCCGCTTCGATCGACAAGTGAATGTCGACCTACCTGATTTGCTGGGTAGAGAAGCTATTTTGAAAGTTCATACACGGCGGGTTCCATTATCTGCCGATATTGATTTAAATATTGTTGCCCGTGGGACGCCAGGGTTTTCTGGGGCAGACTTGCAAAATCTTGTAAATGAAGCTGCCCTGTTATCCGCTCGACACAGTAAAAAATCTGTAACTCAAGTAGAGTTTGAAGAAGCCCGTGATAAAATTTTGATGGGCCCCGAACGCAAAAATAAGATTATGTCGGAAGAAGAGCGTCGTTTGACTGCCTATCACGAAGGGGGGCACGCTTTGGTGGCATATACATTAAAAGACTATGCACATCCTATACATAAAGCTACAATCCTCCCCCGCGGTCGTGCTTTAGGCATGGTCCAACAACTTCCTGAAAAAGATCAAGTTTCCAGAACATTTATTCAAATGAAATCTGAAATTGCTATTTTCATGGGGGGACGAGTCGCAGAAGAACTTATCTTTGGAAAAGATAAGGTAACCTCAGGAGCATATAGCGACATAAAAGGGGCAACGCGAATTGCTCAAGCTATGGTAGCAGAATTTGGGCTAACAAAAGAGCTAGGAGCCGTTCATTATAACTTGAATGGTCAAGGATATGAGCCTGCAAAAGTATCTCAAAAAACATATGAGATGATCGATCAGAAAGTGCGTGAATTAATTGAAGAAGGGCTGACAAACGCTAAGGAGATACTAACAAAAAACTTAGACGTTTTACATCGCCTGGCTGAAGCTTTGTTAAAATATGAAACATTAACTGGTGCTGAAATTGCGGATGTAATTGACGGAAAGGCTATTCGTGAAAATGAAGAGCCCATCAAAAAACGTCGAACTAAAACAAAAATAGACGGAACAATCCCACCTATGGGTGGAGGAACTGAGCCATCACCACAGATATAAAATTATGGAATCATTTATTCAGAAATATGGATATTTTGCTGTTTTCTTAGGATCGACAATTGAAGGAGAGTTGATCCTAATGACGGCAGGTTATTTTGCCTATACGGGAGTTTTAAGCTTAGAGTGGGTAATTTTCTTCGCATTTCTAGGTACATTGTTAGCCGATCAAGGTTGTTTTTTTATCGGTCGATATTATGGCCCTAAGTTATTAGATCGGTTTCCTATCCTAAAGAAAAAATCTGAAAAAGTATTTCACTTATTACATGCGTATAAAAATCTTTTCATTATGACATTTCGATTTGTATATGGTATCCGCATTGCAAGCCCTTTAGTAATTGGAGCAAGCCAATTAAGCCCTAAACGTTTTACAATTTTAAACTTTCCTGCAGCTTTATTTTGGGCAATTGTGGTAGCGTGGATTGGTTATTTCTTTGGGGGAACTTTTTCAGTTATTTTAGACAATATGCATCGCATTCAGAAATATGGTTTGTATATTGGGGTGCCTACATGCGTTAGTATATGGTCAATATATAAGGTTTATTTAAAACATTATAGGAACTAAATGCTTAAAATCAGTTCGACTGTATTTCAAGAACACACTTTCAGCGTTATTTATGATACCCACATCATGTTTGCTGGTTTTTTTAATTTAGAAACACTACCTTCTGAGTTTGTCCTTCTAAATCTATCCCCAGACTCCTCCTTTCTTGCAGAAGAGGTTTGCTCTTGGTATGAGGAAGATAAAAACCGCCTTCAAACATTACCCCGTCCTATACAACTTACTGGAACTACTTTTCAAGAAAAAGTCTGGCATGCACTTCAAGAAATCCCCAAAGGTGAAGTCTGCACTTATACTCGTTTGGCATTAGCGATTAGACATCCTTCTGCAGTAAGAGCTGTGGGTACAGCCTGTGGGAAGAACCCAATTTCTTTAATTATCCCATGCCATCGTGTCTTGGGCATTTCTTCTTTGGGGGGATACAGATGGGGACTTAATATCAAAGAATCTTTACTATCTTATGAGTCGCAACACATCAAAACTGTTGCAGAACAGTAACACACCTACAGAAACTATATCTAAATAACGCAAAAAAACATACCATACCCAAAAATATATATTATATTGACCTATGAAAAGTGCGATGAGCATAGTTTTTTAACAATGGAGAAAATAATGAAGAAGTTAATTTTAAGTTCAGTGTTCGCAGGATTAGTATTGGCAGCATCTGGTGTAGAAGCCTCTACAGCTGTTGCGCCTCAACAAGCACCCTACGGTAAATTTGTAATTAATGCCGATTTCACAGCTGGATGGTGGGCAAACGTTTATCACAAGACTCCAGACGCCATAACAGGAGCCACAACTGAAGATGGGATTGACAAAGACGATTTCAAAAAGCGTCAATTAGTAGCTCTTTCTGATGCAAAAATGACCTTCAAAACTGAAGGCGGTTGCTCTGCAGTAGCATTTGGTGCGGTTGTAAAATTAGATGTTAATGCTGCGGCTACAGGTATTCCTGGAATTTTCCGCGACACATACGTGTTTGGACGCTTTGGTAACATGATTGAAGTACGTATCGGATCTCAACGCGATGCAATGTGGTCATTAGTAGATGCAGACTCTGCAATGGGTGGAACTGCTGGATATAATGGTTACTATGGCAACTTGTTAAAAAATACACAGGATGTATTTGGAGTAACTAGAAAGCATCGTTGGATGTTAGATTTAACACACGCTAATGATACTTGGTATACAAATGCTTTAGAAGTTCGCACAACTCGTTTATCAGGCTTACAAGCAGTTCTAAACTGGAAGCCAAGCAGCGCTTATAATGGTAGACTAGGAACTTATGGTGACGGCACCGGAGCAACAAAAGCTGGTGTAAAGAATAACTTAGTTTCTGTAGGCTTAAACTATGACAACACATTCGGTGATTTCCGTGTGCGCGCTTCTGCAGGTGGAGTATATGGAATTACTGATGGGACCACAGAGAGTGGCGCTAAAGCCGCAACAAGCATGACCTACCGTGTTGGTGGTATCTTTTCTTGGAAAACTTTGGACTTCGGGTTAGGTTGGTTAGATAATCTACATACCGGTTTTTCTGAAGCTAACAAAGACAAAAACGCAGGAAAAGCATTACATGGAGTTATAGGTTATCAACTTGATACAGTTACGTTGAAGCCACGCCTTTCTGTAGGCGCTTTGTGGGGTTGGAAAAATGGTCAAAATGACTCATCAGACGCGAATAAGCTGGCAAACCAAGATCAAACTCTTGCAATTTCTACAGCAGTTGATTTAAACATTCGCGACGGATTCCGTTGGTTTGTTGAAGGTACATGGGCTATGTTTGATGAAAAGAACGATACATCAGACAAAACCGCAGATGCTGGATATGATGAAAGCAACATTATCGTTGGTACAGGTCTTGCTGTAAGTCAATAATAATCATCTTTAAATTCAAAAGCGGGGCTTCGGTCCCGCTTTTTTTATTTCCATTTTCTTTGAAGTTTGATACTTAGTAGGTCATATACAAATTTTAGGCCGAAATTCATGAATTGTTATACGTTAATTAAACAGAAGATCCTTGCTGTAATCGAAAAAATGCAGTCTGCTAATGACTTGCCAGCCGATGTAAAAGTGGATGCAATCACCGTAGAGCCCCCAAAAAGCAGAGAACATGGGGAAATGTCAACAAATGTAGCTATGGTTCTGGCTAAAGCTGTGGGGAAACCTCCCCAAATTTTAGCAGAAATATTCTTAAAGCATATTAAAGAGTTTAAAGAAATTCGTACCGCGGAAATAGCCGGCGCAGGATTCATAAATATGCGTCTACAAGGTGATTTTTGGCATCTACAATTGCGCAATATTTTACAACACAGAGAAACTTATGGTTCGTGCAATATTGGGGACGGAGAATTCATGAATGTGGAGTATGTATCAGTTAATCCAACCGGCCCCATGCATGCTGGTCATGGTCGAGTAGCTATTATCGGCGATGCTATGGCAGCATTAATGGAAAAAGGCGGATATAAGGTTACCCGGGAATATTATATTAATGATGGGGGTGCCCAAGCAGCCACATTAGGGCGTTCTGCCTATTTAAGATACTTAGAAGCTCTGGGGCAAGATATTGGGGAAATTCCTGCGGGCTTGTATCCCGGGGATTACTTAAAATCTGTAGGAGAATCGATTGTTAAGAATTTCGGAGATTCTTTTAAAAATCAAACTGAAGAAGAATATTTACCATTTTTTCAGACTTATGCGGTTGATGCAATGATGGACATGATTCGTTCAGATTTAGATTTGATAGGCATACATCATGACGTGTTCACCTCTGAAAACGCGATTGTTGAAGATGGTGCAGTGGAGCGCGCAATGGAAATGTTAGAAGGAAAAGGCTTAATTTACACTGGTGTTTTAGATATTCCTAAAGGTATTGAAGTGGATGATTGGTCTGCAGAGCCGCAATTATTATTTAGATCAACACAATTTGGCGATGATGTAGATCGTGTATTAAAGCGAACCAATGGAGAATGGACTTACTTTGCTAAGGATATTGCCTATCATTATGATAAGTTTCAGCGTGGATTTAAGTATCAAATTAACGTGTGGGGCTCTGACCATGCAGGTTATATCAAGCGCATGTTGGCAGCAGTTAAAGCAATTTCAGGTAATACCGTTACATTGAATATAAAAACATGTCAAATGGTTAATTTGATGCAGGGTGGAGAACCCCTAAAAATGTCAAAACGTTCTGGTACGTTTATCACATTACGCGATGTAGTAGAGTCCGTTGGTAAAGACGTCATTCGATTTGTAATGTTAATGCGTCGCAACGATGCAATGTTAGACTTTGACTTTGAGAAAGTAAAGGAACAATCTAAAGACAACCCTGTATTTTATGTACAATATGCCCATGCGCGCGTATATTCGGTACTGAAGCAAGCTGAAACTCAATTTGGTCACATTGAAGAATCAGATATGTACAATGCTGATTTTACACGGTTAGAATCAGACGAAGAATTAGAACTAATACAAGTTTTAGCCGGTTGGCCACGTTGTGTTGAAGGAGCAGTCATTCATCGAGAGCCTCATCGAATTGGTGGATATTTATATGAGCTTGCAGCCGCTTTCCATGGTTTATGGAATCAAGGAAAAGAAAATACAACACTAAGATTTATTGTAGAAAATAGAGAAACAACCACTGCAAGATTAGCCTTATTGAAAGCAGTTGCCACCGTACTTGCAAGTGGATTAAACTTATATGGAGTAGAACCATTAAAGGAGATGCGTTGATGGAATATGATAACTTAGGCCCCAAGAATTTCAAAAAACACACACGGGATGAAGACGTATTTTTTGAAGATAAAAATACCTATGGGGAAGAAGAGCGCTGGTGGTGGATATTTCAAAATCCATTAGGGGTCATTATTATGATTGCAGTTGCTATAGTATTAATTATTGGCCTATGGTTTATTTTTCATTCTCCTTCTAAACCATCAGATAATCAACATGGAGTAATGATTGTAAAGTCTGATAATACTGCATACAAAGAAGAAGCAGCTGACTCTGCAACCCCCAATGTAGAAAATCAAGATAAAGAGGTTTATAAACGACTGGGACAACAACACACAGAAGAACAAACAACAAGCGAGTCCATAGCAGTTGAAGAAGAAAAACCTTTAGAAGCTCATGAATTTCCTGAAACAACCGCAAAAGCAGAGGAGAAAAAAAGCTTAGATCAACCGAATGCATTGCGTAAGATTACAGAAAACGTTGGCGTGAAGATGCCAGCACCAGCCTTGAATGAAGAGTTTATTGCTGAAAAAAAATCAGAGCCCGCGCCGGTCAAAGAGAATACAGAATCTGAAGCTGTCTTGAAACCTGTTATAAAGACATCCCAAGATAAAATAAAAAACCCAAAAGGGTTAAATGATGGCATATATACTTTAAGAATTGCTTCTTTTAGAAAAATGGAAACAGCCGAACGCGAGCTGCAACGTGTGTTTGATACTTTAGGAACGGCATTAAAGGATGTGGGACGGTTAGTAAAACGAATCGAAAGCGATTCTGGTGCTTTTTACGTAGTTACCATTGGTGCGTTTCCAACGTTAGCTAAAGCAAAACAACTTGCAAAGCTTTTAAAAGAGAAAAATTTTAATGCTGTAATTCAAAAGGTTAGTGGATGATAAGTGACATATTAATTGTTGCGATTCCTTTAATTGTCGCTATTACTTTTCACGAAGCGGCCCATGGTTTTATAGCATACGCATGTGGCGACCCTACAGCAAAACGCATGGGACGAATGACTATTAATCCTTTCAAGCACGTTGACTGGATTGGAACAATTATAATTCCTGGTATGTTAATTTTTTTAAAAGCTCCATTCTTATTCGGATATGCTAAACCCGTTCCTATTAATCCAAAACAATTTTTTCATTACCGGTCTAATTTAATCTTAGTTGCTGCAGCGGGCCCTTTAATGAACATTTTATTGGCTATGATTTCATGGAGTATTTATGTCTTTATTTACCCAGAGCCTGCCTATATTGTTAAATCATTAGCATATTCTGTTCAAATAAACTTGGTTTTAGCTGTGTTTAATATGTTACCTCTTCTACCCTTAGATGGAGGGCGTGTTTTATCCGCAATATTACCCTCGCCTTTAGATCGTAAATTTATGCGGCTAGAACGTATTGGAATGGTAATACTGTTATTATTATTAGCACTGCCCAGCTTAACAGAATCATTTGGTTTACGGATAAATCCCATTGGTTGGTTTATTTACACAGGGGTAGAGTGGCTGAAAGAGATTTTAGGAGTAACTTACTAATGCGTATATTATATCATTATCCTTTATGTCCTTTTTCACGCAAAATTCGTCTGATATTGGCAGAAAAAGGTTTGGATGTTGAGCTTAGAATAGTTAGATATTGGGAAGAAAATGATGAGTTTCTGCGCCTAAATCCTGGAGGTTTTGTTCCTGTTTTAGAAGAAGAGAATAAGATTATCGTTGTAGGAGATTATCCAATCACAGAATATTTGGACGAGGCTTATCCTCAGCACAAAGGATTAACAGGCCGAACGCTTCAAGAGCGTGCAGAAATTCGTCGTTTAGTTCATTGGTTTGATGTAAAATTCTATCAAGAAGTTAGCCAGAAAGTATATGGTGAACGTGTTGAGAAACGATTATTTAAAAATGGGTTTCCTTCTACTGAATTGATTCGTGAAGGTTTACAAAACATTCAAATGCATCTAGATTATATAGGATGGATCGTAGAGCAAAAAAATTGGCTGGCCGGACGAAATTTAACAACTGCTGATTTAGCCGCGGCTGCGCATTTATCCACTCTGGATTATTTTGGAGATGTCCCCTGGAATAAATACCCTGCGACCAAAGATTGGTATATGAAGTTAAAAAGCCGCCCAACATTTAGGCCTTTATTGGAGGATATTGTAGCGGGTCATCGTCGGGCAGATCACTATGGTGAGTTAGATTTTTAACTTCATTGATTTGACTTTCAACCTGCTTGTTCTTATATAATAAGAAACAGTAAATAGGAATTAACATAATGATTGACTTGAAAAGGTTTATCGTTTTTTTAGCCCTGCTCTGCAAGTTAGAAGCTAGGGCTATTTTAGATGTTGAAAGCTATCAGATTAGATCTTTCCTGAATCCCAAACAGTCAAAGCTGAGTTTAAATCACGATACGTGCCCACATTACCAATTAAACAGTTAGACCCCAAACATCAATCCCGCGAAGCTTCTACGCGCCCGCCTATATCAACGGAAACAGTTGTTGTTCCAAAATCTTTGGATGCGGCTTCATTAAAACCCGTCGTTACCCTTAAATTACCGAAAGCGTCTACTGATCCTGATCCTGTAAAAGAAGATCTGCCCTTTGTTATAAGCATGCCTCAAATTGATGTGCTCCGGAATAAAAGAATTGAAGCAGTAGTTAAAAGCATGGACAGGCATATAAAGAACGTCCTGGGCAAGCAGGATGTGCATCAACTAGTGCCATATTATAACCCATTATGGGCAGGACTAAGTCAGCCAGATATTTTGGGCTATGAAACTAGAGACTCAGCAGCATTCAGGGAAAGATTTAACTTAGCTGTTAAAGAATTAGAGTTTGTATTACAGCATATAAATTCAGGCACACCTGTTGTTTTTGGAGACAAGAAAATTGTATTAAAGCGTAGCACTCCTTATAGCCTAACTAATTTAAGACTTGCCTTAAATAAAATGAAATACTTCGGTCAGCATGCAGGAGTAAGTGATTGGGATGATGAGGTTAATGCCCATGCTAATGAAGTGTTGGTATATGTTTGGAATAAAGTTAAGGAAAATCCAGAAGAATTCTTACCTTTACTTTTGGAAAAATTAGCAGATGCTGGGCCTACATGCATTCAGGGACATACTATTCGAATGCTTAATACCATTCATTCTTATGAGAAAAGGTTTTATAGCTTCCCCTACGAAGGAAATATTGCTTTACTACCCTAAAATTAGATACGAATTAACTAAGCAACAATCTTTTGGGTATATGATGATCACATTATGGAAAAAATTGATCATCATATACTGTTAAATGCCTTAATGGAGCGAGGAGTTGTCTCTAAAGATCAAAGACTATTGCTTAATTCTGAAATTAGTCAAGGGACTTCGTTAACCGCATCCTATCTTCAAAAAACTTATGGGATTGATCCCTGGCTGTTAGCCGAAATTAAAGCCAAACATTACCATTATATATATCGACAATGGAAGTTGGAGGATATTGATAGCTCTGTAGCCAGCATAATTCCGGCAATTAATTTAAAAATTTTTTCTTGTCTACCCATCCAAAAAAAAGATGCTACATTAACTGTAATTTTTTCTGATGCAGATTCTTTAGAATTGCGCGGCATGTTAAAAGAATATTTCCCTGAATGCTATCAACAGGAGTTATATTTTGTACCCCAAGAATTTTTAGAACAAGGATTTGGAGTTATTCCCAAAGATCCTACAGCTATTTTCCAACATTTGAACAGCTTAAATCGGTGGGCAGAGGGAATCAACATTGAAATTAACGATAGCTCTGCCGATGCTGTTTTACAAATCATTCTGAATGACGCTTATACCAAACGAGCTTCTGACGTTCACTTTGAACCTGGAAATTGTAGCATTTATATACGCTTTAGAGTGGATGGTTTATTAAAAGGATATTGTCATTTATCGGATCGTTACTGGGGATATTTATCGGCAAGAATAAAAGTATTAAGTGGCATGAATACAGCAGAAACACGTCGCCCGCAAAGTGGTCGATTTACCAAAACATTGAATGGACACGAAGTAGATATTCGGACAGCCTCTCATCCAACAACAAACGGGGAGTCCATGGTGTTAAGGTTATTAGACAAACACAAAATGGTTGTACCTTTACAGCAATTGGGATTTTGTGACACATCTATGAATCTATTAAATAAAATATATTCTGCCCCACAGGGTTTAGTGTTATTTACAGGCCCTACTGGATCTGGGAAAACCACCACTTTGTATAGTATTTTAAATCAATTAAATCGAGGAGATACAAATATCATGACCCTGGAAGACCCCGTAGAATATGATTTACAGGGAATTCGACAAACGTCTGTACAAAATGAAGTTTTAAGCTTCAAAGATGGAATCAGAGCAATTTTAAGACAAGACCCAGATGTTATTTTAATTGGGGAGATCCGAGATGAAGATACAGCCAAAATGGCCTTCCGCGCCAGTCAAACAGGACACTTAGTTTTTAGCACACTGCACACAAATGATGTATGGGGAATTTTCCCACGGCTAATAGACTTAGGGATATCCTTTGAAAGTATAAAACATACTGTAGTGGGAATTGTATCGCAACGGTTAGTAAGAAAACGTTGTCTTTGTTTTCCAAAAGGTTGTGAAATCTGTGATTCTAAAGGCTTGTATGGTAGAGCCTCCATCGGAGAAATGGTGTGGATAACCCCTGAATTGCGAAGTTATTTAAACCATTATGATATAAGTCAAGTTCCGGATAGCATCTTAAAAAAGTATTACATTTCATTAAAAGAAGCTGGCTTAGCCGCCGTTAAAGCAAACGTCACAACAATCGAAGAAATAAGGCGATATTGTGGAGAAATAGAATGAACAGCGTAGAATATAAGGCAATTAATTCATCTAATAAAATTATTTGTGGATCTACAACTGAGGATCAATTAATTCGACTGGAAACTCTTTTAACTGATCAAGGACTTCGGTTAATTAGCTATCGTCTGAAAAAACATACAGCTGCAAAAAAGCTAACATATCCTCAACAGCATATATTATGGATGTCTTTAAGATATTATATGATGTCTAAATTTACATTAGTCGACGCCATAAAACACATGCTACATAGCAGTGTCGATGTTAAACTTCAAAATATTTTACAAGCCGTTTGTCATCGTTTGCATCAAGGAGAAATGTTTAGTCGCGTAATGAAACACTATCTTCCAAAGGATGATATATTAAGCTTAAGTCTTTTAGAATCTGCAGAAAACACAGGGGATTATTTGGAAATACTATACGACCTGGAAGAATATGCTTCATGGCAGATTAACTTTAAAGGCACCATTCAACAAGCATTAAGATATCCGAGTATTGTTTTTGGGGCACTATGGATATCTATTTTTTGTATTTTATATTTTTTCGCGCCTCAATTAAGCTCATATTTCCAACAAACAAATTATCAGGTCCCTGTCTTTACCCAAACTTTAATTAAGTTAAGTCAGTTTATTATTGCTTGGCCTTGGGTGTGGCTTGGATCACCTTTGATATTTATTGTTAGTATAAAGGTTTTTTATAAATCACTCCCGAATCTGCGTTCCATGGGCCTTTATCTGCCTGTTATACGCTCAATCATCTTGGGTTATTACTATACCTCAATATCAAAAGTATTATATCTACAATTAAAACATGGACACTCTCTTATAGAAAGCTTTAGGGGATTAGAGCGCGCCTATCGATCTGATTGGATTCATCCGATATTAATTAATATAAGCAATCATATTGAAAAAGGTATGACGCTGTCAGTATCTTTAAAAAAATATAAATGGTTCTTCTCAAAGTTTTTCTTACAATTAATTGACGTGGGAGAGCAGAGCAATACACTAGGGGAAAATTTTAAGGTAATCTCTGCTTATTATGAGAGAGATACTCAATATAAGACGATGAATTTGATCAAACTAATCGAACCCTTAATGTTGGTGTTTATGGGTATTTTGCTAATTGTAATTGTTGGGGGATTATTTTACCCTATGTATCAACAAATTGGAACATCAACAGGGGGGCTATAAGCCGGATTCTGTCAAGGAAGATCATTCATCTGCGCCAACAGTTACCTGATGGCTGAAGCAGCTTACCCGGACACAGTGCGGAAACTCACTTGTCAATCGACCCGTGTCCCTATTTAGCTTTGCTCCAGGTGGGGTTTGCACTGCCTTCTTCATTGCTGAAAAAGCGGTGAGCTTTTACCTCGCCATTTCACCCTTACCACAATGTGGCGGTATATTTTCTGTTGCACTTTCCCTAAAATAGCTTTAGCTATCCCGCCGGACGTTATCCGGCACCTTATTTCCGTGGAGTCCGGACTTTCCTCTGTTGTTTTACAACAGCGATCTTCTACCCCCCATCACTTACCAATATCACATTTTTTAAATCTTTTATAGGTTTTGATATACTTACTTACCAACATATATTTCATCACAGAAATACCTAGTAGTTTTTTAACTAGTAGGAAAAGGGGTTAAAGTTAAATAATCTACTATTAACAATTCCATTTCTTTTAAAGCATCCATTAACAATTCTTCGTCTTTGGAAGATAAAATATTTTGTTGTGTTAAGGGGTGAATATCTGACAGCAGCTCATACATTCTTTTTTTAAATATATCCGGATAAATAATGTCTTTTTGCTCAAGTTCATCCCTGATTTTATTTACGAGTTGAATTAAATTATTTTTGTTGAGCTTATACTCAACTATAGCGGCTAATATTTTTCTCATTTGCGATCCTTCCTTATCGTATAAATACTAAAAGACGGTTTTTTACACAATGTACAAAACAACGTGGTTTATTTGCGCCTGATGCAAGGTAATTAAGATTGTAAAGGGGGAATACCTTTGGTTGTAGAGTATTCAAAATGAAAAGTAGTCTCAGGAAATATCCGAGATCTTAAGGTGTGCGCAGCTATTGCTGCCTCGCTAAATCCACACAATATTAATTTTAATTTCCCTGGGTATACTGCAATATCTCCTACCGCAAAAATACCAGGAAGATTTGTTTCCATTGTGTCTGATGCTGTAATAATATGTTTATTCTCAATATTCAATCCCCATTGTGCAACTGGGCCCAAATCCATCTGTAACCCAAAAAATGGTAATAAAATATCCGCAGATAAAACTTTACGTTGACCGTCTAATGTTTCAACAATAACCTCGCCCAAACACCCATCTTGTCCTGTCAATCCCACCAATTGATATGGCGTCACAAGAGTTATTTTTCCAGCCTCTACTAAAGCATTCATCCGCGAAATACTTTCTGGCGCTGCTCTAAAATGAGGCCTGCGATGTACCATAGCAATAGAAGCAGCAATCTCTGACAATGAAATAGCCCAATCTACAGCAGAGTCTCCACCACCTGCAATGACAATATGCTTTCCAGCAAATTTTTGGCGTTGGTGCACAGCATAAAAAACAGACTTACCCTCAAAAGAGGTAATATTATCCAACGGAGGACGGTTTGGTCCAAAAGCCCCTCCACCTACTGCAATAATAATTCCTTTTGTTTTAATAGTTGTACCTTTATCAGTAGTTACAACCCACTCATCTTTATGAGGTAAAACAGAGATGACGCGTTGCCCTAAATGATAGACAGGGTTAAAGGGAGCTGCCTGTTTACGCAGCTGATCGATCAAATCATTGGCAGAAATAGTAGGACACGCAGGAATGTCATAAATAGGTTTTTCTGGGTATAAGGCAGCACATTGACCACCAATAAAATCTAACGCATCAATCACATGAGTCTTTAACCCCATCATGCCACATTGAAAAATACTGAAAAGCCCTGCAGGACCCGCTCCAACAATCACCACATCCGTATGAATCATACCATCTCCTTTACTGAACCGCATACTAACAAAAGAGCAATAAATGTGCAATATATTCTGCTATACCATCTCATAAACACGAGGAAAGTTTAATGTAGTAACCCTTTAGGTTTTTATAAAGGCGACAGACCGCGCCCCGTGAAGGGGGTCCACCAAGACTCCCGAATTTGGTCGTGGGTCCACCCCTCCTCCGCTCACAACATATAGCTTCTCCATGGCAGTAAGTCTTTTAACAAAGTCTTAATACCCGATACTTTC
>Ga0172376_10000097_pt1 | contig 103032 bp, 84 predicted proteins | sample Lak35m_FD_121114 | JGI IMG/M metagenome (GOLD analysis project Ga0172376, IMG submission 121114) | Freshwater microbial communities from Kabuno Bay, South-Kivu, Congo - kab_092012_35m | ecosystem: Environmental > Aquatic > Freshwater > Lake | place: Democratic Republic of the Congo: South-Kivu...
GCGATTTTTTTTCCTATGCTATCGACCAGGGTGAAATTGACCTGTGGAAACAAGATCGCCAAGGGAATGCCTGGAAACCCGCCACCGGTGCCGATGTCAATGAAATGTTGTCCGGGTATGAACTCGCAAGTTTTTGCCAAGGCCAGGGAATGAAGCACGTGATGCACATAAAACATGTCCATGTCTTTGCGGGAAATGACATTCACACGGGCGTTGTGATCGGCGTATAATGGCCCCAACTGGGTGATTTGCGCCCGTTGTTCTGGGGTGAGGTTGGTGAAGTGTTCGAAAATGATCTCAGGTCCTACCATGTGATTTTCTTTGAAAAGAATGCGTTGATGCCAACCAATACGTACCAGAACGACTCAAAAAGATTGAAAACGGGGTACAGGGGTATGGATTTGTGCATTTGGAGCAGTTTGCCTTTTTTGTGGTAAACGATCCACTCAGGGGTGAGTTTGAGCACCAGCGCAGTAACGGGCCACAGCCAGTGCGAACCCAAGATGAACCATAAGATGATGCCAACCCAGAAGAAGAGTTGTGCCATGGGATGGATGGCGAGCAATTGTTTCACGCCGGGTTGGTAGGATTTTCCAATCCACATGTGTCGCTTTTTTTGTTTCCAATAGGCTTTCCAAGTTTTTGGGCCTTCTGTAAATGTAAAAGCCTCAGGATTGATACAATTTGTGGTATTGGAAGGCGTGGCCGCTTCTTGAACGAAAAGGTCGTCGTCGCCTGCCGGCAGATGGTAGTGGCTACTGAAACCCTTCACACTGTCATAAACGGAACGTGTATATGCCAGGTTTCTACCTACACCCATGTAGGGTTTTCCTGCTGCGGCCAGCCCCAAGTAGTGCAATGCGGTTAGTAAATTTTCGTGTTGGATCAAGCCGGCTAAGAAACCGGTGCCTGTCCGCACGGGGGATACCCCCAAAACGATGTGGTTTTCATGACCCAGTTTTGTGGCCATATGCTTTAGCCACTGATCGCTGCTGGGTATACAATCAACATCGGTAAAAACAAAGTGTTGGTATTGCGCTTTTTTGATGGCCAAGGTAAGCGCGAGTTTTTTGCCTCCCATTTTCACGAAATCGGCATCCAAAGAAACCACTTTTAGCTTGGGATGGATTTGCTGTTGTTCAATCAGGAAGAGTGGTGTGTCATCGGTGCTGCGGTCGTTTGCCACGATGACTTCAAAATTGGGATAGTCTTGTGCAAGCCATTGGGGAAGATGATTTTCAAGTTGTATTCTTGCATTTCTACTGGCAACGATGACACTGATTCCGGGGGCGTTGCTATTGACCGATTGCGTTTCGGTGCGTTTGACCCGTAAAAAATAGCCAAACAAAAAGATTAGGATGAAAACCATGGCCAACCCCACCACGATGGCGAAGGAGAGATCGGATCGTTCAAACGTTAATTGTTGTATAAATGCGTCGAAGTTCAAAGTGATTCAGTAATGCGAAACAAAATTAACCCGTTGCCGTGAAATTGGAACCGATGGGGATTGATTGGGGAAAAGGTTTGGGGCGATGGATGGGAATTTTACCCACGCATTTGTTGTGAAGTAGATGGTCAATTGCGATAATAAACACTATCGGTTCAGCAGCAATTCTTCGGTGCTAATGTTGATGTTCTTAGCCATGGCCTCCGTGGGTAGGTCGCTGTCGTCGCCGTTGAAAGGATTCTCGATTTCTTCCGCGATGAGCTCAATGCTTGCCAAAACATACAATACAAACATGGTTACGGGTGCAATTAAGAAGTACAACTGCGTGCTGTAAACGATGGGGAAAATCATCACATACAAAAAGATGAATTTCTTGATGAATACCGAGTAAGTGAAAGGGATGGGGGTGTTTTTGATGCGTTCACAACCCCCGCAAACATCCATGAGTTTGTTGATTTCCGCTTTGAAGTGTTCCATTTCAAGGTCTGTGAGGAGTCCGTGTTTGATGTCTGTTTTTAGCGCCGCCATAAACAACTTGGCGATGGCCTGCGGTTGATGGCGGGCCGATTTAATCTCCTTCAAATCTGGCGCAGCCGGGTGGCTGCCTGGGATTTCTGTGAAAAAGTGTGCAGGGATTTTTCTGTCTTGCAGGTGAAATCGCAAAGCCACGGGAAACATGCCCAAAAGCGTTTGGTAATATTGTCTTCTGGCGGTGTCATCGACGGGTAGGGTCGCGTTTAAGTGAATGCACAAGTTGCGAATGGCATTGGTGAGCTCTCCCCAAAGTTTGCGTCCATCCCACCATCGATCGTAGGCGGTGTTGGTGCGGAAGACCAGGAATAACGACAGGGTAAAGCCCAATATCGAGTAGATAATCCCAATGTTGGAGGCCATGGCAACACTTTTGTAGTCCTTGAACAGCACCGTTTCGATGTATGCCCAACCTGCGCTGTAGAAGCCAACCCCCAACAGCAGGGGCCAAAGACGTTTCATGGTTTCTGCTTTGTGTATCTTGAAAATGAACGTGAACCAATCTTTGGGGTTGTAGGTGATCATGGAGCAAAATTAATCGACTATCGATGAAATCAATAGTTTGTCATTGATATTGAGTCGGTCTTTGTTAAGCCTATTTGTTGAAAAGGCATGATGCAGGGTTTTGCTTCAGTCCATGAATAACAACATCCGGGACAATCGCGACCCAATTACAAAACGACCGATTTTTTCAGAAATCTACGTTTTACGAAGTCGTTTATTGGCTTTTCGATGAGCAAATAAAGGAAAATTGAGATGATCCAGAGTATTAGAAAGTTCCTGTCGGGACCGAGCCAAATCCATCGAATTCTGATGTTCACGTAACTGATATGAACCAAGTAAAAGGCGAAGGAGGCATTCCCCAATAGGGTTAATTATAATACTCCCTGAATCTTGGACCAAATTTGGATTGGTCAATTGAGGCCAATAACTTGGGAGTATTATATTTTTTAGTGTGAACTACGGATTTAGAATTTCGTTCTTTTTTTTCTGAAATTCCTCTTCTGTGAGAATTCCAGATTGTCGCAGTTTACCCAATTCTTCTAGGGCCGAACTATCGATTTTGGACTTTAATATTCGATTTTCAGCTTTCATAGCAGCATTTTTTCTTATGCTTCGCACTACAAAAAATAGAATTACGGGAATTCTTTTAGGTGCTGTTATGTGTTGTATTCATTTCTAAATTGAACATAGTCATATGTTAAATAAAAAATTGCAAGTGGAATAATTATAAATATCAACCAATTTGTTTCAATTGCATTTTTAAAGTCAAACTCTGTAATACTAATAAATGCTGTTGTAAGGCCACAACCTGGACAATGAATACCAAATATTGACTGCCATATACAAGGAATGCATATATCGATGCCTATTGTTGATTTCATTAATGCAGAGAATAAAAGGTAAGAAGAAACAATAAGAATAAAATTCTTTCTTCTTAAATAGGTCCTTATCTTAATCATTAGGTTGATTATTTGTGCGCATCGTAAAATTTAGCTAATACAAATGACAAATAAGGTCCAAACCAAAATAATCCAAGGCCGCAAGGTAATGCGCATAAAATAAATAATGGGATTAACTTAACATAGCACCAAAACAATTTCATTTTGTAACCATCCATCAGATCAGCACTCTTTTTCATTGCGTCAATTGGATTAATATTATTCTCTTCCGCTGCAATATATGGAACTAGAGCTAGCATAAAGCTTGCAATTAATCCTGGTATTATTAACAATACGGAACCAAGTAAAATTGATAAAATTGTAAGTAATAATAAAATTGCGGGTAAAAGATTATTTAATAATTGGTTTTTATTCAGGAGTGATGCTTTTATTTCATTAATGTTTTTAAAGCCTTCAAATATTGATTTAAAGTCCGAATAACTAAGATTCTCGCCTCTTGATTTTCTCAAGATGTAATTATTTTGCCAAATCCAAAAGCGACCTTGAAAAATAAGCCATAAAATGGCTCCTATAATTATCAGAATAACCACATAGAGTACAATGAAAAAGTTGACCAAAACAGAATCATTACCTTTGATAATTTCACTCACCAGGGTTGGGGGAACGGCCATAATTAACATAATTAATGATACACCTAAGCCAATTGCCGCGCTGACTAATGTTGAAAGAAAAAATGCTAAAAAAACATTGCCCCATTGGCCTTTAAATGCATCTCTAGCTTCTTTGATGATTTGATCATTGTTTTTTCGAATGGCTGTTTCCATAATTTGATTAGTTTTAAAAATCGCCTACTCTATTCAGTTTTCGGCCTCCCTGTTTTTGATGTCGTGAATATAGTAATAGTACGCATAACTTAACTATTGCCGCAACAAATTTGCACATATTTTCTTGTAGGGTGGATTTATTATAATACTCCCTGAATCTTGGACTAGAGGTTTAGCGAGTTTAAATAAAACTTATCAAAGTCACAATGTTCTAAAGAAGTGTGGGTCTAATACCAAAAAGTGTAATGGCTCACCCATGTTGCAATCAATAACGCACTAACATAGATCCAATAGCCCGTGCTTACAGGAGGTACGGAGACTAACTCAACTTTTGTTTCTCCTTTACCTTCTAGTTTGATAGGTTTTGATACTTCTAGTTTGTCCTTAAGATACCAACTACCAGAAACAATTTCGATGGTGTGGTCACCCTTAGGTACGTTTTCAATAGTCAGAGATTTTACAGTTCTACTTTTCTCCCATATCATGTTCCCATCGATTACCACTACTACATTTTCGATCGGTCTGCTTGGCTTGATTTTGATGTTGGAGGTTGAGTCCTTTCCAGCTTGGAACTGCACAATGCGGTTAGTGTTGCAACCGATACAAAATATACTACTTAGTAAAATTAACTGTTTAAAGAGTTTCATGTTAGTAATGTAAATCAAATATAACTGCAAACATCAAACAAGCAAAGCCAGTATGTATGATGATCCTATGTCCAGGACCAGAATAGGGGGTGCTGCATAATTATATTCGATTTTAATCATAACAAGTAGCCCCCCATTCTCCTGAGAATATGATGTGGTAGGGGGTTAAAAATTGGGAAAAAGTTGCTTAGCCCTTGATTTTACTAGAAAATAGTTCCTTGTGCGCCTTTGAGTGCGCCTAAATAGGGGTAAAAAAGACGTTTTTTTGACTATTTGGGGAATTTGTTCTTACTTCGTGAAGCGTTCAAATTTTTACTAGATACAGAGTAGTTGAGGTCACTCGAAATGCGAAATTTTAGTGCCATAAAAAAAGCCCCAAATTGCTCTGAGGCTTTGAAAGTGGTCGGGGAGACAGGATTCGAACCTGCGACCCCCTGGTCCCAAACCAGGTGCGCTACCGGCCTGCGCTACTCCCCGATATTTCTCAATACTGGGCGACCCCGACAGGATTCGAACCTGTGACCTACTGCTTAGAAGGCAGTTGCTCTATCCAGCTGAGCTACGAGGTCTTTCCGTATCGGAGGTGCAAAGGTAATAGAAAACAATGAGATTTTGTGAGATTTTGAAAAAATACGGAAGTCGTCGAATTGTTTATTATTTCATCCACCGCTGCGAAAAAAATCCAACAGAATCATAGATATTGCAGGTGTTGAACGCAGAGGGAAAATCCCATCATCAGAGCCCATGAACACCGCCCTTTTTAAATTTCGTGATATCAAAACCTACTCCAGCATCGAGTGGTTGGCAAACAATACCAAAAAATACCGCACCGTTTTCGAGGAAATGGAAGTAGCCTACGTCTATTGTGAGGTTACCCTTTACAATAAACGCTTCGATGAAGATGCTTGGGCGCTGAATTTGCGGATGCGATGCATCGACGAGAAAAACAACGAAATCTGTTACCTCAACTGCGATCGCCCCGTTCAACCCGAAGAGTCTGTGATCTATGTGCGTGAAGGTTGGGGCGTGAAAACCCCAGGAGCCTACTGGAAAGAAGGAATTTATCGCTGGGAAGCCATCGTAGATGATGAAGTGATCGCCACCAAGACCTTTTACATCCAAAATGTGGGCGTCATGCGCACCGCCAACCCGTATTTTAAAATTGATACGGTGAAATTGTACGAGTCTACCAGTGGAGATACGGATCTGTCCGACAGAAAATATTATAGCGTATTCAATGCCATGAGTACCCGTTATGTGTGGATTGAACTGAATTTGGACAACCTTACCCGCAAAACCAAGGACCTTGCCATTGAGCTTCTGTTCAACTATCGCACGGCCAGTGGATACCTAAAAGGCAGCGTGTCGAAGATCTTTTTTGTGAAACCTGAGGATGATCAGTTTACCGTAACCATTGGGTGGGGGAGCGACGTCATCGGGACATGGTCGCGCGGAGAATATTTTGCTGAAGTCATCTTCATGGATCACATGTTGGCCCAAGTGCCATTCGAAATTGGTGAGGATTATGTGGCAGCCACGGAAGAGGATTTTGTGCCGCTAACGCAAATTGAATATGTGCATATGGACGATTTGCTGGAAGAGGTTGAAGAAAATGCCTCCGACAGTGAAGCCGGACAGCAAAGTTCCGTTCAAGGCATCGAGCAAATCATGCATGAACTCGATGAACTTACGGGCTTGGATCCCATCAAAAAGAAAATTCGTGAGTATTCCGATTATCTGCGTTTTGTGGCGCTCCGACGTGAAAAAGGGTTCGATGAAAACGACAAAATCAACTTGCATGCCGTATTTAAGGGAAACCCTGGCACCGGTAAAACCACAGTGGCCCGATTGCTAGGGAAAATCTACAAAGAAATGGGGCTTTTGAAAAAAGGACATGTGATTGAAGTGGATCGGTCCGATTTGGTCGCCGAATACATCGGTCAGACCGCCCCCAAAACCAAAGAAGCCATCAAAAAAGCCAAAGATGGTGTTCTGTTTATCGATGAAGCCTATGCCCTGGCAAGGAAGGATGAGGACAACAAGGACTTCGGCAAAGAAGCCATTGAAATCCTGCTGAAAGAACTGTCGGATGCCACCGATATTGCCATCATCGTGGCGGGTTATCCCGAAGAAATGGATGTGTTCTTGGAGTCGAATCCCGGATTGAAGTCGCGCTTTGTCATGCAATATGAATTCCCCGACTACACGCCCCAAGAACTGGTGAAAATTGCTGCGTTTGCCGCAGAAAAACGGTCGGTGAAGTTCGATGAAGGCGCCACGAAAGTGTTTCAAAAGTACCTGACCGACAAATACCGCGATCGCGACAAGTTTTTTGGCAATGCCCGTTTGGTGAATTCCATGGTGGATGAGGCCAAAATGAACTTTGGCCTGCGCATCATGAAGTCGGAACACCCAGAAAATCTGGACGCAGCTACGCTGTCGACCATCACCGAGTTAGACCTCAAACGCATTTTTGATTTGCACGAAGGTATTCTGCCGGAGATTCCGATCGACGAGGATTTGCTGAAAGAGGCGATGCTCAAATTGCGCGGCATGATTGGGTTGGATCAGGTGAAACACGACATCGAAGAGTTGGTGAAGTTGGTGCGATTTTACAAGAGTTTGGGCAAGGATGTACGCAAGATTTTCTCTTTGCACAGCGTTTTTAGTGGCAACCCCGGAACAGGGAAAACCACTGTGGCCCGCATTCTGGCGCAGATATACAAAGCCCTCGGCATTTTGGAGCGCGGTCATTTGGTTGAGTGCGACCGACAAAGTTTGGTGGGTGGATACGTTGGTCAGACCGCCATTAAAACCTCAGAACTCATCAACAAGTCGATGGGCGGGGTATTGTTCATTGATGAAGCGTACAGTTTGAGCGATGGTGGCAGCAATGATTTTGGCAGAGAAGCGATTGAGACGCTGTTAAAGCGCATGGAAGACCGCCGGGGTGAGTTCATTGTGATTGCCGCGGGTTATACCCAAAACATGGAGAAATTCATGGAGTCGAATCCAGGATTGAAGTCGCGCTTCGACCGGGTATTCCAATTCCGGGATTACAATGCCGACGATTTGTATACCATCGCGTTGAATCAACTGCGCGACCACAACATCACACCCGAACCCAAAGCCGCGGACCATTTGATGAAGTACATTGACTTCATGTACAAGACCCGCGACAAGTATTTTGGTAATGGTAGGGCAGTGCGTAAGGTGATTGAAGAGGCCATCCGCAATCAGCATTTGCGATTGAGCGAATTGGCGAAGGCCAAGTATACCAAAAAAGCGATTGAGACGCTCACTTACGACGATGTGGAGGAGTTTACCACGGAGGTGAAACCCAACATGGCATCGGGCGGGATTGGCTTTAAGGTGTAAGGCCCACCAAATGCGCCCAAATGTATTGGTCTATACCAATGGGGGGTAGCCACAAAAAGCGTTTGCACAAAACCACACCAACCGAGAGAACGTGAGCAGCGAAAAAGCCAACAAGATCTGCAGGGTCAAATTAGATTTGGCGATAAATTTGAACAATGACTTCATCGTAACACCAGTACTGACAAGCAATCCATTGTGATGCAAATTAAGTTAACTTATCTTTAACAACTTCATGATGCGCTTGTGTTGCTAATTTTACTCAAGATTTCATTTTGGGTAAGTACAATCACTTAACCACAACCTCATCCAAAAAGAGCCAAGCCGGACGGCCAGCACCCAAGTGATTCGCGGGAAGTTTTTTGAGGCATTTGGCATTTATTCGAATGTATCGCGCCTGTAGCAATGCGCCATTTGTAAGCGGCCGGTCCGCGAAATCAACCGTGTAATTGAGGTGTTTGCTCGCCACCGTTCTACCCCAAATTTCGTCGTAAGCATATTTCGTTTTTCCCAACAAAGTGCCCTTTTCCGTATAAGCGCCCGTGGACTTTGGCATTAGGTCCAAATACATCGTATCAAACACCGTTACAATGGGCTTGGCCATTGGCATGGGGTGCAATTCCCAGGTTTTTCCGTCTACGCTGGTTTCGATGGAAACCTCTGTGGGTGCAAATATCCAACTCGGTTCTACCGATAAGCTGCCCAAGGTAATCGATGTCAACGGTTTGATGCTGTCAAGGTCGATCTCAATCACCACATCCTTGCCATAAAAACCCAGCCAATGCGCACCGAAATAATCGCCGCCGAAAAGTCCGTCTGTTAACGTTTCCGCCCCGTGACCTGGATATCTTGCATCCGCGGGCAGGGAGAGTTTCACTTTCTTCCCAAAAGCATTGTGCCCGCGGAAACTCAAGGTATTTATTTGGGATTCCTGGCTGTAACTGCTGTGTAATTCCATGGATTTGGTCACGGCCACAAAAACACTGCTGTCCGTTTTTCTGTAGGGTGCGATCGGAACTCTTTCATCGAATCGAATGAGATCCACACCCAAATCAACAAACGATTGCCAAGTTTTACCCGCCAAGCTTTTTCGGATTACCAGGGTGTCGAACAATCCACTCGCCAGCCGGGGGCGAATGCCCCCGGCCGACATCAATTCAACCCATACGGTGTCGTGCTCAGACCGGATCTCTTGCACCAATCCATACTGACTTCGCGCAAATCCACAGCCCTTGAAATAATCGAACCGTTCGTGCGCATCCACCCGATCTAAAAATTGTCGATAGGCCAATCTTGCATCGCCCCGCACCGGACCTCCCCACAATACCTCCCCCAAAGCCAACATCCGCGGCAATACCATGTACTCAACCCGATCGAAATCTACCATGAACTCCGTCCAAACATTGCCCTGCGCCCCAGCCACATAAACCCAATACAACGAATCCAACGCCTTGGGGATGGGGTTGTACTTGAACACATCAAACAGCGTATTCATCCCGCCAAACGCCGTGGGCTCGCTGCTGGGATTCCCCTGATAGTGGTCGAAATAACAAGGACTTCCGGGCGTCATGACCACCGCATGATGCATTTTCGCCGCCTCAATGCCACCCGCTTCGCCCCGCCAACTCATCACCGCGGCATTCGGCGCCAATCCACCCTCCAAAATTTCATCCCACCCAATGATGTTCCGCCCATGTTCGTTCAGGTACCGCTCCATCCGCGCAATGAAATAACTTTGCAAGCGATCCTCCGGCTTACTCCAGTCATCAAGTCCATCCGCCGATCTGCCCACCGCACTGTATACATCGCGCAAAACTTTGATCCGCTGCTGACACAACAAACAATTTTTCCAAGCGGTTTTGTCTACCTCGTCGCCACCAATGTGTATGAGCTTGGCGTCAGGAAACAACGCCATCACCTCGTCCAACACCCCTTCCAAAAATCGAAAGGTGGCCTCGTTTCCCGCACAATAGACCGATGAATTGTCCTTGGGATAAAATCCGCCCGGGACCACCGCTTGCGGCAAATGAGAGCAACTCAGATCGGGGTAGGCCGACAATGCCGCCGATGAATGTCCGGGCATCTCAATTTCTGGGATGATTTCCACACCCCGCGCCTTCGCATACGCCACAATCTCTCGTACCTCGTCTTGCGTGTAAAAACCGCCATAACTGGCCAATTCCCCTTCTTGCTGGGGTTGGGCCGTCCGCCAAGGTTCCTTGTTTCTGTCAACCCGCCAAGCACCCACCGATGTCAGCTTAGGGTACCGTTTGATTTCAATGCGCCAACCTTGGTCATCACACAAATGCCAATGAAACACGTTGAACTTATAAAAACTCAGCCAATCGATGTAGCGTTTGATGTCGGTTGTGCCATAAAAATGCCGACTTACATCCAAGTGCATTCCCCGGTACGGAAAAGTGGGGTAGTCCTCGATGTGCGTTTGAATCAGCGACCCCCTTTGGTTGTACTCCACCAATTGCTGCAAGCTCCTCAAGCCCCAAATCACCCCCTGCAAATGCTGTGCTTGCAAGACGATACCGGCCGGTTTCCCGTGGGCGATGTCTAGGCGATAGCCTTCCTCTGTGTTCTTCATTCCCTCAATTCGCTCAATCCGGATTTCAGGAAATTGAGTGGCTTTGCGCTTCTTGTGTCCCTTTTTACGATGATTTTCCACATGGTCCAATTCACGCAGGGGCTGAAGTCCCGCCTTAAAACTCATGAACCGATGCTCGTAGCCGCCCTTCAAAAAATAGTCGATGTCGCTGTCGAAAAACTTCGAGAATTGGTAAATTTTAACCGCCTCTGCCAATCGCTGGGCGATGATTTTGCGCTCATCCAACGAAAATTGGGTATCAATGCTGATCCGCAAAAAGGAGGTCCAATTGAAAACTTCGGCCTCTCGGTTTTCGATCATCACCTGGGGCTGGGGGATGATAACCGATTGATAGGTTGCGGCAGGTTGGTTGTTCATGGGCTGGGCAACCAAAGGCGAAACAAAACCCCAAACAGCCAAAATCAGTAGGTATAATATACGAAAATCGCCGCAGTTTTCCAAGCCCGCAAGGGCCTTGAGAAAACTGCGGCGATGGTTCAATTTCAAGCGGATCATCCGCGCAATTTACAACCCTTATTCCGAGATGCCAATGCGCTGACTGATAACCCCAGATTCGGTCTCAATGCGCAAAATATACATCCCCGCCGGCTGCCTTACGTCGATCACGGCCCCGTTCAACGCATTCACCCTTTGCGCGTAAATGCATTGTCCTGCCATGTTTACCACAGTCACCTGTGCGCCCGAGGCCCTATCGCTGTGGATCACAAAAATCCCCTTGCTGGGGTTGGGACTTACCCAAAGGCCTGCCGAAGCATACGCGCCCACAGAGGCCGTGGTTACTTGTATGCAGTCCGACGTGTCTGTGCAACCGTTCTCAGTTACCTCAACCGCAAACAAATGGTTTTCCTTGGCAATGAACTGCTTGCCGGTTTCTCCCGCAATGACTTGATAACTCTTGGTGCAATTCAACCACCTATAGGTAGCATTCGCATTGCGCGCCGTTAACAAAGAGCCATTCAAGGTTACGTAATCATCCACGTTAACGATGGTTACCCGATACAAAATCAAACTGTCGCACCCCCGGAAATTCTTGGTAACATCGGTGTACTGTCCGCTCGATATCGCCACCTTCTTGGTGTAAGGGAGGATGAAATATCGACATGCCTTGACATCCACCGTGTCGCGACCCGGACCCCAAATCGTCAGTTTTACCGTTACGATGGAGTCGCAACCCCGATAGTTAATGAGGGTGTCGTAATACTCTCCAGATTTTGTCCATACGTAATTTCCACTCGGACTCTTATACTCGCTGCAGGCAGAGCGAATGAGCGTTCTGCGACCTTGAATGATGCTGAAATTGATTTTAATGATGGAGTCACATCCTGCGGCGTTAACCAAAGTATCATAGTAAGAACCGGGTTGGGTGTAGGTGTACTTACCACTGGGCGATTTAAACTTGTGGCACTCCGCCACGCTGATTTCATTGCTGCTGGCCTCTAAAATCTGCACCTTCACCTTGAGCACAGAATCGCAACCCCGATAGCTTTTCAGGGTATCGTAATAGGTGCCCGATTGGGTGTAGGTGTATTTGCCGGTCGGACCTTTAACAGCGTAGCAATTTACCAAACTCACGGAATCCATCGGAGCGCCAATTGTCAAGAAGATGGTGATCACCGAGTCGCAACCAATGCTGTTTTTCAGGTAATCTAAATAAGTGCCAGATTTTGTCCAGGTGTAGGTTTTGCTGGGACTGGTATAACTTTTACAATCGAAGGCTTTCATGCTAGAGGTGGTTTTCTTTTTGATGGTAACCACGTATTTGATCGCACTGTCGCAACCAAAAGTGGTCGGCAACGTATCGTAATAGGTACCAGAAACCGTCACTTTGATTTTTCCCGATGGAGAATTGAAGCGATCGCAAGCGGTGATGGTTTCAGTTGTGCTCACTACGTTACGTTTCATGCCATACCCCGAAACCCAGTTGGATGCTGTACCAGTGAGGGCGAAACTGCTCAACGTGCCGGTGTTGTTGTAGCCGGAATAGTCTTTCAAGGTGGTGACCGTGTTGTTGGTTAACCCAGCCTTGCCTTGATTGAACTTGTAATAAGCCCGCAATCCTTTTTGGGTGGAGCAAAATTCATTGTACATGTTGGCTTGGATTTCGCCGGTGGTCCTGCAAGCTTTCCAAACGCGAACCTCATCGATTTTTCCCTGAAACCTGCGCTGATAGGAGCCCGTGTGGTCGCCAATGGTCAGTTGAATGCTAGAACCAGTATTGGAAATATTGCTGGTGGCACTGGCCGAGTCAATCACTTTGCCATTGACGTACAAACGCATCCAAGTACCATCGTAAGTGCCTGCGATGTGCTGCCAAGTGTTCAATACCAATACGTTGGAAGGGGAGTTGCGTTCCATCCAGGTTTTGGTACCGTCGCCCATCCCGAAATTCAATTGCCCCGATCCACCCACGCGCAACATATATCCGTAGTTGGCCGAGTTGTCTTCCTTACAAATCACATTGCAATCCCAAGGGTTGGTCTTGAAGCTGGTCGGGTAAATCCATGCCTCCAAGGTCAAAAGTTTGCCGGTAATCTGCACGGATGTGTCGTTTCCGCACGATACCCGGTCGTCGGTGCCATCAAAAGCCAATGCATTTTGTGCTTGAAGGGCAGGGATGGTAACAAAAATGAAAGAAGTTGCTAATGCAATCTTAAATTTCTTTAGTAGGTTTATTTTCATCGAGTTATCGGTTTGGTTCTCTACGAATGTAAACGCAAAACCGCAAAAAATTTAACCGCCGGGGGCAATAATTATGTCGTTTTTTTCAATTCGATGCGATTTCCTGCCAAGTCTGCGGCGTGATCGGGGTGACAAGTGAGCACAAACACTTGCTTTTCCGTTGCGAAGTCCTGCAAAAATTGGGAAGCGGCTTTGCATCTGCCCGCATCAAAATCTGTAAAGGGATCGTCGAGCACCACAAATCCGTCCATATGGCTCAGGTATTGTTTGGCATAGGCCAATCGTACCGCCAAACCCAAACTGCCCGCCGTTCCGCCGCTCAACAGCTCGATGGGGATGATTTGGTCTTTGAAAACCACGCCCTCAGGGGCATCGCCTTCCCGCACAATTTGGGTGTATCGCTGTTCGGTGATGGCGGCAAAAATACTGGCCGTCTCCTTTTCGAAGTCCTCAAACGGGTTGGATTTCTCTGCGTCAATAAGGATTTGCAGTTGTTTTTTTGCCAATAAGAGCGCCGAATATTCCTCCTGGATTCGCTTGAATCGGGTTTCTTCGATTTCCAGTTTGGCTTGTAGCGACAAGGCATCGGATTCAAAACCTTCGAGCTGTGTGGTTGCGCGGGTGACATTCTTTTCTGCCTCGCCCAAATGATCGATTACCTCGTTCAACCGGGTTTCCAAGGATGCCAAATGATCATGAAATGACTGTTCATTGGGAAACTCTGGGGGGAGTCCACCCAATTCACTCAGTTGCGTTTCTAACTGCTGCACTTCCAAAGATTTGGCACCCACCAAAATGGCGAGATTGCTGGGGTCACGGTATTGCTGTGTCCAGGAATGTAACAAAACCGCATCCTCGTCTAGCTGCTTTTTGTACTCCCGTTGTTTTTGTTGTTCGTCGCGGTACTGATCTCTCACGACATCCACCGCACGCGTGTTCGGTGGGATGGCTTCCAACTCTTTGGCTTGGATTTCCAATGCTTCGATGGTTTTTCCAGTTAACTCCAAAGCGTCCTTGCGCTGTTGTTGCATCGTTTCCAATTGTTTGGTTTCCGTTTGGTTGAGCAACAACCGTCGTTCGAATTCCTCCATTGACTGTAGCTGATTTCGCGATAACACTTCCTGCAATCCTTGCTGGTGTTCAGCCAATTTGGTGATCAGTTCATCAACCGGCTCCAAGGCAGATTTTACTTCTATCCGGATGCCTTCCAAGTCAAAGGTTATCTGTCCCGCCGCTTCCAAATTGCCACTGCCGCCTGCGGATATATCCACGGTTTTCTCCGGTTCGATGCCGGCGCGTACAATCAATTTGGTGGTTTGTGTGGCCGTCCATTGGGCCTCCAACTTCTGTGCCGCCAGCGAAATCTGGATGTTTTGAATGGACGCCTTGTGCTTGGCAATGAGGTCGATGTCGGCCTGACTCACTTGTCCATTCTTTTTTAGGTTCGTCTGGGTATCTTGGATGCGTTTGTCCAAATCCAGAATTCGCTTGTATTGGGCCATGGGCGACTTCGACGATTCCATAAGGGCCGCATTTTGACCTTCGATTTTAAGCAAAGCCATCGATGCTTCAAGCTGTGCGATGAACCCCTGAAACTGGGTTTGTTTGTCCAATTTCAACGTCCAATTTTGCATTGCAACCACCATGGGTTCACGGATAGCATTGGCTTCAGCGAGGGCCAGTTTTACGCGATTTTGTTGGTTGACGGCCTCTTTGAAGCCATTGTATTTTTGTAATTCCGCTTGCTTCGATATTTTTTCTGCGGACAAAGTCTTCACATCGGCAGAGGATTTCTCCAAATCCAATTCATACCCCCGAAGTTCATTGAATTCTTGTCGGGTTTCCTCCATCGCATAATAGGCTTTCACGATGCTGCCAGCACTTTTTACCCATTTGTTCTGAATGCCTCGGTTGTCCTTGGGACCGTTTGATGTAAAATCCCATTGTCCGCTGTAACTCTCCATCCATTCATCCAGGTCCGACATCAAATCAGCGGCAGGAATATCACCCGGAATGCCTCCACCGATGTTATTGAGTGTAGGAATGCGGTTGATAGTATTGGCGGCCTGTTGTATGCTTTGGGCCGTTTCTAGCAGGGTGTTTTGATCGGCAAACAAAACAGTCTCCCAGCTGCCTCTGTGCAGGACCAATATCGTCTCGAGCTGAGCTTGAACCGAAGCATCATCGTTCCAACTGCGTCCGTCCGATGCCTGTAATTGTGTCATTTTGCCCGCGCCCCAAACTTTCGTCAATGTGAAATCGACGCCGTTGGCCCCAAACACGAGTACCACCTTCGCTTGATCACTTTTCCCCCTGGGAAAGTACTTGTCGCCAAATTCTTGCAACGGCCGCTTTCCTAAGTTGGTGCTCTCGAACAACACCGCTTTGATGGCATTGACCAGTGTGGATTTTCCCGCTTCATTTTCTCCAACAATCACGTTCAAACCCGCTTGAAAAGTGATACTGCGTTGCTGAATGCCGGCGAAAGGACACAATTCGATCTGTTTCAGTTTCATTTCGCGTTGTGTTTTTGGATGAGAGAATACGCCAATTGCAAGGCCAAATCGGTATTGGGTTCCTCGGCGATGTTAGAAAGCCATTTATATGCCGAGGTGCCTTCGGCAAAGGTGTTTTGAATGAATGCCTCGTCTACAGCCACCCCCACTTGGTTTTCGCAGTCTACATGCAAATAATGCGGGGCGATTTCACTGACTAAGTCCCTCAAATCCACCAAGTCGTCTTGTGAAAGACTGCCGCTCAACTTCAGGTCTAAAATGAGTTGCTTACTACGCCATGCGGTTTCCTGTGCGCGGAAGTCGGAGAGGGTGTAGGAGCGACCGAACGACAGAATCTGACGTGAAAAACGCAAATTCCCCGTGGTGATTTGTTCAAAACGCAATTGTTTTTGCTCATCTACCTTAATGAACCAAGCATATCCCGGGATTTTTCGCTTCACACTTTCAGGCGTGTGCGTGGCGGGCATGAAATACAAGGGGTTGCCTACAGCTGAGGTGGGGGGATGGGGGACATGTATGTGTCCGAGTAGCCAAAAATCCACACCCGCCACGCGTAAGTCGTTTTCTGTCATGTTGAAATACCGATCGGCATCGTCTACTCCCATGCCTTCCACGTTGCCATGTGCTAATCCGATATGCACTTTCTCCGGGGCTTTTACCATGTCATTTACCCAACCAATCACATGGCCCTCATGGTGTTTAGAGCCACAGGGAGCAGGGTAGAAGCAAACAGGGGTGCCGTCTATCTCTGTTTCGTATAGGTCCGCAGACGACAACAATCGCAGGTTGGTGTTTTCTGAATACTCAGAAAACGCTTTCCACAGTTTGTTCTCTTTGCCGTCATAATAATCGTGGTTTCCAGGAAGCACCAATACCTCGGCTTTCGATTTTTTCAAGATCTCCACCACGGCTTTGATGTCTTTCTGAGTCACCTTCAAATCATCGAACAAATCACCGGCCACCACCAAAAAGTGCGCTTCCCTGTCGTTGCTGGCCTGCACCACATTTTTCAGGGCAACAAATCGCTCTTGAACCAAGGCAGATTGCGCCGCGGTTCCGCTGTAATTGTTGAATTTTAAACCGATGTGATTGTCGGCCGTATGCAGGATTCGGATGTTTCCCATGGACCGATAAAATTACAACAATCCAAGGGTTTCAAAAACTGCAGGGATGCAATTTTCTCCAAAAAGTGGAAAAGTTGAAAGGCCTATTGGAGATAGAGGGCTCCTTTGATGCGCTCCACAGTCCAATCCTCTTTTTTCAATTTTGACGCATTGCTTACATCGGCTGATGGGTTTTCCCAATAAATTTCTGAAAGGACCAAAACCCCGGTGGTGCTGCCGTTGTTCAACGAGAAGATGAGGTCTTTGTTTGGGATTTTTATGTAGGGGCCACCTTGATTGTATTTCGAGAAGACGTTGGAAAGGTTAATTACAAATTCTTGATCATCAACATATACCGACAATTTTTGATTCTTGTTGGGTTTCAGTTTGATGATATGCAAATAGTTGTTTACCTCCCGCGTTTCATTGTCTGGAAGGAAGTCGCTGTTAATTGAGAAGACTTTTGTCCATCCGCCACTAGGGATGCGAACCTGAGGTTGCTCCGTTTCCATCGAAATTTGAGAGGGCTGATATTCGGATGTCGCACCTTTTTTAACTTGGGGGCTTGTGCAACAGCTGTTCCACGGATCAAAAGAACGAAGCAAAATAGCAGTCCGAAGTGAATTGTTTGGTATTTTCTCATGCTGGAATCGTAGACGCAAGTTTATGGCATTACGTTTGTTAATAGAACCACGAATGATGAAAAAATATCCCACTCTTTTCCGTTTGCTGTGCCTGTTTCTGCTGGTATTCGGGGGACGAAATAGCGCCATCGCGCAGCGTATCAACATGATAGACATCATTGGCGATGTGGATTCTGTGACGGCGGCCTTTACCAAGTCGGGACTCAAATTGGTGGCCCAAAACAAAGAGGATTACCGTTTGGTGGGCAAAATGGCCGGTGAAAACATCGAACTGCGTTTCTATTTTACCCCCGTTTCGCGTGTGGTGTTCAAAGGGATCGTCATCACCGCAAAGGCGTATGCGCCCGATAGCCTTGATGCGGAATACTTGGCGCGAGTAACCAAAATATCGAAGCGATACATCATCCCTGAAACCCTGGTTATGGCAGATGGAAGCACCGTGAAATTCGCATCCAAACTTCCACCCGCTGTGGCCGCGAATCCAACCGCATCAACCATCGAAACCATCGTGAATGCCAACAATATTCCTCCCAGCGTTCAAAAAATTGCCTGGGAAAACATGACCTATTTCACCAACTTAAAACTCTATTGTTCTAAGCGGGCCGATGGCAAAATCATCACCGAATATGTGGTGAAAGACAATGAAGTGCGCTACAACAGCGAAAAAGCGATGCTTCCCGGTGGTGGCAAAGACGAGCTGGGATTCTAGGTAAAGCCGAAAATTCTGCGCAAGCAGCAGATGCTTTTCAAGCCAAAGAATCTGCGCTAGACCTAAGCGGACTGGGTTTTGCTTTCGCGCTTCTGCTTCGCCAACAAAGTGAGTTTGTAGGGTGTCCACGCCAAGAAGAACAGACCCAACGCAATGACATCCCCCTGAATAATGTACCAAGGCCAAGGACCTAAGATGTCGAGGATGGAGGCACTAAACGGTTTGTGTGCCAAAAAGAAGTAGTTGGCGGTTTCGCCTATAAAGTAGTTGATGCCGATGCACAGCAACGTGAATACCTGCAAACATCCGTAAGCGAAAAACAAGTTTTTCACCTTCAGTTCTGGGGCTTTCAACCGCAACAAATGAATCACGAACATCACCAATCCGGTGTGACTTACCCAAAATTTGCAGAAGTTGAAATGCGGGAAACTCTCGTACAGCGCGGGCGTGAGGATGGCGTTGAATGTGAATACCCAAACGAAAAAATACAGCAAATTCCACAACCATTCTTTTTTGATATAGCTGTAGGCCAAAGCCACAAAGGCCAACCAATTGCAGGGGTTGAGCGGCAAATCTTCGCCCCAGTTGTATTTCACATAATGCGGATCGGTTTCGGGCAAAAAGCTCACGTAAGACTTCACCGCCTGCCATATCAACACATTGAATACCAATATCCAGGCAAAGCCTTGGGTGATTTGGTCGCGTTTGTCGCTCGTGCTTTGTTTGGCCCATCGGGTGGCAATCAATCCAAGCATCACCACCAGCAAAACGGCGATGATGTGTTCGTTGGAGCCGGCACAGAAATTTTTATTTGGCAGTAAGTAAGGGTTCATGTAGTGGTTAAATCAAGGTTGCAAGATATTGATTGGCAAGGAAAAACAAAGCGTGAAATTCCCAATTACCTTTGTGTTACTATATGTCGCACCCAGAAATTCAGCAAATCAAGTCGGTCATTCAAGCACTTCAGCAAGGTGAATTGCCCTCGGATGTGGCGTTTGATGCCTGTATGCCTCAGGGGGTAAAGCGACACACATCCACCCATTTTACCCCGGTGGCGGTGGCGGTAGAAGCCGCTCAGTTTCTGTGCGCCGGCGATCTGCCTCATCCCAAAATCTTGGATGTGGGTTCGGGCATGGGTAAGTTTTGCTTAACGGCTGGGGCGATGTTCGATCAAGCCCATTTTACCGGGGTGGAGCAGCGCAAAACCCTCAACGATGTAGCCGATCAACTGCTTGAGGCCAGCCAACTGAACAACGTGGGATTTCTTTGCGGCAACATCATGAATGTAAAGTTTACCGACTTTCAAGGCTTCTACTTATACAATCCGTTTTATGAGCATTTGCATCCCTTTTCGGCCATGGATGAGTCCATCGATTTGGATGCAGATTACTATGAAATTTATTGCGGATATGTGCGCAAGCAATTGCAAAACCTTCCCAAAGGCACGCGTGTGGTAACCTATTTTGGCGGCGGAGAAGAAATTCCCATGAACTACGATTTGGTGAAGCAGTCGTTCAACAACGATTTGAAATGCTGGCAGAAGCGATAGCGTTTGTCTACATTAAAAAAATTGCAAAGCCAACAATAGCATAACAATAGCCTAATAATATTCTAATAATGATAGTGCTATTTGCTGTCCATGGCAAAGAAAAAATCCCCTTCAAAAGTTCGAAAAATTTTTGTGCTTGATACTTCAGTGATCCTCCATGATCATCAGGCGGTGAACCAATTTGATGAGCACGATGTAGCCATTCCAATCAGTGTATTGGAAGAACTCGACGCTTTTAAAAAGGGAAATGACACCATCAATTTTGAAGCCAGGCAGTTTATTCGTTTTGTGGATGTGCTTTCTGAAGGAACTTCTTTGAACAGCTGGATATCCTTGCCCCGTAATGGCAGTGGTGAACTGATGGTGATCATGAATGAGCATGGTTCGCAAGATAGCAACGCAGTAAAGATTTTTGGCGACCGTAAAGCAGATCATTTAATTCTCAATGCGGCTTTGTATTTACAAGAAATGTATCCGAGCCGACCGGTGATTTTGGTTACGAAAGACGTGAATTTGAGACTAAAGGCGCGTTCTCTCAATGTGATTTCAGAAGATTACGAAACGGGTAAAATAAAAAATCTGGAGGGACTCTACAGAGGAATCTCTCAAGTTGATCTAGATGATTCCTCAGTCATTGATCTCATCCATCAAAACGGTGTAGCGCCCATTAATGCTCTGCCTCAGCTAACACCAAGTTGCAATCATTATTATATTCTTAAGAATCACAAAAACAGTACCTTGGCATTTTTCAACCAAGAAATAGAGATACTGGAAAGGGTGGAGAAACGCCATGCCTATGGCATCAAACCCAGAAACGCAGAACAGGCTTTTGCGATGCATGCATTATTCAATGACGCCATTAAATTGGTTACCATTCAAGGAGTAGCAGGTACCGGTAAAACCTTGATTGCTTTGGCTTGTGCGCTTGAGCAAAGAAGCAATTATCGTCAGATTTACTTGGCACGACCCATTGTTCCGCTCAATAACAAAGACATTGGTTTTTTACCTGGCGATATTAAAGCGAAAATTAATCCTTACATGGAGCCATTGTGGGACAACCTAAAAGTCATCCAGAATCAATACAGTGAGAGTTCAAAGGAGTTTCAGAAATTACGGGAGTTGGTTGATAATGAAAAATTGCTTGTTACACCACTGGCCTATATTCGGGGTCGTAGTCTGGCAAATATCATTTTCATCGTAGATGAAGCGCAGAACTTAACACCGTTGGAAGTCAAAACCATCATCACACGCGCTGGAGAAGGAACCAAGATAATTTTCACCGGAGATATCAATCAAATTGATACGCCTTATTTGGATTCACAATCGAACGGACTCTCATTCTTGATCGACAGACTGAAGGGTCAATCCTTATACGCACACGTAACCTTGGAAAAAGGGGAGCGCAGTGAATTGGCCAACTTGGCCAATTTTTTATTGTAAATTGTTGATATTCTGTGGGTTTGTTTTGATCGTGATGATGGAATGGCAATGAGTTAATAATGTTCTCAAAATATCCAACCCCGAATGTTGAGATGAATATGAGAATTGCATATTATGCCAACATGGGGGAAACACAGTTTTCTTTAGGCCACATTAAAACCGATGTTTTTGATGTATTACCGATCAATACGCCATTACAGATTCACCAAATAATCTGCATTGAAGAAGACGGCCGTGAGGTCATTACCGATGGTGAAGATTTTTTGCAATCCAAATGGGAACTTTGGCATTGGCTTTCGATGCAAACCAATGTGATTCATGTGGAGTTTTCTCACCCTGGTGGATGCACTTGGATATTTCACAGAGGTCAAATTTCAATTTCATGTCAACACAGAGGAACCCTGGTATGGTGGACTGCTGAAATATTAAAGCACTATCATTTGGCTACATTTAAGAATTTCCAACGTCTTTCAATGTGCCATGGTCAAAGTTGTTTGCTGATAAGTAAGGACGAACCAAGGTCAACATCAATGAGCGCAGTGATTGGTTGGGATGGATATTTGAATTGATTGCCTTTTCTCCCTATTGCTCTTGCGAAAATCCGTAAAAATACTCCGGGTTACTACGGAAAAACGCAAGTTGTATTGTTGGCCATGGTGATATTTTTGAAATCGTCATGAAAAAGTACTTAATCCTGGTATTATTCTCACTGTGTCTGTCGCACATCGTTAAAGCACAGGTTGATCGGCCTAATTCAATATCAGAGAATTCAATCTCCCTCATCACTTGGGATAAAACCAACCGCGTGCGAAGAGAACCTTATTTTGGAAAGGCAAATTTTGAAAATATCTACTACCGATACATTGGTGATACTATCATACACAATGGTTGGGTGTTTAACGGTTTGCTAACCCCGAGAACCATTGATTCCACCTTTTTACTCAAATTGGCACAGAAAAACCAACCTGACATTATTGGCAATTTTTATTGCAGTCCTAAGTGGGGATATCACTGGATTCAAGTTCGTTTCATGTCGGATCGTTGGCGTGGATTCGGTAAGTATTCGGTACCTGGGTATTGGGGTGGCTCTCAGGTAGGGGGATTTTTGATTGGTTGTACATCTACTGGATTGTTCGTAGCACAAGAAACGGAATTGGCATACATACCTTATTACCAAATCAGGAATGTGCGTCGTGGACAATCATTGGGCAATTGGATGAACTCGCGATCAAATCAAGGATTTGGTGTCAATAACTATGGTGATGGATTAGATGAACTCATCGCAATACCTTTTATTGGATTCTTTCATTCACTTTCTGGTTTGAGTCCACAAAAGGTGCATCGCTTCCACGGACATTCCACTGGAATGGATTTTCCTGGTTGGGTACAAGGTGCCAATGCTTGGGCAGAGAGCAAAAATTCTCTGTCAGATTTTCCCAAAGCTATGTTGCAGAAAAATCGCGGGATGTTCGAGCGAATTACTCGTGAGGCCATGCCAATAGACAAATTGGATCAAACGGAACAGGTTGCCGATATGATTTGGAAACATCAAATCCCAAATAGAGGGGAAGTGAATCAAACCGATGCCAATGCCAATGAAGTCATCGTGCGCAAGAATGTAGTCACTGCAGTTTTTGATAAGACACCGCAATTTTCTGATAACAACTCGGTCGGTATCCCTACTTTGGAATTAGATAAAATTGAAGCAGATAGTGCATTGCCTGTAATCAATGAAGAAATCATCAAGCCACAGGAGCTCCCTTTAGAATCGGTTGATCCCAAGTTGGGGAAACCAATGGGGCCGCAACCTTTGCCTTCATTGTTTGATCAAAGCCGCAACATGGAAATAGATTGGGTTTACATTGGATACGACGCCACCAAAGTGGATCCGAAAATTATCAAAATGTGCTCCCAAATTCGCAGTTCTGTTCTCAGCGATGCGCAAATAAATGTTCTAAAGAATAAACATGATATTCAATTTTTGGCCATGTATTTGATCACGAGCAATGGACTGCTTTTGAACAGGTTGGCGAAATTTACACCGGATCAAAAGTTGATGTTGGAAAAGGTGGCTCCGATTTTTGCCGAGGAGGCCAGCGCCAAAGCAGTATTGAATGCCCGTGACATGGCGGAATCGGATATTTTGAACCTCGAGAAACTCTTTGAACAATTGAATCGTTAGACTGCTTCCGTGGCACTTTTTTTCGCGGGAGGTACTGTGTTGATGTCGCTTCGAAAGAGTTTGTATCGCTGATGGTTTCTTTTTATAAATTCAAAGAACACCTGTCCCTTCGTACTGTCTTTGCCAATCTCCCAGAATCTGCCGTTCATTTTTGCTACAGGTAGTTGCAAAAGGAATAGTATGGGCGTTAATATCAAGCTAAGTACTACGGTTAAAGCCAATGTGGCGAGATAGGCAACGAGCACCACAACGAATATGAGGGCCTCCAATGCATCAGTACCTATCCAGCTGGAGTTCCCAAATCTTGCGATTGCCCAGATACCGCCCAATGCGCCGGAAAGAGAAAACCATATCCAAAAAAGCCCGTTCAAAATTCTCTCAAGTTTACTTGCCAAAGTGCCGCCTTTTTTAATTGTTTGAATGTCGGTGTATGGCACAAAAAGCACCTTGTCCCTAATGGCAGTCTGGGTTTTTCCGTAAGGTTTTTTTGATACCCAAAACAACGGATCGTGCGGGTTGTACAAGAATATCCCCCTTTCATTCGCCGCAACCAGCTTTCCATGCATGGTGAACGTATCGCCAATGATGGTCATGGTCCGAAGTTGTTTGGTGATGAAAGAAGAAATGAGCGTGTCACGGTAGACCCATTTTTTGTGCTTGCCAGCTTTAATCAATCGCTGTGAAATGTGCATCGCATCCGAGGTGTCATCCGTGATCGTTCCTTCCACCAAAAGGGATTCCTTGAAATTTGAAGTGCTCTTTTGGCTGCGATATGGATATCTGTCGGTTTTGAATTGGATATTCCACCCGCGTTGGTGATATCTCGGTTGGATTTGGCACGAAGACAGAATCAACACCAACAGAATGAAGGCAAACAAAATGATCGCCGAGATGCGTTTTTTTCGTTGAGATTGCCAAGTTAGCGGTTTACTTTCCATGGGGTAATTGGGTCAAACAAATCGGCCGAAACGCTTACCGACAGACAAACGGCTGTTCAAGCATCGGGTCAAGCATCGCGACATGTATCGAGTCATGCAACGAAAGTAAGGGCAAGTAAATTGAGATCATTACGGAAAATCGCAAATGAGCCCAGTGTTTTTTACGGATTTTTGCAACCCCCTAAGGCGTCAAACAGCGACTCGATCTGTGCGGGTGTAAATAGTTGCCTTTGATAACTGATGTGGAATTGTACATGCAAATCGTTGTGCGTTACATGCAGTTGCATCGGCGAAATTCCTGAGAACAGGGCAGAGGACCACACCGTGTCACACCGAAAATCGTAGGAGGAATAGGCCTGTACGTCATACTTGCCCAAAAAAGAAACGATTGCATTGAGGGCGAAACGCTGACGGCGAAAACTCCAATGCTGTAGCCAGTGAAATAGCCCATTTCGGCCCCGCTGTTGCCATCGTTTGTGCAGCACAAAACGCTCCGCGTTTTGCAAGGGCTCGCCCCGTTTAATTCGACCGCGAATGTCATTCCCCACCGCTTCCACCGCTTCAGATCCTTTTAACGATACCCAAAGCGGCAAGGTGGCATTGCCATGAAGTTTCTTTTCGGGGAAATACTTGCGCAAATCAACCGGAATCATACAATTCACCGATTTGTTGGGATGGTAGTTTTGCATCCATTGCGCAAGAACCACAACGATTTTGGCGAGCAGAAACTTGACGCCATGCCCTTGTAGTACCTTATCTACGGGGTACTGACGATAATGCCACACCGCATGATCCTTGGCCGTGCCGAACCCTTTCGGTTGCTGCAAAGTGAATGATTTGTCCCACCGAGGCAAAAATCCCTTAGGCTTGATTCCATAAGCAAACGACAGTTCTCGTTCGGTGATATCGGCGCTGTAGCGCATGTCGTTCGGCGCCTGGCTCCCAGCAGTGGAATCGCCATTTTCAGCGCATCGCAGTGAATCGAAAAACGCTAAAATCAACAGGTGAAGTCCCGTTCCATCCGTCACGGCATGTGCCGCTTGAAAGACCAGTCCATCCTGGAAAACCCACAAACAGACACTTGATTCCCTGCAGTTTATGGGGGGTAAATGCGGAAGTTGTAGCAGGTCTATGGGAGTAGGTTGGTGTTGGAATGAGGGTTTGTGCTGGGGCTTGGGTTGCACCCAGGCATCTCCCTGCAATATTCTGCGGAAATGGGGTAGGAACTCTGTTGCATGCTGCCAAGATTGCTGCAGTTGCTGAAGGTTTTGGCTGTTGCTCACAAAATCACCCTTCACCGCTCGGATGATGTCAAAAGAACCCATGCGTTGGGCAATCGATAAATACAAAGATTCTGTGTTGGTGATGGTCCGCGTCATGTAATGCCTGCAATGTTAGTTGCGATTTTCCGTACTTTGAAAAATTAATATTACGGAAAATCGCAAGTCGGTTTTTCCGCTGAAACTAATCCTTTAGTTTTGGCAATATGCCCCAATTATTAATTACCGGTGCATCGGGATTTTTGGGGGGAAGAACGGCGGCTCATTTCGCCCAAATGTCCCAATTTGCTGTGCGCGCAACCTCTAGAAGTACAAAAAAAGCGGATACTTTAACCCAGCAGGGGTGTGATTTTGTGCCGGGCGATCTCACCGATGCTGCGTTCGTTTCCCGATTGGTGGAAGGGGTAGATACCATCGTGCATTGCGCGGCGCTGTCATCGCCCTATGGTGTGCGTGAGGCCTTTGAAAGTGCCAACATCCTCGCCACTGAAACCTTGCTACAAGCAGCCAGAAATGCGGGGGTGTCGAAGTTCATTTTTATATCAACCCCCACGGTTTACGTGGATCTTTCCTCAAAATTCAACGTAAAGGAATCGGATCCATTGCCCAAAAAGCCGGTGAATCGCTATGCCGAGACCAAGTTGCAAGCCGAGCGAATCGTGCTGGCCAATAACAGCCAAGCCATACAAACCTTGGCCCTGAGACCTCGTGCCATCATTGGTGCGGAGGATACCGTGATTTTTCCCCGCGTGCTCAACGCCTATGAAAAAGGCAAGCTCAAAATTGTGGGTAAGGGCGATAATGTCTGTGATTTGACCTGTGCCAGAAATGTGATTGAAGCCATTCATTGTGCCATTCACGCGCCCGATCATGCCTATGGCGAGGCCTACAATATTACCAATGGTGAGCCCGTAAATTTTTGGGAAATGCTCAACTATGCCCTGGAATCACTGGGCTATAACCGCGTGCATAAAAAAGTGCCCAAAGGCTTGGCCATTCGGGTTGCTGCACTGGTAGAATCCTATTACAAACTATTTCATCCCCATAAAGAACCCACGCTTACCGCTTATGGTATCGCTGTGCTGGCCGACCATTTTACCATGGATATTTCCAAAGCCCAATCCCTGCTGAAATACCAGCCCGTGATGACCACCAAAGAGGGCATCGATGAATTCATCGCTTGGCATAAACATCAATAACCGCCACCGCATGAACGTGAGATTTTTCAAAAGTGGTTATTGCACCTCGCATAGCAAAGTGGTGGATCCGCGGACGCCGTTTCGCGAAATTCCATTCGCGGCAGTATGGGCGCTTATCGACCTGCCAACCGGGGGATACGCGATGGTCGACACCGGCTACACCCAACATTTTATCGAAGCCACCAAGCCTTTTCCCGATCGATTGTATCGCTGGATAACCCCCATCAAGCTCCAACCCGATGAAACCCCACTGGCCATTTTGTCGCGCTTGGGCATTCAACCGTCGGAAATCCAATGGATTGTCATTTCGCATTTTCATGGCGATCATATCGCTGGGCTGCTAGATTTTCCAGAGGCACAATTTTTATGTACTCAAGCGGCTCTGGCTGAGGTCAATCGCTACAAAGGATTGGGCGCAGTGAAGCGCGGCATATTGCATGGGTTGATTCCAGACAATTTTGCCGATAGGGTGCACACGTTTGAGGCCATCAGTACCCGGACTTTTGTGGATGCATACGGACTGCAGCGATTTGAATGGTCGTTAACGCCAGCCATTTCTTGGGCGATTTTGCCCGGCCATGCCAAAGGCATGGTGGGATTTGAGTGTGAACGGAATGGCAAACCCTTCTTCTATGCCACCGATGCGGCATGGAGCCACAAGGCCTTTGCCGACCATGTGCTGCCCCTGCCGGTGGTGAAAATATTCATTGATTCACTGTCCAACATGGAAAAAACTTGGTACGCTTTGCATGCATGGCAGCACGATCATCCCCATGGCGACATTTATTTCACCCATTGTCCCAAAACCGAAACCTTGCTGCACCATGAATAAATTGAACGTGTTGAAGCAGTTTATCGCCCTGAAACTGCGGGGGAAATTTGCAGACCGCAAGGCGCTCCAAAGCTACCAAGAGCTGCGCTGGCAAGCTTTTGAACAGTCTACACTGACCCAATCGCCCTTTTATTGGCCTTACTTGAAAAACGGGAAAGTGGACCGCACGGAACTGCCCATCATCGATAAATCGGTGTTCATGGATCAATTTAATCAAATCAATACGGTGGGCATAGAGCGCGATCACGCCATGGAACTGGCGGTAAAATCTGAAAATTCTAGGGACTTTGATTCTACTTTGGGGGATATCACGGTAGGTCTCTCTACTGGCACCAGCGGCAAACGCGGACTCTTTCTCATTTCGCCAGCCGAGCGGGAATCGTGGGTGGTGATGGTGATGGACAGGATTCTGCCACCCAAATGGTTTCACAGGCAAAAAGTGGCTTTTTTTCTTCGCGCCAATTCCAATCTATACAGTTCTGTTCAATCTGCGATTTACGAATTTCAGTACTTTGATATTTTCCAACCCATCGAACAGTTGGCCACAGAATTGTTGAAATACCGTCCGGAAGTGCTTGCTGGACAGCCTTCCATTCTTTTGGCGTTGACCGATGTGTTGACCCATGGCAATACCCAAGCATCGCCCTGGAAACCCAAACAAATCATCTCCTTTGCCGAAGTCTTGCACCCAGAGGATGCGGACTTGCTGTCCTCGGTGTTTGAGGCGCCGATTCGACAGGTATATCAGTGCACCGAAGGGCTGTTGGGGGTGAGTTGTGATCACGGGACCATGCACCTGAACGAGGACAATATCATTGTTGAGCAAGAATGGATCGATGAGCAGCATTTCCGTCCCATTATCACCGATTTCACCCGCAAAAGTCAGCCTGTGATTCGATATCGCATGTCGGATGTGCTCAAAATCAAGTCATCTCCCTGCGCCTGCGGAAGTCCCTTTTTGGCCATAGAACAGATTTTGGGTAGGGACGATGATGTCTTGTGGATCCAAGGAAAACGGGTTTTCCCCGATGTGTTGAGTCGCAAAATCGCCTTGGCCACGGATGCCTTTTCTCGTTATGAAATCGTGCAAACGGGGGAGTCTGAGTTACAAGTTTACATCCAATCTCCACAGTTCGATGAAACCCGTGAGGCCATCGCTACAGTGCTTGAAGAATATTTATGGGCCCAAGTTGAAACGCCTTTTGCGATTCACTGGCATGCCAAAACGTTCAATCCAACCTTAAAACAAAGAAAAATTCGACATGAAATTCAACATACGATCCATTGAGAAACATTTGCCTGGCAAGTCTGTCTATTCTACCACCTTGGATGAAATTTGTCAGGGACGTCAGCATCGCATTGAAAAGAACACGGGCGTGCACCATCGCTATCACGCGGCGGAGGGCGAGACCATTTGTACCATGGCGGTTGCTGCCTTGAAGGGGGCGTTGGCCGCGGCGAATTTGGAGCCAAAAGACTTGGATATGCTGATCTCTTGTGGCGCTTCTTACGATTATCCAGTACCCCATAACTCGGTGATTATCAAGTCGAAAATAACCGACGATAGCGTAAATTTTAACTGCGTGGATGTGGATTCTACCTGCTTGAGTTTCCTCAGTGCATGGGACATCGCTCACTTGTATATTCAATCGGGAAGGGCACAGCGCGTGGCTTTGGTCTGCTCAGAAATTGCTTCCTGTGCGTTGTCGCCATCCGATGAAAAAGTATTTGGCTTATTTGGCGATGCGGCCGTGTCGATGATCGTTGAAAAGGCGGGTTTGGGCCAAGATCTGCATGTGTATGAGGTGGAAAATACCTTGTTTGAAAACTATCCATCCGGGGCGATGCTGGCCCACGTGCCCTTGGGCGGTGGCGTGAATCGCGGACGGGGTGCGCAAGCCAATGATCCGGGGTATCAGTTCAACATGGATGGTAAAAATCTCATTCGATTAACCCAGCGATATTTGGATCAATTTGTGTCGAAAATGGAGTCGGCGACGGGACGTAAAATCCAGCAGTACGATTACCATGTGACCCATCAGACCAGCCGATACGGCAATGAATTCTATCAGCGGAATTTCAACCTGCCTTCAGAAAAATTGGTAGAAACTTTGCACAATCACGGCAATTGCATTGCGGCGTCGATTCCGATGGGACTTGAAAAGTTGCTCAAAAGCGGGGTGTCGGTCAAGGAAAAATCCGTGAATATTTTGGGTACTGGCGCCGGACTTACCTTGGGTGGTATGTCGATCCGTTTCAGTTAACCACCTCAATGGCCACTTCGTTGCGGCGGTTGATTACATCCCACGGGGCATTGTAACCCATGTACAGGTAGGCGCCAACGGTTTGAATACCCTGTTGTTGGAGCGTTTTTCTGAGTTCTTCGCAATGAACTTTGATTTTCTCGTCGGAGGAGAATCCACCATAACGCAACACCGCCAACGTTTTCTGTGCCACCGTTTCAATTTGGACATTTTTGTCGGAAGGAATTGGAAGCGACTCTTGTTTGTATGCGCTTGGCATCACAAAATACATAGAGGCAGAATCACCCATGTTCATAACCACCGGAGCGGTCATTGCGATTTTTTGGTTGTTTTCATTGCCGCCAAAGATGTAGCCCGCGATACTGCGAAATCCTTGGTTGCCAGCTTGGTCAAAGGAAGCTGAATTGAGCGATGTTTTCGCCACCACCATACTGGGATATTGCCTGATTTCAACCTCGCCAAATTTTTTCACAACGGTGTATGCGGGGGTTTCAATGTCGGCATTTTTAAAGGCCATCACAGAAATAGCAATTCCAATGAATACAAAAGTAACTACGGCAAACCACATCCATTTTTTCATGTTATATGATAGGAAACATTTACATACATGTTTTGTTTCGCTTACGTTTGTGAAAGATGTATAATCCGTTGCGCTTGTTGAAGATCCTGTGGATCCCGCTGATAGCCGTGTTGTTCCATGCTTGCAGCAATCGTGCGGAAATTACTGCGGCTGAGATGGGGGAAATTGTTTCGCTCGGACATGGGGGTATGGGCATCAACAGCAGCTTCCCGTTGAATTCGGCCGAAGGAATAAACAAATGTTTGGATTTGGGGTTGGATGGGAGCGAAATTGATGTGCAAATGACGGCCGACAGTATACTCGTGGCTTTTCACGATGTTGATTTGACGGAGACGACGCAATTGGAAGGACGCATCCATGCCAGTACTTGGGCTGAGCTGCAAAATGCCGTGTACACGGGTTCGATCCGCGGAAACTGTAGGTTGGTTTCCCTGAACGATTTGTTTTTGGGCATTGAAAATCCCCAAAATTTTCATTTTACTTTCGATTGCAAATTGCATCGGGTCGATGTAGACGAAGTGGATTATCACCGTCAGTTGGCCACAGCCCTAAAGCACGTGCTGCAAGCGCATCAACTGGGTGCCAAAATAGCCATCGAGTCTCAGAATGTTTCGTTCCTACAAGATTGCGAACGCGAACTGCCCTTGTGCGAGTTGTACTATTATCCCGCTTCCTTTACCGAAGGATTTGAAACGGCAATAGTGCATGGTTTTCATGGGATTACGATGGACTCAGACAAAGTTTCGGCCGATGAAGTGGATCAAATTCACGCGGCGGGATTGAAAATTGCCCTATGGAATGTGAAGTCGGGCGGAGACAATTGGGAAGCCATCAACAAACGACCCGATTTTATCCAATCGGATGATCCCCGGCATTTGAAAAATGCGCTAAAATAATTTTGAATGTTTTTTACTTTCGGAAATATCAAATAACGGAGAAGGGTATGGCCTCAGGACTTAAATATGCAAATGCCATATGGGTGCTATCTAACAAAAAAAACTAATTTTGAGGCACTGAATTTTATGGCAATACATCGATTTGAAGGTAGTTTGGTTTGGTCGGGCAATTTGGGCACAGGTACCAGCGCTTACGACCAATACGGGAGAAATTTTGACGTCAATAGCGCGGGGAAACATCCCATTTCGGGTTCTGCGGATCCGGCTTTCAGGGGGGATGGACAGCGAATCAATCCAGAAGATTTTTTCATGAATGCGCTGTCGTCTTGCCACATGCTTTGGTATTTTCATCTTTGCGCCGATGCCGGTGTGGTGGTAACCCATTATCGCGATAACTACTCGGGTACTTTGGAAATTGCGGATGGGGTGGGGCGAATGACCCAGGTGACACTGCGTCCACACATCACCATTGACGCTGAGAAATCTGTGCAGAATGCCCAGCAGTTGGCCCTGCATCTTCACCACAAAGCCCATGAAAAGTGTTTCATCGCCAATTCCGTAACCACCGAAGTGTCTTGCATACCGACGGTGGAAATGGGTTGAAATTCCAATCGTTGGAGATTCTTCCATCTTTAGCGTCTACTTGATCTTTTACAGCTTCTACATACTCAATATGTGATTGCAGTATTTCTTCACTTCCTCCATTTATTGATGCTTCTCTGAGTACGTTCACGATTTCTCTTTTGTTGCTGTAATGGGCGCTAGGATAGTTGGCGGTTATGTAGCTGATGGTGTGTTCTAACTCATTGGGTTTGATAACAAACACGCGGTTTGGAACGCCGTCAAGCTGCTTTAATTGACAATCTCCGTAAAATATTATGACTGAAAACATCGGGATTTGCGCAAACTGCATGGAGCATTTCTGCAGTTCTTCCATGTGCCTTCGGTTTTGAATAATCGGGTTGTACAATCTATATTTATGCTTGCCATAAGCCAAAACTTGTGTCCAATAGGTTCTATGGCCACTCCCAAAAATCCATCCTGTATAGTCTTTGACTTCAAATACGATTAATCCCACTGAAGTTGCCATGACAAGATCGATTTGGGCATAGCTGCCATTGCGCTTTTTAAGATACAAATCATGAAAAAGAGCGTCCGGATGGACGTCCATCTTTCGCAATTGAAGCACGAGACTTCGTTCGGAAGAATTACCGCGATGTGATTCTGTAACAGAGGATATTAACGCTTGATTTTTAGCAGATTTGTTGATCAGGGCGATGAGACCTACAAGGAGGACTGCGACGACGATAATGGCTTCCATGAGAAGAGTTTAACAAACATACAGAATGAACGCCATTTTAATATGGGTGTTGCGATGGTGTTGAAATTCAATATCTTAGTTTTATGAAAATGACAATCGTTTACTTGGTGATGCGTAGCTCTCCTCGCTGGATTCCAGGAATGGCCAACGGTGTGTATGTGAGATCTTACCGCGAATTGCCCATCAAAATGTCGGTGGATTAGTAGGTAGTGTTTGTATTTTAGGAAATTACTCAATCCATTGAGTGAAATTATTCAGTTGATTGAGCAATTTTTCAATTATTTGAAATAGAATCACTTACGCGAGTCCGATAACCCACATGATGGCAAGCATCACCAATGCAGCAATGGATAAGTATTTGCCTACATCGTAGTAGTCGCGAACGGATTTGATTAGGCCAATGATGCCACTTGGAACGCCCAAAACGGTAAATGGAAGTATCAACATGCCGATGTAGTTTCCCGGCTTGAAAACGCCTTTCAAGCCAATCGCTGCAGCAATGCCTGCCGCCGCAATCACAACAGATGCAATTGCCCAAAAGACTGTCCAGTCGAAATAGCCACCTCTTCCACCGCCGCCACCCCCGCCGCTGTAACTATCGTAACCCAACAGCATCCCGATGATTCCAACGACTAAAAAAATCAATTCCAAAAGGTCACCAGGTTGCTTTTGCTTTAATTGATTTTGCAATCGCAGATTTTTACCATTTGTTTTTCGGGTTTGATCCGAGTTTTTTGGTTGGACAGCATTGTTCAGGGCAAGCAATGAATACATTACAGAATTTTCCCCTTGAATTTTGGTTTCGATTGCATTGCCCGAAATCTCCTTGTTTTGCAATAGGGCAGACCTGCTGTTTTGGGGATTTGCGATCTCGAACGCTTCTGCATTGGGTTGCCTCACCATAACTGCGGGCTCAGCGCTTTTGTTGACAGATCCAGTCAACTTCGCATTTTTAGCATTCGGCGATGGCCAATGGATGTTAAACCCGCCGGTATATCTGCGCTGTTGTATGCTGCAACTTTGCATCAACATTGACACGGATAGCAAGCCGAATAGGTAAAGTTTAAATTTTCTCATCCCCGCAAGTTCGCCGAAACCCCTTGGTTGTCATTACGGAATATCGCAAATCCACCCCCTCCGTTTTACGGAAAATCGCAAAAGAAAATCACAACAGTTGCGCTAATCCGTATTGTTGTAAATTCTCAGTTACTTAACATTGAGGGGTAATAAATTATGAAAAAATTGATTCTTGGCATATTGATGATTGCAGCGGTATCTTCTTGCCAGATTAGTAAACGCCATTACACCCGGGGCTTCCAAATTGAATGGCGAACAGGGAAAATGTCATCCTCAAAAATTACAATGAACAAAAAAGTAGAGGCCGACATTGTCAAAAGAGAATTCGACCGCAATCAATCAATTCCAATACCAAGTATGTCTACATTGAAAAACGAACAAGCCCTGATTCCAATGATCGTGAATGGAAAAACGGCGCCACAAATTCTTGAAGCACAAATTGCTCAACTCGAGTCGATAAGCAAAAAGGAGTTTCCAGTGTTACGCCATCATGTAAAGCACTCAATTCAAGATCACACAACCTTCATTCCAATCCAAAGCACCAATCAAACAGCGAATCCAAAAGGCAAGGGTAGTGGTACCATGACCCTGGCGATCTTATCCCTGATTTTTGCCATTGCAGGTTTTATTCTGTTGATCAGCGTAGACGTTTTTATGTATGGAACTGGAACCGTTTCCCTCTTACTTGCAACAGTTGCAGTGGCTCGTTACGACAAACATGAGCGCGGACAGGGTTTGGCCTTGCTTATGCTGTTCATTAGTTTTGGATTGATTGTAGCTTGGTGGGCGATTGTGAGTGCCATGTTCCCGAGATAATCATCCTGGTTTCTTCGCTCATATTCCGTAGGATTAAACTTTTTTTTGGAAATTCAAAATCAACACCATTACCTTTGCAACAGTATCACGAGACCCTGGAGGTCACCAACCGAGCACTAACCCTGCTACGGTGGTAAAATGATGCGGACACAACGTCAAAAACAAAGGGAAATGAAATTTTTCATTAAACATCGCAACGCTTTAGCCACCGAAAACTCAGTAGCCAACTTCGTGCTTGCTCCTGTTTTGGGCTGTTCGCAACAAGCCCTCTTGCGTTTTCGTGCTGTTCCAAGAAACAACATAAAAACACAATACAATGAGCAATCACACCTATCAATTTACCAGTGAGTCGGTATCGGCCGGCCACCCCGACAAAGTCGCAGATCAACTCTCAGATGCCATCCTCGATGCGTATCTCGCGCAAGATCCCAACGCCAATGTGGGCCTTGAAATAGGACACGAAAGCAACGTTTTGGAACTTCAAAATCGGGCGGATTACTTCGTTTTGAAATTGCTCCATCGGCAAGGGACTGCGGGTGGAATCGATGGGTATTTCGCTACGCAACGCGCGCAAAGCATGGGATCGAGTCATGGTGATGCTATGTTTTATAATACTACTTCATTAACAAGAGAATCGAAAATTTGATTGCACGTTTCATTTGGTTTACAATTAAAAATCGCAACAGATTTTGATGCGCTGCTTGATTCTCTGATATTTGAAAATTCATGAAACAGAGATCATTGTTTGAATGCATAAAACGGGGGAGTAATGTCCCCCTTTTTTCGCTGTTTGTCTTTGGCATATTATTCCAACCATGGGCGATGCAAGCCCAAAACGCCGGGGATACCCTACGGGTGAAAACCTTTCACTATGCCACCAACAACCGAGATACCCTCGCCAATTTTCCTGATGGCAAATTGGAGTACGAAAAGATCATTTTGCGCTATGCCATTCGCTGTAAAAATGGCTTGATATCCGACGGATCCAACAGAAACAAAGGCTGTGGCGAGTGGGATTATTCTTGCAACACCTTCTTGGTGGATTCTTCCAAAGTGGAAGTCATTCCGCAAACTGCCCCCAAATTTGTGGTGTCGAACTTTGTGGGAAATCAGTTTTCCTATACCTCAACGCCCGTTTACGATTACTATGATTACACGGTAAAACAGGTGTCGGTGAGTGCAAAAACGAATGCGGCGAGTTACGCGGTTGGACAGGCAACAAGCAACATTTATGAAGGGCTCAATACCAGTCAAAATTCGGGGAAAACCCAGATTTTGTATCGTGCTCAAGAGCTCCTCAACGCAGGATTCACAGCTGGCGATATTCAAGGCATCGCGCTAAACGCACTTACCGCCGGAAAAGCCAATTTCCTTCGCGTGAGCATCCAACAAACCACCCTCAATCGACTGGATCCCAAAATCCCGATCACCACTGGATTCACCGAAATGTATTATAATTCCTACGATTTTGTGGTTGGTAGCAATGAAATCGTATTCCATTCGCCCTTTACATGGGATGGCGTTAGTAACCTTCTCATTGAATTTACACATACCAACAATACCCCTTCGCAAGGCGTTGTGCTTTCGGGTTATTCCGATACCGCCGATTGCATGCTTGTGGCCATCAACAACTATGCGGTGGATTTGGGTTCGAACGGACAAGTGAAATTATTGGCGGATAGTTTTTCAACCATCAACAAAGAACTTTCTGTAGCATTTTGGGCCAAGGGTGATGCCGCAGCGCTGCCCACCAATACCTCTGTTTTATATGCTTGGAGTGCCGACCCCAATCAAAGGCAGTTGAACATTCATTTTCCTTGGTCTGATGGTAATATTTACTTCGATTGTGGCTATGCCGCCGGTGGATTCGATCGAATCAACAAAGCCGCAACCCCTGCCGAATACGAAGGCAATTGGAACCATTGGGTATTTACCAAGAATAGCACCACGGGTGTGATGTCGATCTACCTCAATGGCACATTGTGGCTATCGGGTAGTAGCAAAAGCAAAGCCATCGCCATCAAAAACCTGCTGTTAGGCAGCGATCAAAATGGAGGCAACAATTACAAAGGGAAAATCAATCAACTCAGCGTTTGGAACAAAGTGTTGACCGCCGCTGAAATCAAGGATTGGATGTATAAAAACATCGATGGATTGCACCCCAAATACGCCAATTTGGTGGGGTATTATTCCTTTCAGGAAGGTGCTGGGTCAAACATCCAAAATAGGGTGTCTACCCAAGTGTCTACCGGAAAAAACCTCGGCTGGACCTTCGATCGCGGCGATGAGCTCAACCGGAATTTCAATGCGTCTACTGAGAAGCCAAAAATCACCCTGCTCACAGGCAATTACAACCGAACGGTCACCAACATTGAGCAGCGTGATTCGGTTAAACGATCGCCCAATGTTATCAATCGTTACCGCATCGAAGACAAGTCGGCAGCGGGAATTGTAACCCACGATTTGTTGAAGATTGATAGCACTTTTGCCTTGTATGTAGCCCGGAAATCGATGGTTTACAAAGGGGAAAACGGTGTGTTGTTGGATTCCATTGCGGTAAAATCTGCCGGGGTGATAGATTTGGTGAAATTGAATTATTCACTGCGTTTTCCTTGGTACATTGAATTGGTATCGTTTGTAACGCCTTACGGCATCAACTTGGATTTGGGGATGGCCGGTAAGAGCTGGTATTTTGATATGACCGATTTTGCGCCATTGTTGAAAGGGAAGAAGCGTTTGGTGGTGGCCATGGGCGGACAGAATCAGGAGCAAATGGAGATGGAGTTCCTTTTCATTGTGGGCAAGCCCGTACGATCGGTGTTGTCGATGAATCAATTGTGGCAGGGCGGTGCGCGTTTGGGCGGTCCTGGCATAGGCAGCATATTGAATAACTCGGTGTTTGCACCGGTGAATGTGCCTTTGATGTCGAGTGCGAAATCGTTTAAGTTGCGCTCTACCATTACAGGACACGGATCGGATGGGGAGTTTGAGCAGAATGGCGGTCCAATAACGCACACGCTGAATGTGGCGGGCAATGCGATGAGTTGGGGTTCGGTGATGGATTGTTCGGTGAATCCGATGATTGCCCAGGGCGGTACTTGGTTGATTCCACGCCAGGGTTGGTGTCCGGGTTGGCGCTCTAAGTTGATGGAGCACGAAATCACGAAGTTTGTTACTCCGGGGAAGACAGAAACCATCGATTATGAAATTTCGCAACCCACCAAATCGGGCGATTATCGTTACATCGTGGCGCATCAATTGGTGGAGTATGGCGACATGAATTTCGATGGCGATGCACGCATTGTGGAGGTGTTAAGACCCACGGGCGACTTTGAATTTGCCAAGGCCAATCCCATGTGTTCTCAACCGGTGGTGTTGGTGCAGAATACTGGTAAATCGACAGTTAAAACCATCAAATTTACGTATTGGATGAACGATGCATCGGTAAAGCAAAGTTGGCATTGGGCCGGCAATTTGGCCTCCTTGGATACGGCAACCATTGTATTGCCTACTTGGGATCTGTGGGGGTATGGCATGAAAAATTCGGGCAACATTTTCCATTGCGAGGTGGCTGAGGTGAACGGGGTAGCCGATGAGTATCCGTTGAATAGTCGGGTTCAAAGCGAGGTGACAATTCCGGATGTATTGCCCGGCAATTTTAAGATAGAGTTTAGAACGAACAATTTCCCCACCGAGAATGCCTTTAAGTTGTTGGATGCCGATGGCAAGGTGGTTGTGAAAGACAGCTTCACCGTGGCCAATAAAACCAGCACCTATACATTGAACCTGAATGGGTGCTACAAATTGTTGGTGTATGATTACGGGTTGGATGGTTTGTACTGGTGGGCGAATACAGCGCAGGGTACCGGTGCGGTGCGATTGAGGAATGCGGCCAGCAATGCCATTTTGAAGACGTTTATCGCCGATTTCGGTAGCTATTTTGAGTACAGTTTCACCACGAATTATGCGTTGCGTACTTCTGAACAGTCGCTAGAGCAGGCCGTGAATGTGTATCCCAATCCTGCCAGTGGACAGTTTTCGTTGGAGGGTGAACGTTTGGAGGGGGCATCGGTTGTGATCACGGACCTTCCAGGCAAGCGCGTGGCGGTGATGCAGGAAATTCATGGCAGTCGGGTGAATTTCGAAACTGCCGGTTGGGCCAAAGGGGTATACACCGTTGTGATCACCAAAAGCGGTGTCACAGCAACCAAAAAAGTGGTGGTGTATTGATTGAATTACAGTTACGGGAGTTGCGGTTTTCCGTAAAATCCGAGCAAGGTAGTTGCGATTTTCCGTAATTGAACCTTGTGTAACTGCAGTACATTCACCCAATGAATTTTTCTTCTCGTCTTCGTGTGATAGGGAGTGTTGTTCTCCTGCTCTCTATTAACATCTTCAATTTGGGTGCCCAGGGGTTGGATGCGCCGCTTCCGTTCGACAATCGTATCAAAACCGGTGAGCTGTCGAATGGGTTGAAATATTTCATCAAACCCAATCCCAAGCCAGAGAAAAAAGTGGAGCTCCGCTTGGCCATCAACGCAGGATCGCTTTTGGAAAACGAAGACCAGCAGGGGATGGCTCACTTCATCGAGCACATGAACTTCAATGGCACAGAGCACTATCCAAAAAATGAATTGGTCGATTACTTGCAGTCCATCGGTGTGCAATTTGGGGCTGATTTAAATGCCTATACAGGCTTCGATGAAACGGTTTATATCCTGCCCATTCCAACCACCAATCCAGAAAACGTGGAAAAAGGATTCGAAGTGCTATCGGATTGGGCTCAAAAAGCCTTGTTTACCGACAAAGACATCAATGAAGAACGCAGCGTAGTGCTTGAAGAAAGTAGGGGAGGCAAGGGTGCTGACGATCGGATGATGCGACAATATTTGCCCAAACTCATGGCTGGTTCGCCGTATGCAAATCGCTTACCCATCGGCAAAGATGAAATCATCCAACAGGGTAGCGCGGAGTTGATTCGTGCCTTTCACCGCGATTGGTATCGCCCCAATTTGATGGCTGTGGTGGTAGCTGGAGATATCACCGTGGAACAAGCGGAAGCGTTGATCGCAAAATATTTCTCATCGCTCACAAACCCCGCATCGGAGCGACCTCGAATCAACGCGGTTGTGCCGGCTTATGCCAAGACGGAGGCGATGGTGCTGACCGACAAAGAAGCCACAATTCAGCAATTCCTGATGATGCATTCTGCCCGTAAGAAAAGCATTCATAAAACCGTGGGTGATTACCGCGAAAGCATGGTTCAGAACCTGTTTTTAGGGGCGCTCAACAATCGCTTCGCGAAGCTCACCGAAACCGATAAGCCCCCTTACTTGGCGGCGTTTGTTGATGTGTCGGGCTGGGCCAGAGATTACGAGTCGTTTCAGATGATGGTTTACGCAGGGGCCGATATGCAAAAAAGCATCCATACAGCCTTGGGTGAATTGAAACGGGTGCGTAGTTATGGATTCAATCAATCGGAAATTGATGTGATCATGAGCAACATGGTCAGCAGCATGGAAAAGAGTTATAATGAGCGTAAGAACAGACAATCGAGCAGTGTAGTTGACGAATTGGTTCGTCACTTTTTACAGCAAGAATCGGTGCCAGGCACAGAAACAGAATACCAATATTATCTGGAGTTGCTGCCCACAATTACCGTTGAGGAAGTGAATCAGATGGCCAGGAAATGGCTGGCTGATGACCAACCTTATTTTGCTTTGGCTACGGGTCCGTCGAATTCACCACTGTCAACATTGAGCGGTAAGCAACTGTTGAAATGGGTAAAGATCGCGCAGAAACAAAAGGTTGTTCCCAACCTCGAGAAAGCAATGCCCAAGTCTTTATTGTCGACGATGCCCAAGTCGGGTTCGGTGGTTTCAAAGTCAGCCGATGAGCGATTTGGTACGCAAACCCTCACGCTGAGCAACGGCATCACAGTTACCATCAAGCCCACCGATTTCAAAAGTGATGAGATCATTTTGTACGGCATGGGCAAGGTGGGTTCGGAGAATTTTGCCGCTACCGATGCAGTAAACTGTCAATATATGATCGATTTAATTCCTCAAATGGGGTATGGTTCGTTCACACCCAGTGAATTGGGGGATTTTTTGGCGGGAAAATATGCCAATGTGGGACTGTCGATTGCTTCAACACAAAGTTATGTGTCGGGATCGTCAACCGTAAAAGATTTGGAGACCTTGCTGCAATTGACTCATTTGAAAATGACATCGCCCAGAAAGGACGAAACCCTTTTTAAGGGTGTTATTTCTGTTGTGGAGGCCCAGATGAAGGATGTAAAGTCCGAGCCCCAAATGGCTTTCATGGATTCGGTATCCAAGGCGTTTTACCAAAACGATCCGCGCAGTTATATCACGATACCTACAGAGCAGCAAATTGCGGCCTTGGATCCCGATAAAGCCATAAAATTTCATCAGGAGGTATTTGGGAATGCTGTAGGGTTTCAGTTTTTCTTGGTAGGCAATGTGTTGGCTGATTCGATTCAGCCCTTGCTGGAAAAGTATTTGGGTAGTTTGCCAGTTCAATCGCGAGGAACAGTAATTTCCGATGCGGGATTGCGGCCGATTCAGGGCTTGAACGAACTGAAGTTTTATCGTGGCGCAGCGTCCAAGAGTATGATCGTTGAGAAATACTATGGAACGGGCAGTTTCAACAAGGATTTTGGATTGCATGCGGATATGGTTGGGCAAGTGATGGATATCAAAATTATCGAGGAGTTGCGTGAAAAGATTGGTGGGATTTACAGTGGGGGGATGCAAGTGCAGGTGAGGAGAGAGCCCTATGCCAACTTTTCGGCGACTTTGTTTTTGCCCTGCGGACCTGAAAGCGTTGACACTCTGCTGAAGGCTGCTCACAGTGAATTGGAGAGATTGAAGCGTGAAGGTCCAACCGAAAAAGACCTGGAAAAAGTGAAAAAAGCAAAGATAGAATCGTACCGAGAAAGTGTAAAAACCAACGGCTACTGGGTAAGCGTGTTGGCGGAAATAACAAAGCATCCCGAAAAGGCACAACAGTATTTGGAGGTAGAGGCGAGAATCAATGCGGTTACTATCGATGAGTTGAAAGCGGCGGCCAATGTGTTGTTTTCTGGTGAGAACGTTTTCCGAGCGATTCTTTATCCGGCGAAATAAGCGAATTTTGAGACTGTGATGGCATGGGAATTATCGGACAATCAACTCAAAAAGACCTTTGAATTCAAATCATTTGAGGCGGCGATGGATTTTATGCAGCGGGCGACTAGGGTGATTGCGGAATTGGATCATCATCCCGAGTGGACGAACGTCTACAACCTGGTCCAAGTTTCCTTGTGCACCCATGATGCCGGGAATGTAGTTACCCAAAAGGACTATTCACTGGCCGAAGCCTTGGATGCGGTATTTTTGGATTTGTAGTTGGTTGTAAATCAATATATTTGAACATGGAAGAAACGAATCCAATTGTTGCATTGATTATTCTGGCCATCTACGCATTGATTTGGCTGGCGCCGTTGCTCATCATTTCTAAATCATCCAAAACATCGGGGGGTGAAAAACTCGCATGGATCATTGCCATGTTGTTTGTGTCTTGGGGTGCATTCGTGTTTTATTTGCTTTTGGCGCCTTTGAAGAAGCGATAGGGGGATCGGAATTGATGGGGATTAATTTTCAAAACGTGGCATCCAATGATGCTGTAGTTTCTGCTCGTTTGACCCAATTGTTGGCAGAGGGCTGGAAAATAGCCCATGTTACAGGCGGGGTTGAGAGCAATGGGGGACAAGATGATGGTCAAGGCATTTTCTTGACACGCTATATTTTGGTGAAATAGAATTCATGGATTCCGTGCGATTACGTGTCGTGCAATCCAACAAAAAGGCCTCGTCTGGGACGAGGCCTTTTGTTGCGGTGAGGGGGGGATTCGAACCCCCGGAACAGTTTCCCGTTCGTCAGTTTAGCAAACTGGTGGTTTAAGCCACTCACCCACCTCACCAATGGGGCTGCAAATATAGGATTTGATTTTTTCCTTTACAAGTTCAACCCCAAAAGAATTTTGTAAAAAACGCAAATCTTTCTCCCTCCAAATCCCAAAACCTTTCAGTATTTTTGCCTTCTTTATTATTAGTAACTGCAATGCAAATAAACATTACTTTCCCCGATGGCGCCGTAAGAAGCTATCCTGCAGGATCCACCGCCATGGATGTGGCGCTGTCGATCTCTGAAGGACTGGCCCGCAACGTGCTTGCCGCCAAAGTAGATAAGGAGGTTTTGGATGCCAACCGCCCCATCCATCAAGATGTTACCTTGCAGTTGTTGACGTGGAAGGACAAGGAAGGACAGCAAACCTATTGGCATTCCAGTGCGCATTTGATGGCTGAAGCGCTGGAGTTGATGTTCCCCGGAGTGAAATTGGCGATCGGTCCGCCGGTCGACAATGGATTCTACTACGACGTGGATTTTGGTGATATGCATTTTTCCTCGGAGGCCTTCGAAGCCCTGGAGAAGAAGATGTTGGAATTGGCTAAGAACAGCAGTCCATTTGTGAGAAAGGAAGTGTCCAAGGCAGATGCCATTGCTTATTTTACCGAGAAAGGTGATCCCTACAAGTTGGAATTGATTCAAGATTTGCAGGATGGTAGCATCACTTTCTATGAGCAGGGAAATTTTACCGATTTGTGTCGCGGTCCACACATCCCCCACACGGGCCACATCAAAGCGGTGAAATTGTTGAATACCGCAGGTGCTTACTGGCGAGGGAATGAGAAAAACAAACAGTTGACCCGTATTTATGGGGTTACCTTTCCCAAGAAGACGGAGTTGGATGAGCATTTGGAGCGCATGGAAGAAGCGAAGAAGCGCGACCACCGCAAATTGGGTAAGGAGTTGGAGATATATACGTTCGACGACGATGTAGGACCAGGTTTGCCCTTGTGGTTGCCCAACGGTGGTATCATCATTGAAGCGTTGGAGGCTTATGCCAAGAAAACGGAAAGTGAAGCAGGATACCAGCGGGTTAAGTCACCACACATCGCCAAAGAGAGCATGTACTTGAAGAGTGGGCATTTGCCTTACTATGCAGACAGTATGTTCCCTCCCATGGAGATTGACGGGGAGAAATACTACTTGAAGGCCATGAACTGCCCGCATCACCACAAAATCTTCAAGGCATTGCCTCATACCTACAAAGAATTGCCTTTGCGATTTGCAGAATATGGAACGTGCTATCGCTATGAGCAGAGTGGGGAATTGTTTGGGTTGATGCGTGTGCGCAGTTTGCAAATGAACGATGCCCATATTTACTGCACCGAAGAACAATTCGAAGAAGAGTTCAAAGGGGTAAATGCGCTGTATTTGAAGTATTTTGAGAAGTTTGGTATCGACAAATATGTGATGCGTTTCTCAAAGCATAATCCTGAGAAATTGGGACAGAAATACATCGACATGCCAGAACTGTGGGAGAAGACCGAGAACATGGTGCGCAAAGTGTTGCAAAGCATGGGCGTGAGTTACGTTGAAGTGGAGGACGAAGCGGCGTTTTACGGTCCTAAGATCGACATCCAAGTTTGGAGCGCCATTGGTAGAGAGTTTACGCTGGCCACAAACCAAGTAGATTTTGCGCAGGCGGAGCGGTTCGACTTGAGTTATATCAACGAGAAAAACGAGAAGGAAAGACCCATCATCATTCACAGGGCGCCTTTGAGTACGCATGAGCGATTCATTGGGTTCTTGCTGGAACACTACGCCGGGAACTTCCCCACGTGGTTGGCACCAAAGCAAGTGGTGGTGTTGCCAATTAGCGATAAATACATAGAATACGCCGAAGGTGTTGTTAATTTCTTAAAAAAGCACGATATTCGCGCCTCCTTGGACACTCGGGCCGAGAAAGCGGGTAAGAAAATCCGTGACGCCGAAATTGCCAAAATCCCTTACATGTTAATTGTAGGAGAGAAGGAAGCCAACGAACAGCATGTATCAGTTCGGAAGCACGGCGGTCTCGATTTGGGTGCAATGGGAATTCAGCAATTGGCTGATATATTGATAGATGAAACCAGGATATAGTAGAAAACCGTTCGTCAAAAAGGAAGCTCTTCACAAGATCAATGAGCTCATTACTGCCCCCATGGTTCGGGTGGTAGGAGAGCACATGCCTGTGGATGTGTACCCAACTGCCAAGGCTTTGGAGGTTGCGTATGAATTGGGTTTCGACCTGGTCGAGATTTCTCCCAATGCCGATCCTCCAGTTTGCAAGATTGTGGATTATAAGAAATTCTTGTATGAGCAAAAGAAGAAGCAAAAGGAAATCAAGGCGAATGCTGTAAAGCAAGAGATCAAGGAAATTCGTTTCGGACCAAATACCGACGAGCATGATGTTGATTTCAAGATCAAGCATTCGAAACATTTCTTGGAGCAAGGCCACAAAGTGAGGGCTTATGTGTTCTTCCGCGGTAGAAGTATCATCTACAAACAACGGGGTATTGATTTGTTGATGGGGTATGCCAACGTTCTAATCGACGAAGGATATGCCAAATTGGAATCAGAGCCTAAAGAAGAAGGAAAAAAGGTTGCCATCATATTGGCACCAAAAGTGAAAAAATAACAAAGAAAAATTAAGAATTCAGAATATGCCTAAAATGAAAACCAATTCCAGCGCCAAGAAAAGGTTCACAGTAACCGGTTCTGGAAAAGTAAAGAGAGCCAAAGCATTCAAAAATCACATTTTGACCAAGAAATCAACCAAGCGCAAACGCGCCTTGGGTAACGATGCCATTGTGGATGTTACCAACATGAGCAACGTTAAATTCATGCTTCGCCTCGGAAAATAAACAAAAACAAACTTGGCCGGAGCACTCAAGCGCTTTTGAAAAAGATTGCCGCTCAAGCCATTAAACTAAAATAATATGCCAAAATCAGTCAACCACGTTGCGAGTAAAGCTCGCCGCAAAAAGACCCTCAAACTCGCCAAAGGTTACTTTGGTCGTCGTAAAAACGTTTGGACCGTTGCCAAGAACGCCGTAGAAAAAGGTTTAACCTATGCCTACCGCGATCGTCGCGCGAAAAAACGCGAATTCCGCTCTTTGTGGATCGTTCGTATCAATGCAGCTTGTCGTTTGCACGGAGTCAGCTACAGCCAATTCATGGGTAAATTGAACACAAGCTCATTGGAAATCAACCGTAAGGTTCTGGCCGACCTCGCCATGAATGATCCTGCTGGCTTCAAAGCCATCTTCGATCAAATCATGAACGGTTAATCATCCCTCCTGAATTTGAAATCCAAAGCCCCTCGTTAGAAACGAGGGGCTTTTTTATTTTCTATCCCAAAGAGAATAGGTTCGAATGTTTCCTCTCGACTGGAAATTAATGGCCAATACATCGGAGAATGTCACGCGCGACATCACCTTTTGAACCAAATTGTACTGATAATCTACCTCGTTGTTTAATCCAACCCGCTGAATTTCAGACAATGGCTGCTGTCCGTCACTTGCCGCCTGAGCATATTCGTTGCATTCGGCCAACAAAATGGGCTTTTCGTGCACCCCTGCCGCGTTCTTGGTCAGGAATTTTACTGAATTTTTAGTGCCTGGCAATCGCTCTGTAACCAAATTGCCCTGCAAATACATGTCCTCACCGCTAAAGGGCGACCGCACTGGCTTGATGCGTATGTATTCGCCGTCTTCTCGGATCGAGTCATCACTCAGTTCAAACAAATACATCAAATCCTCCATGGCCAATCGGCGCATCAGTTTCTCGTTGTTCAACTTCAATCGCTGCACATCGAACTCTTCGGAAGTGATGATTTTGTTTTGTACTTGGGTGGAGAGCGACGACATAATTGCGTCTCTGTGTACCCGCCAATTCACCAATTCGTCAATGGCTCCGCGCTCGCTAAACCGTATTTCAAAGGGTAACAGCTGCAAACCGTTGGCCTTGGGCCAAGCTTTGCTTCCATATTCATCGCCATAATAACCCATCTTGTACAATCGCTCTCCCTCCATGGCCGTGAAAATCAAATAACACGTGTCCAGTTTGATGTCCAAGAAATAATCGTTTTCATTGGTGATGTACTCTTGGGTGATGAGTTGATAAACAAATCTGCGGTCTTTCACCAAGTTAGAGACGGGGTAGAGCGTATCAGGTTTCAATCCATCCGCGGTTAATGCGGGGTTGATCTTGGGTGCTTTCGCCGTGGCCGGTTTCGCCGCTGGTTTGGCTGCCGGTTTTGATTGGGCTGAAGCCAAAGGCATTCCAGTGAACAACAAAGCCAATACGGACAGGAGGGTATAAACGGAATTTCTGCTTGGATTCATGGTTGTCAAGACGAGCGAATAACGCAATTCGTTTGCCAAAGTTCGTGAATTCAGACAATCGCGGTTATACACTTTCGAAAATCAATTCAGAACCCGCCAAATCAATGTGCACCTTGCCCTGATTCGATAATTTGCCCATCAGTATTTGCTTGCTCAACTCATCCAAAATCCGTTTCTGCAACACTCGCTTCAAGGGTCGCGCGCCAAATTGTGGGTCATAACCCAATTGCGACAACCAATCTACCGCGTCTCTGCTTACGGTTAATTCGATGCCGTTTTCTTTCAATCGAGATACAATCATCTGAATCTGTAATCCAACAATTTGGTGAATTTCGTCTCTTCCCAAAGGCTCAAACATGACAACTTCGTCGATCCGGTTTAAAAATTCTGGACGAATGCTCCGCTTCAACAATTCAAACACATCGCTTTTCGCCCCAGCCACGATGGCATCGCGGTCGCCGGTTTCAATGTGCTCAAATCGCTCACGAATCAGTTCCGAACCCAAATTGCTGGTCATGATGATGATCGTGTTCCTGAAATTGGCCGTCCTGCCTTTGTTATCGGTTAACCGTCCATCATCCAACACTTGCAACAAAATGTTGAAGACATCGGGGTGCGCTTTTTCAATTTCGTCTAACAATACCACGCTGTAGGGCTTACGTCGGATTGCCTCCGTCAACTGTCCGCCCTCATCGTAACCCACATAGCCTGGAGGGGCGCCGACCAATCGACTTACGGTGTGTTTTTCCTGGTATTCGCTCATGTCGATGCGAACCATCGCCTGGTCTGTATTGAACAGAAATTCTGCCAATGCCTTGGCGACCTCGGTTTTTCCTACGCCGGTGGTTCCCAAGAAAATGAAGCTTCCGATCGGCTTTTTGGGGTCTTGTAATCCGGCCCGACTCCGTCTGATGGCATTGGATAGGGCAGAGATGGCCTCTTCTTGTCCAACCACCCGCTTGTGGAGTTCTTGTTCCAATGTGAGCAATTTTTCTCGCTCGCTCTGCAGCATTCGATTCACGGGGATGCCGGTCCAGCGGCTCACCACCTCGGCAATGTCTTCCGCATCGACCTCTTGCTTAACCATCAGGTGACCGCTGCGCGCATCACCCAGTTTTAAACTCAGCGAGAATAAGTCTTCTTCATTCTTTTTAATGAGTCCGTATCGGATTTCAGCGACCCGTCCATAATTTCCGTCGCGTTCGGCTTGATCTGCTTCGATTTTCAGGGATTCCATGGCGGCTTTTTTCTGTTGGATTTGCGACAAAACCCCTTTTTCGTTTTCCCATTGGGCATTCAGCGCATTGCGTTTCTCGCTTAGGTTGGCAATTTCTTCATTGAGTTTGGTCAATTTGGCGGTATCACTTTCCCGTTTGATGGCTTCCCGTTCAATTTCTAACTGCATGATTTTTCGGTTCATTTCATCCAGTTCTTCGGGCACGGAATCCATTTCTAGGCGGAGTTTCGACGCGGCCTCATCCAACAAATCGATGGCTTTATCGGGCAGGAACCGGTCATTGATATATCGTTGGCTCATTTCCACCGCTGAAATGATGGCTTCGTCTTTGATGCGCACTTTGTGATGCACTTCGTAACGTTCTTTCAATCCGCGCAAAATGGAGATGGCTTCCTGCGTGTCGGGTTCTTCTACCATGACCTTTTGAAAACGGCGTTCCAGGGCTTTGTCGGCCTCGATATATTTCTGATATTCCGTCAGGGTGGTGGCTCCAATGGCGCGCAGCTCACCGCGGGCCAAGGCAGGTTTTAATATATTGGCGGCATCCATGGCGCCTTCGCTCCGACCTGCTCCAACCAAGGTGTGGATTTCGTCGATGAACAAGACCACTTCGCCTGCGGCGCCGATGACTTCTTTCACCACCGCTTTCAGGCGTTCCTCGAATTCTCCCTTGTATTTAGCACCCGCAACCAAAGCGCCCAAATCCAAGCTGTATATCACCTTCGATTTCAAGTTCTCCGGCACATCGCCGCGGATGATCCTCATGGCCAATCCCTCAGCAATGGCCGTTTTACCCACGCCCGGTTCGCCAATTAACACTGGGTTGTTTTTGGTTCGGCGCGATAAAATTTGCAAAACCCGACGGATCTCTTCGTCTCTGCCAATAACCGGGTCGAGTTTTCCCTCACGGGCCATTTGGTTGAGGTTGAGGGCAAATTTTTTCAAGGAGTTGAATTGATTTTCGTCGGTTTGGGTGTTCACCCGGTTACCGCCGCGTAACGACTGTATCGCCTTGATCAAATCGCCCCGCTTGAACCCCGCATCCTTCAATAAATTGGCCGCACTGTCCTTTCCGTCTATAATGCCCACCAACAAATGTTCGTTGGTGATGAATTCATCCTTGAGTTCTGACATGAATTTTTCAGCAGCCACAGTCACCGAATTCAAGGGTTGAGAAAGATATACTTGTCCACCTTCTACCTTCGGCAGTGATTGCAAACTGGCCTGGGCCGCCTGCTCAATCCGGGTAAGGTTCGCACCCAACTTCCCCGCAATAAATTGCAAGGTCTCGTCATCCTCCGCGATCATGGCCAACAGCAAATGCGTGGGCTCCATGGCTTGGTGTTTGTTTGCGATGGCCAACTGCTGCGCCTTTGACAACGTGTCTTGTGCTTTGATGGTAAATTGTTGTAAATTCATGATGCTTGCTAACGCTCAAAATAGATTCCATTGCATAGAATGGTGTGTTTTGGGTCAAAATGTCGTTAAGAAAGTGCGCAAATTTCGCAAATTCGTGTCAAGTCGTCAGTTTTTGCGCAAATAACGATCATCGATGATTTGATTGTCGTCTTCGATGGCTTCAAGCGGGATTTCGGTTTCCTCGGCTTCGTCATCGCCGTTTTCGATGTCTTCCCGTTTTTTAGCGGGGCCTTTCAATCGATTCCAAGCATCGGGGTGGACACAAACTTGGAATACTGCGGTATCGATGCTGCCCGAATCTTTCGCCAACAATCTATTTTTCAAGGCCCTAAAATGACCATTGTTGCTTTTTACACAACCGTTCGAGTCCAGGAACCACCGCACTTTCTTCGGCATGGGGATGATGCTGGCCAAGAAGGTGCATTCACCCAAAGTGAGTTCGCTGGGATGTTTGTGGAAATAGAATTGGGCCGCTTCGGTGGCGCCAAAGATACCCGGACCCCATTCAATCACGTTTAAATAGACTTCCATCATGCGGTTCTTGCTCACCAACGCACGTCGCTCCATCAGCCAGGTTAACAGGATTTCTTCCACCTTACGGGCAATGGTTTTTCTGCGGCCCAAGAATACGTTTTTCACCAGCTGCATGGAAATGGTAGATCCGCCGCGGGCGAAACGTTTTTGACGATAATTCTGGGCAATACTAGACCGGAAGGCATCCATATAAAACCCTTGGTGATGGAAAAAATCGGGGTCTTCGCTGCGCAAAACACACCGCACCAAATCCTTGCTGATGGATTCAAGCGAGGTGAAATTTCCATTGTCGCCCCCCACTTCAAATCGGGCCACGGGTTCGCCTTTGTCCCAATACGTGTAGGTGAAAGCACCGTTCATGATCCGAGGATCTACATCGCCCCACTGAACAATGGTGAAATCCTTGCTCGGCCACATCTGACTCTCAAGTACACAGTCGCGGGGTTTTTCATGCTCCATGGCAAATTTGAAGCGATATTCCAATGTACCAGTGGCTTTGGGTATGCCGATATTTCGGAATAAACCCACAGGCAAACTAGAAAAGAATGCATTGGCACCCAAGCGGGGCATATACAAACCCAACGCATATTTTGGATTGTTTCCGCCTTGGTACTGCGCGAAAACATTGGCGCCAATTTGGTTGATCCTAACGGTACTTTGTGAATCCAATTCAAAGGATCCATCTTTTACATCGCAGACGAACCTGCCGTGGGCAGAATCTACCTGCACCAAAGTATCGGATATCCGTTCATCGTCTACCTGAAGCCCAATGAATCCCCCTTGCAAATCGGCGTGGATCGCCCCAAACGACTCGCCCAATTCCGAGACTTCAAATTCTGCGCGCTGAAAGCCCAAACCATTCAAAACCAGTGGGATGCTTACATATTTCTGTTTGTTCGCCGGGGTGATACTCACGTGACCCGTCAGGTCATCTTTATCCAAATCTCCCTGCAGTAAAAACTCCAACGTTCTTTTGGTAACCCGAGGAAGGGTATCGGTTTCGCTCTTGCGTCGGCGCTTGTGCTCTTTGCGGTCTTTGTCGGTGACCAACTTTTCAGCGGTGGCTTTCACGTGCAAGTCAATGGCCTCGTTGCGATACAATGTGTTGGGTAAAGCCAATTCGATTTTTCCTGTTGTATCCGTGAGGGAAAGGCGGGTGCCCGACATCTCCAAATGGTTAGGGGCTTTGCCAATCCATTTCTCGAGTTGTCTGAACAAGCTCACGACAGGGTCGCGCTGTGGCGTTGCGGAATTGTCGGATTTTTCATGGTTCCCCAGCAAATCGCAATAGTTGCAGTAGTTGGGCAGGTTTACCAAATCCAAGACCAGGTCTTGGGTGACGAAGCCCGATAAACCAATGTCCCAAAATTTCCAAACATTCAATCCCACCGCGAGTTGCTTGCAGGCGAAAACTGTTTTGCCAGGCAGGGTGTCGACGGATTTTTTATGGTTGAGCGACAGTCCCTGAAACTCCACTCCAAAGAGGTAGGTGAAGCCTTTGCTTTCACATTGCAGGTTATATCCTTTGCGATCGAGTTTGGCTACCGCTTTGTCGAATGCCCAGTTCAATAACAATCCGCGCAGGGCAATCCATGCAACCAACAATACCGTGAGTGTAACGCCAGTAATCCAAGCGGTTTTCTTTACGATACGTTTGCCACGCCCCTCTTTGTGGTAGGCGTCCCGAAACCGCTTAGTCCAAGTTTGGATGCGTGCCTGTATAGTTGAAAGGAGTGATTTGTCGGAGTTCATGTTTTACGGAATCTGAAATGTTCAGTTCGTTGATGAAGGTGGCAATGCTGCTCTCTGTGATCTTGCTGTTGGTGCGGGTCAGTTCTTTGAGTGCCTCATAGGGGTTGGGGTAGCCTTCTCTGCGCAACACGGTTTGAATGGCCTCGGCCACCACGGCCCAGTTGTTTCCCAAATCTGCGCGCACGGCGTCTTCGTTGAGAAGCAAGTTGTTCAATCCTCTCTCCAAGCTGTTTAGGGCGATGAGGGTATGTCCGAAAGGAACCCCCACATTCCTCAAAACGGTGCTATCGGTAAGGTCGCGCTGCAAACGAGAAATCGGCAATTTGGCGGCAAGGTGCTCAAAAAGGGCGTTGGCAATACCCAAGTTGCCTTCGGCATTTTCAAAATCGATGGGATTGACTTTGTGGGGCATCGCACTCGATCCAACTTCGCCTTCTTTGATTTTTTGCTTGAAGTATTCCATGCTCACGTAAGTCCACACATCTCTGCTGAAATCAATCAAAATGTTATTGATGCGTTTCCAACTATCGAACTGTGCCGCCATGAAATCATAGGGCTCAATTTGGGTGGTGAACGGAACGCGGTACAACCCTAGGTCTTCGCCCACAAATTGATCGCCAAATGCAGGCCAGTTGATTTGTGGAAAGGCCACTTGATGGGCGTTATAGTTCCCGGTGGCGCCCCCAAATTTTGCAGAAAAAGGGAGGTTGCCCAAAAGGTTTATTTGTGATTCAAGCCTGGCCACAAACACGTACCATTCTTTGCCCAAACGGGTGGGGGAGGCTGGCTGTCCGTGCGTTTTTGCCAACATGGGAATGTCTTTCCAGTCTTGGGCTTGTTGTTTTAATATCGCCAATACCCGCGCCATGGCTGGCAACATCACTTGGTGTGTGGCTTCTTTGAAGCTCAGCGGAATGGCGGTATTGTTGATGTCTTGAGAGGTTAATCCAAAATGAACCCATTCTTTGTAGGCTTGCAAACCCAGGGTATCCAACTTCTCTTTGATGCAATATTCCACGGCTTTTACATCGTGGTTGGTGGTCTTTTCGATGGTTTTTACCCGTTCGATATCCTCCAATGGCAAATTGGCGCTCCACTGGGTGAGGGTTTCTTGGGCGGCGATGAGGGCCGACCAGTCAACATTGGGAACGACTTTGGCGAGCGCAAACAAGTAGCCAACCTCAACGCGGATGCGGTATTGGATTAATCCGGCCTCGGAATAAAAGGGCTTGAGGTTTTTTGTGCCTGAGGCGTATCGGCCGTCTACAGGGGAGATTGCGTGCAATGGGCTAGCATCCATACTGCAAAAATACGATGGAATCCGGGTTTTCGTCGATTTTTTCTAGGTTTTGATGCAACGAAACGATGGATTTCGGCAAAACATCGGGTGGGGAAGTATCTTTGATACCATGATGGCCTTTCGATTGTTCATTTTAGGGACGGCCTCGCTATCGCTCATGGGATTCGGGATTGAACAACGAACCGGCTCCAGCACCCAACAGAAATCGCTCTTTCAATGATTCAGGATGGTCTTCGGGTTCCAATGCCCCCAGTTCTGGAAAACGACCTGCGCCCTCAATTTTAGCGCCAAAAATCAAGAATTAAAGTTCCAACTTAAGGAATCGCCCTGTGTGCGAACCCTCGAATTTGGCAACGTTTTCAGGCGTGCCTACTGTGAGGATATTTCCACCGCCAGAGCCGCCTTCAGGACCAATATCGATGACCCAATCCGCCACCTTGATGACGTCCATGTTGTGCTCAATCACCACCACCGTATTGCCTTTTTCAACCAAAATATTCAATACCCCCAACAGTTGTTTGATGTCGTTGAAATGCAATCCCGTGGTGGGCTCATCCAAAATATACAACGTTTTACCCGTGTCGCGCTTGCTCAATTCGGTCGATAATTTCACCCGCTGCGCTTCGCCACCGCTGATGGTCGTGCTCGATTGTCCGAGCGTTAAATAACCCAATCCCACATCCTGCATCGTCTTCACCTTGCGGTAAATTAACGGGATGTGTTCGAAGAATTCCACGGCGGTATCAATCGACATCTCCAAAACATCGTTGATGCTCTTGCCTTTATAGCGAACTTCAAGGGTTTCACGGTTGTAGCGCTTGCCCTGACACTCGTCGCACAATACTTCCACATCCGGCAAGAAATTCATTTCAATCACTTTTCTACCGCCACCGCCACACGCTTCGCACCGACCGCCTTTTACGTTAAAACTGAATCGCCCGGGCTTATAACCCCGAATTTTGGCTTCCGGCAAATTGGTGAATAGGTTGCGTATCTCTTGAAAAACACCCACATAAGTAGCTGGATTGCTCCTAGGCGTACGTCCTATAGGGGTTTGGTCAATGCGTATTACTTTGTCGATGTGCTCCAACCCACTGATGCTCGCAAACGGCAAGGGTTTGTAACTGGAACCGTATACTTTGTTGTGGGCAGCAGGGTAGAGGGTTTCATTGATCAAACTCGATTTTCCGCTGCCACTGACGCCAGTAATAGCCACAAATAACCCAATGGGAATTTCGAGGTTTACCTTCTGCAAATTGTGTCCGGTGCAGCCCTTCAAAACGAGTTTTTCTTTTCCCGCTTTTCTTCGGTGCGATGGCACAGGTATACTGTCTTCGCCTCGCAAGTATTTGCCGGTAACAGCATCGGAGGCCACGAAATCCTTGACCTCGCCGCTGGCAACTATTTGACCGCCATGCACGCCCGCGTGCGGACCAATTTCTACCAACCAATCGCTGGCCAACATCATGTCTTTGTCGTGTTCTACCACAAGGATCGTGTTGCCCATATCGCGCAAGTCGCGGAGACTTTGGATCAATCGTTCGTTATCGCGCTGATGCAAACCAATGCTTGGCTCATCCAAGATGTAAAGCACATTCATCAATTTGCTGCCAATTTGGGTAGCCAAACGGATGCGCTGGGCCTCTCCGCCGGACAGGGTTCTGGCCGGACTGTTTAACGTGAGGTAGCCCAAGCCCACACCCACCAAGAAATCAAGGCGTGCCCGAATTTCTTTGATCAATTCCGTGGCAATGGTTGCTTGTCGTTCCGTGAGTTTATCATCCACCGCATCAAACCAAGTCTTCAACACATCGATGTTCAGGTTACTCACCTGGGCGATGTTTTTATCGGCCACCAAAAAATGCAGGGATTCCTTTTTCAACCGATCGCCCGCGCAAACCTCACAGGGTTTTTGGTGCATGAATTCTTCGGCCCACTGACGCAGTTTGTCGTCCTCGGATTCAAAGTAATTCTCCGTGATATAATGCACAACGCCTTTGTAAGTGCTTTCGTAGGTTTTCTTTTGCCCTTGATGGTTTACGTGGCTCACCCTGATGGTTTCATCGTATCCGTACAAGATGCACTGCAGTTGGTCATCGCTGAGCTGTGATATAGGATCGGCCAAGCTGAAATCCAACACTTTGCTCAAGGCCCTAAGCTGGCTAAAGGTCCAATTCTCGCGCAATTCCCCGATGGGCACAATGCCGCCACGGTTAATGGATTTACTGCGGTCGTGGATGATGAATTCTATGTTTACCTCGGCGGTTTCTCCCATGCCTTCGCAATTGGGACAGGCACCATAGGGTGAGTTAAACGAAAAGGAGTTGGGTTGCGGTTCATCGTAACTAAGGCCAGAGATGGGATCCATCAGAAACCGAGAAAAGGGGACCACTTTCTGATCGGCATCTTGCACCATCATGTTGCCACTGCCCATTTTCATCGCGATTTTTGCGCTCTCCGAGAGTCGACCGGTAGATAACGATTGTACTTGCAATCGATCAATCACCACTTCGATGTCGTGGATTTTGTAACGATCTACTTGCATGCTCCCCGTGATATCGGTGATATGGCCGTCGATGCGGACTTTGTTGTACCCTTTTTTCTTGATTTGTTCGAAGAGTTCGCGGTAGTGTCCTTTCCGACCTTTTACCACGGGCGCTAGGATGGCCACTTTTTGTCCCTCAAACTTTTGAACCATAGCGTCGATGATCTGTTGCTCGGTGAGTTTGACCATTTTTTCGCCGCTGAGATAGCTGATTGCCTCGCCAGCACGGGCGTAGAGAAGTCGCAGAAAATCGTATACTTCGGTAACGGTACCCACAGTACTTCTGGGGTTCTTGCTCACGGTTTTCTGTTCGATGCTGATCACCGGACTCAAACCGCGGACTTTGTCTACATCGGGGCGTTTCATATCGCCGATGAACTGACGTGCATAGGCTGAAAAACTTTCTAGGTAGCGACGTTGTCCTTCCGCAAACAGGGTATCAAATGCCAGAGAGCTTTTTCCCGATCCTGAAAGTCCTGTAAAAACAACGAGTTTGTTGCGTGGGATGACCAGATCAACGGACTTCAAATTGTGTTCCCGCGCACCCAAAATTTCGATGCTGGGTTCGTTGGCATCGGGCTGATGAATGTGCGAGGAATGTCCGTTTTTCATGGAATCTGCAAAGGTACAAAACAATTATCGGAAAGAAAGGTGTTTGCGCATTTTGCAAATATTTACCAACTGCCTCCAGCACCGCCGCCATTGAAGCCACCACCGCCACCAAAACCACCCCAATCGCTAGAGCCGCCACCGCCGAAACCACCCGAGGAGCCGGAGCCTCCGCCACCCCAGCCGCGCCCCAAACCGCTGCCCATTGCACCCCAGAACAGGGCATCGCCAAGTCCGCTGTTGTAACGTCCGCGACGTGAATACCCACCACCTCCGCCGCCACCTCTGCCGGTTAATGCAATAATAATCAATATGATGGCGGTAATAAACAGGGCAGAATAGCCGCCTCGTTTTTTGTGTTTTTTGGTGGCTCTGCCTTCGAATTTATTCCGAATGGCTTTTTCGTAGGCCTGTGTGGTTTGGTCAATAGCCAAAGCATAGTTCCCCTGGCGCAAATAAGGGACCAAGTATTCCTCATGGATCTGACCAATTCTGCTCGCGCTTAATCGGTCTTGCAGTTGATCGGCCGTTACCGTTTGAAACTTGTGGTCATTTACGGCGATATACAACAGCATACCATTGTTTTTTCCTTCAATACCCACTTTCCATTCGCGCGCCAAAAACATCGCTCGATCGAAAGCGGCATAGCCGTTGGTAGATTTCTCAAGAACCACCGCAATTTGCACAGAGGTGGAATCTTCGAATTGATACAATCGCTCATCCAGCTCCTTGATTTCTTGAGGTGTTAATACGCCGGCGAAATCATTGACATGGCCTTTGTATTTGGGCAACGCTTGCTCCGCAAAAAGTGGGGAAAAGCCTAGCAGTGACAACACCAGCCAAAGCCTTTGCATCGCCCATACCCCCAATGCGCTCCTCATTCTTTGATTGTTAGGCATCGGTAGAAATTTGGTTGCGGAGTTCATTGGGATTGGTGTCCGTTGGCGGAAAATGCATGGCCAAAATCTGTCCAATTTCACGAATGCCGCGAACGATACCCGCCTTAAACTGTTGCTCGCGGAAAAGTTGTTGCATGTGGTTGCGGATCTCGTCCCAGTCGCCCACTTGCATCTTGGCATTGATTCCTGCATCGCCAAAAATGGCGAATTGCTTGCTGTTGGGGACCAAAAAAATGAGGATTCCGTTGCGCTCCAAGGTTTTGTCCATGCCCAATTTGGCAAAGGTTTTTGCAGCGGCTGCCACGATATCATCGCCCTTGAATTTGTGGCTGATGTGCACGCGAATTTCAGCAGAAGTTCTTTCCTCGGCTTGCGCGATGGCATCCACAATCTCGATGGACTCAGTCTCAGTAAAGAGCGAAGTTTCGCGGTGAAACCCCAATAATATGGCAATTCTGGTAAAAACCAAAGCGATGGGCGCGAACATGTTATTCGCCCAAAGCCGATTTAATATCTACACGCTTTTCAGCCCCTTTGTCGGCCGCGAAACCCGTCTTTTTCTCAAAGCCAAAGATTCCAGCGAAAATGTTGCTCGGGAATTTGCGCACACTCATATTGTATGTCTGAACCGCCGCATTGTAGTCGTTACGTGCAGTGCGAATCATGTTTTCAGACTCGGAAATTTCGAATTGCAAATTTTCAAATCCTTTGGTGGCTTTCAACTCAGGATAACGCTCCATCACAACCATCAATCGACTCAAAGCGGATGATTGTGTCATGGCGATTTTGTCGATACTTTCAGGGGTGAGTTGTTCGTTGCCTACCTTAATTTGTCCAACACTGGCGCGGGCATTGGTGATTTCTGCCAAAGTGCTTTTTTCAAACTTGGCTTCTGCACTCACCGCCTCAGCGATTTGCACAATTTTGTCGGCCCGATTTTGATAAGCAACCTCTACGTTGTTTAAAGAAGTGGCGAGTTTTTCGTCTTTGTCGACCAGTGAATTGTAACTGCCTCTGATCCATAAAAAGACGATGAGAATGACCCCTACGATGATGAGGGTGCGGATGGTTTTGCTGTTCATGGTATAATTTCTAACCCAAAGGTATTTACAAAATGCTTGCCCATTTTCTCTTTTACTTCGAACATGTCAATTTTTCCGCCCAATTCCATTTCCATGCTCGTTACACCTTTGTCTACAATCCCGCAAGGCACGATGTGATTGAACATACTGAGGTCGGTGTTGACGTTCATTGCTAGGCCATGCATACTGACAAAACGACTGCATTTGATACCGATCGCCGCGATTTTCCGCTCGTTGGGTTTATCGATATCGATCCATACCCCAATTCTATCTGGGATTGTACCCGCCACGATGCCATAATCGGCCAGGGTTTGAATGATGCAATGTTCTATGTTTTGCACGAAGGTTTTGATGCCTATTCCCAATGCCTCCAAATCAAAGATGGGGTAGACCACCAGTTGGCCTGGCCCATGATAGGTAATGTCGCCACCGCGCTCAATGTCATACACCTTCGCTTCCATATCAATCAAAACATCGTCTGATGCCAACAGATTTTGTCGGTCCGCACTCTTCCCAAACGTATACACATGGGGGTGTTCTATCATGATTAGATGGAAAGGACTCGTGTTTTCCTTGTTCGATTTCTTGGCGATCATGTCGTTGAACAGTCCTTTTTGAAAGTTCCATGTTTGATCGTAGGGTTCGATTTGCAATAAATGCAACTGGCAAGGTAACATGTTGCAAATTTAGCCAATTTCGGGTGGGTGGCTTGCACTATACACTTTGGTGTTTCAACTTTGTTCGATGGACATTGAAAATAGCAAGACCATCGCCCAACACATCGGGCGAGAGGGGGAGAGAAGAGCGGCGGCATGGTTGTGGCTTAAGGGGTTCGACATCGTTGAAAAAAACTGCAGGGTAGGTCGATATGAAGTAGATTTGGTTTGCAGGCAGGGCACTGATTGGGTGTTTGTAGAGGTCAAGACCCGGACCTATCAATGGGGCGCCTCGCCAGAAAATGCGGTGGATTATAAAAAACGACACCATCTGCAAAATGCGGCCAAAGGATACTTGAAAAAAACCGGTATAGATTGTCTGCCCAGGGTAGACGTAGTGGCGGTTTCTTTGATGAGTCACGGAACCCAAATGATGTATTTTCAAGGTAAATAATTCGTCAATCAAGCAACCCCTTTCAAAAAATAGATGTCATTGATTTTATAAGTTCTTGCCATAAAGCCAGAAACTTTCAATTTAATTTGCGGAACGAAAATGAGACTAGTTAAGATTTATTTGGCCTTAGGGCTCGGGTTATTGGGGAGATTTCAAGGGGCAACGGCCCAACATAAGTGTGGTTCAGATCAATACCATCAGCATTTGAAGCAATTGGATCCTTCTGTTGCTCAAGCGGAAGCTGAAATCAATGCTTTGCTGAAAGAGAAGACCATCGAAAGTAGGGCGGCCATTTACACCATCCCCGTGGTATTTCATGTGATTCATACCAATGGTCCAGAAAATATCTCTCGTGAGCAAATCTTGGATCAGATTCGTGTGTTGAACAACGACTTCAATTTGCTGAATGGCAATAGAACAAAATTGCGTTCGGTGTTTAACGGACTTGCTGCCGATTGTCAAATCAAATTTGAGCTGGCCAAAATAGATCCCAATGGCAACTGCACAGAAGGAATCAACCGCGTGTATTCGGCGGCCGGGGTGCAGATGGACATGACCACTGAAAAGGTTAAGTCGCTAATCAACTGGAATTACAAAAAATACCTCAACATTTGGGTGGTAACGTCGATCTCAGGGGGTATTGATGGCGGTGAAGTATTGGGTTATGCCAGCTTCCCTTGGGCCACCAATGCAACAAGAGACGGCATTGTTGTAAAGTCTGACCGCGTAGGAACCATAGGCACTGCAGTGGCATCGGATAGCGCGAGAACATTGACCCACGAAATCGGACATTGGTTGGGATTGTATCATACATTCCAAAATGGATGTACTGGTGGCGACCAAATCGATGATACCCCACCGGTGAATGGCACATTCGTGAACGCTTCATGTCCTTCTGGGGGCAACAGCTGCACCAACGACTTTCCCGATTTGCCCGACATGTGGGAAAATTACATGGACTATTCCAATGGGGGGTGTCAAACTTTGTTTACACTGAAACAAAAATCGCGGATGCATGGTGTTTTGACCAATGGCAGTTACCCAAGGGCTGCGGTTGTGTCGGCGGCCAATTTGATTGCTACTGGCGTGGCTCCTGGCAGTGTGGCTCCGGTAGCGGCATTTACTTCCAGCAGTACGGTAATATGCGCCGGTCAATCGGTGAAATTTTACGACCTCACTTGTAAATCTGCGCCATCCGCTTGGTCGTGGACCTTTACGGGTTCAAGTCAGCCGAGTTCTTCAGTACAGAATCCAACCATTACCTATCAAACGCCCGGCACATACAGTGTGTCATTGACGGTTCAAAATGCCAAAGGAAGCAATTCCACCACCAAAACCAGCTACATCACAGTTTTAAAGTCGGTGGCCGTGAACAAAGCCAACTTTGAACAAAGTTTTGAAAAGGGTGACCCAACGACATTTACTACCGACGATAAATTTACCCATTCATCGCCCGTGGGTTCTCGTTTTGTGCTAGAAAATACCACCAGTTATTTGGGAACCAATTGTTACAAGGCCCCCATCACTACGGGAGGGAACATCGGCAATACCTACAGTGTTACTTTGCCCAGTGTAGACATTTCAGGCATGGGTGCGCTGACACCGAAATTTACCTTAATGGCCGCTTATTGCCAGCCCAGCGTAGATGTAACCGATGTGTTGCGGGTGTATGTTTCTACAGATTGTGGAGCTACGTACAAGCAAATCATGGAACGCTCGGGGGCTGCATTGGGGTATACCGGACAAGTATATACCAACAATTTTAAACCCAACAAAGCCACCCAGTGGAAAGTGATGGGATTGCCCAGTCTTTCTTCGATTGGATTGGGACTCAATAGCAACTTAACCTTCCGAATAGATTTTATCAGTGCCGGTGGTAATCCCATTTACATCGACAACATCAATTTGGGACAATACATGGCAGGCATAAATACCTTGGGCGAGGATCTCCAAATCATGGAGATTAGTCCCAATCCAATAGAGGCCAATGCCAAAATTGTGATTCGCAACACCAAACCAAATGAGTCGGTGGTTGTTGAATTGCTGGATTTGCAGGGAAGAACAGTGTCCAGCATTTTTGAAGGAGAACTATCAGAATCTACAAATACCCTATTTATGTCGGATTTATCTTTGCCCTCGCAAGGCCTTTACATAGTGAGTTTGCGCAGCGCAAGAGGTCAAATTCAAAAACCAGTCATTTTCGGAAAATAATTCATGTCAATCAAGAACTTAGTCATCGTAGAGTCACCCGCAAAAGCCAAGACCATTGAGAAATATCTCGGTGAGGGCTTTGTTGTTAAATCCAGTATGGGTCACATCCGAGATTTATCGTCGGGTGATGGAGCCATCGACATCAAAAATGGATTTGCCCCCAAGTACGAGGTGCCTGATGAAAAAAAGAAACTGGTTGCAGAACTGAAGAAATACGCCAAGGATGCCGAAACGGTATGGTTGGCATCGGACGAGGACCGAGAAGGAGAAGCCATTAGTTGGCATTTGTTTGAGGTGCTGGGATTGAAATCTGAAAACACCAAACGGATTGTATTCAATGAAATTACCAAAACGGCCATTCTCAATGCCATAGAAAATCCGCGGACCATCGACAAATGTTTGGTTGATGCTCAGCAAGCACGACGTGTGTTGGATCGCTTGGTGGGCTTTGAATTGTCGCCCATTTTATGGCGCAAAGTTCAGCCCAAATTGAGTGCAGGTAGGGTTCAGTCGGTGGCGGTAAAATTGGTGGTCGAGCGCGAGCGCGAGATCAATGAATTTGATGCCAAGTCTGATTTTCGTGTACAAGGACAATTCAAAACCAAAGAGGGAAAAACCCTTACCGCAGAGAATGTAAAGAAGCCGGCGAATGCGGCCGATGCTAATGCATTTTTGGAATCGCTCATCGATGCCGAATTTCAAGTAACAGGGTTGGAAGTAAAACCCACATTCCGCAATCCTGCGCCGCCGTTCACAACATCTACCTTGCAACAGGAGGCTTCTCGCAAGTTGGGCTATGACGTAACCACCACAATGCGTATCGCCCAGAAATTGTATGAAAACGGACACATTACCTACATGCGTACAGATTCAGTAAATCTGAGCAAGTTGGCGATGACTGCGGCCAAAGAAGAGATTGAAAAGTCGTTCGGACCCAAGTATTCACAGGTTCGGAATTATACCACCAAAAACGAATCAGCCCAAGAAGCCCACGAAGCCATCCGCCCAACCAATTTTGGGGCGCAATTTGCTGGGGACGACAACCGAGAGAAGAAGTTGTATTCCTTGATTTGGAAGCGTGCCATCGCATCGCAAATGGCGAAAGCGGAAATGGAAAAAACGGTCATCACGCTGGAAGATTTGCAAAAGAAATCGAAGTTTCAGGCCGAGGGTGAAGTCATTCGTTTTGATGGATTTTTGAAGGTGTATATTGAATCCAAGGATGATGAGGAGGAAGATGGTGAGGAGGATGGCTTGTTGCCAGCAGTAATTGTGGGTGACGCCATAGAAAGGCTCAAATTGACGGCCTTGGAACGTTATGCAAGACCTGCGCCCAGATACTCTGAGGCTTCGTTGGTAAAGAAGTTGGAGGAGTTGGGGATTGGACGTCCATCTACCTACGCACCAACCATTTCTACCATTCAAAAAAGACAATACGTTACCACCGAAAACAGGGAAGGTAAGCAACGAAAAATTGCTGAAATCACCTTGGAAGGTACATCCGTTTCTGAAGTGGTAAAAACCGAGAAATACGGCGCTGAAAAGAACAAATTGTTCCCTTCAGACATGGGAATGTTGGTGACGGATTTTTTGTCGGCCAATTTCGATGCCATCATGGATTATGGATTCACCGCATCTGTTGAAAAGCAGTTTGATGAAATCGCCAATGGCAATCAGGCATGGCAAGACATGTTGCAAGGGTTTTATGGACCATTCCATCAGGCGGTGGATACCACCATGGAATCTGCGGAAAGGGTTACTGGCGAGCGAATTTTAGGGGTTCACCCGAGCAACGGTCGACAAGTGAGTGTACGGATGGGTAAATTTGGTCCTTTCGTACAAATCGGCAACAAGGAAGATGGCGAAAAATTGATTTATGCCAGCTTGCAGCAGGGCCAAACCATTGAGACGGTGGATATGGAAAATGCGTTGAAGTTGTTTGAATTGCCTCGCGAGGTGATGGTCTACAAAGGAGAGCCAGTAATTGCAGGGATTGGTCGTTATGGACCGTATTTGAAGCGTGGCGATAAGTATTTCAATGTAGAAAAAGGCATCGATTTGATTGCAATGACCGCGGAGGAATGTGCGGCCATATTGGATGAAGTATTTCAAGGCGTGCAATACCCGATTGTTGTGGGTACCCACAATGGGGTGTCGCTGGAAATCAGCAAAGGACGTTTCGGACCATACATTAAGTACCAAGGTCAGTTTGTGAGTATTCCTAAAGGACAGGCGCCTGAAACGGTTACATTGGATCAGGCCATCGCTTTGGTAGAGGCAAAAGCGGCGGGCGTAATGGCTGCTGTGTTGAAGTCGTTTACCGAGGATGCCAACATCCAGATTTTGAACGGCAGATACGGTCCGTATATCAAAAACGGCAAGGACAATGTACCCATTCCGAAGGATAAACAGTGGGACAGTTTGACGTTCCCGGATGTGGTGGATTTGTGCAAAAATTTCGTAAAGAAGCCCAAGGCGGCAGGATTTAAGAAAAAGAAATAAGCGGTTTTACCCCCGTTTGGATAATTTCGGAGGAGCAGATGGACGTTTCGACCCTTAAAGCCATGATTCGATTGCTTGACGACCCAGACGAAGCGGTGAGTCAGGCGTTAGAAACCCGTTTCATGGAAGAGGGGGAAGACATCGTGGATGATTTGGAGTCGATCTGGCTCGCCAACGAATTTCCTTCGGTATCCCGGCAGATAGAGTTGCTCATCAAGCGGATTCAGAAGCAGGGTTTACACCGCAGGTTCAACAATTGGTTTCAGCAGGAACAACCCGATTTGGTGGAGGGATGGGTATTGGTATCTCAAGTACAATATCCGGGATTGAAAATTGAGGCCATTCGTAGGACATTGAGCGACATTAAGTTGGATGCTTGGTTGATGATGGGTGGGGTTGAAAATGACCTTGACAAGGTTCAAATTTTGAATCATGTATTTTTTGAGCAGCAGGGTTTTCATGGGGACAACAGTCAGTACCATTATACGGATAATTCATTCATCAATCGCGTGTTAGAGCGAAAGACGGGCAACCCCATTAGTTTGTCGGTGGTGTACATGGTGGTTGCGCAGAGTTTGGGTTTGCCGGTTTTTGGCGTGAATTTGCCTCAACATTTTGTGGTCGGTTTCTGTCAATTGATAGAGGGTTTTGAAGGGGTGAAGAACATGAAGATGGTGGGGGTGGCTGACGTGGAGAAAGTGTTATTTTACATCAATCCTTACAGCAAGGGGCAGGTATTTAGCAAAGAAAACGTGGATGCATTTTTGAAGGTGGTGAATGTGACGCCGCAGACACAATTTTATCAGCCCTGTGATGTAAAGGAGATCATCAAACGGATGTTGAGGAATTTGCATTTTTCTTATGGGGAGGTTCAAGATTTGGAGAAACAGCAGGAGGTGTTGCAAATGATGAAGTTGGCTGGGATGTCGGATGAGTTAGGGGGGCGATAGTACCCAAGAAAAGGGGATGTAGGGCAGGTTGATGCCGAGTTTTTGAGAGTTTCGGGTTGGTTGTTTGGCGGTGAATGGAAAAAAGCCGATTTTTGCAGTGAATTCTTATGGCAGAAAAACCCGTTGTAATGCCCAAAATGGGCGAGAGTATCGCAGAAGCTACCATTATCCGTTGGTTGAAGAACGAAGGCGAGCGTGTGGAAAAGGACGAACCCATCGTGGAAATCGCCACCGACAAGGTAGACAGTGAAATTCCCAGCACCGAGGCGGGTATTTTGGTTAAGCAATTGTACAAAGATGGTGATGTGGTAAAGGTTGGAGAACCTGTGGCCATGATCAACACCGAAGGTGGGGCCTCCGCTGTCGCTCCGGCCCCCACTGCAGCGCCAGTAGCAACGCCGGTGGTGGAAGCACCCGTTGCCGTTGAAACCGCTGTGGCTGCCATTGAAAATCAAATTCAAGCCGCTCAACCTGCCGCTGAACCCTTGAGCAATGCCGATGGTTCTCGTTTTTATTCTCCATTGGTATTGAATATCGCCCGCACCGAAGGTGTCAGCATGTCGGAATTGGAAACCGTTCCAGGTACTGGTAAAGAGGGTAGGGTAACCAAATCAGATATTTTGGCCTATGTGGCCAATCGTGGCAATGCTTCACAGCCTGCGGCTGTAACTGCTGCACCCACAGCACCCGCCGCGCCTGCGGCCGGGGCGCCTGCTGTGTCACAAAATACACCCGCAAAAGTAGAAGTGAAAACCAGTTTTTCACTGAATCCGGGCGACGAAGTCATCGAAATGGATCGCGTGCGCAAACTCATCGCCGACCACATGGTGATGAGTAAACATACATCGCCCCACGTAACCAGTTTCGTTGAAGCCGATGTAACCAACCTGGTGAATTGGAGAAATCGCGTGAAAGATTCTTTCAAAAAACGCGAAGGTGAAAATATCACCTTTACCCCCATATTCATTGAAGCTGTAGCCAAAGCCATCAAAGATTTCCCCATGATCAACGTGAGCGTAGATGGTAGCAACATCATCAAACGCAAAAACATCAACGTGGGAATGGCCGTAGCCCAGCAAAATGGTAACCTCATCGTTCCTGTTATTAAAAATGCCGATACCATGAACCTGCTTGGCCTTACCCGTGCAGTCAATGAACTAGCCAACCGCGCCCGTATGGGTAAGTTAACGCCCGACGAAATACAAGGGGGTACCTACACCCTTACCAACGTTGGAAGTTTCGGAAACGTGCTCGGAACCCCCGTAATCAACCAACCCCAAGTAGCCATCATGGCAGTGGGTGCCATTCGCAAAAAGCCCGCTGTGCTCGAGACAGAATATGGGGATGTGATTGCGATCCGACATATGATGTACCTCTCGCACAGTTACGATCACCGCGTGGTGGATGGTGCACTGGGTGGTATGTTTGTACGTCGCGTGGCCGATTATTTGGAACAGTGGGATGTGAATCGCGAGATTTAATTCCCTGCGGAAAATTCCTAGATACAGACGCTTGGTTGTCGATACGACAATCCTGTTTTCATACCGAAATCCGTAACGCCAACAACACAATTTCCATAACTTTGGCCTAGTGGAATTCAAAATCCGACTTTTCGCCAAACTCATGAGTGTTTTGTTCGCCGTTATGGCACTGTACGCCCTGTTGGATTTGTTTTTGGAGCCCAAAGAGACTTTGCGATTTGTGCTGGCCCACGATTGTGAAACAGGCTATCGCTCAACCAGTAAGAATGGTGCCAAATATTATCGCGACAATTACCTAATCTGTGCCGAAGTTCAATGTCAAGTGCCTTACCGAATGAGAACAAGCCAAGAAATGGATACGCTGCTCACGTATCAATCAGTGGAAGTACGCATGAATCAGGCCCAAGAAATCTGGGATCGAACACACAGTGTTGCCGGTGAGAATTACGGAAGCGCAGACCGGGACAAACCCTCCTTTGAACTTTTGAAAATACCGGTTGATCTGAAATCCTATTACGACGTAGAAGATGGTGATTCCATTCGCATATTTACGAGCCCGTGGCGGAAGAAAGTTGTCGGTTATACGGTTTTTACCTGGCCGCATTGGTTGGATACGCCTTGGTCTAGCGTGAAATTGGCCATGAAACGCGTGAATCCCGATATCAATCAATGGTTGCTCATAACCCTCGTTTTTGCGCTCATTTCCCTGTCCCTGAGTGTGCTCACATGGACATTAAAAGAATTTCCGTATTCTGTAGGACTGTTTGTGTTTAATTGCGCCTGTTCGACCATGCTGCATTGGATTTATTGAAAAATTGGGGGATTTTTGACAAGGCGATATGAAGATTTTGGTGATTTCAGACAATCATGGGTGGGTAGATGAAGGAATATTGCATCACGCCGCTTGGGCCGATGAAATTTGGCATGCCGGCGATTGGCTCAATACCAAAATGCACGATGCCATTACAGCCCTGGGCAAACCCATTGTGGGCGTTTATGGAAACATCGATGGAATGGATGTAAAAGTAGAATACCCTGAACTGCAACTGTTCGACAGAGAGGGGTTTCGAATCTTCATGACCCACATCGGAGGAAAACCAGGCAGATATCCCGCCCAAGCGAAAGAAATTTTGCAAAAAACACAGCCCGATATTTATGTGTGCGGTCACTCACACATGCTCCAAATTCAACGAGATCCCAAATTCAACAACTTGCTGTTTCTCAACCCCGGAGCCTGCGGACTTCATGGTTTTCACAAAGTTAGAACCGCCCTGAGATTTCAAATTGAACCGCAAAAGATTCATTCTATGGAAGTTGTAGAATGGCCGAAAAATATTATCAAATAATCTTGGGTTGATGTTTGAAATTCTCGAAGAAAATGGTAGTTTTGCATCCCGTTCTGGAAAGAATACATGCCCAGGTGGCGGAATTGGTAGACGCGCTGGTCTCAAACACCTGTGGGTTCACCCCCGTACCGGTTCGACTCCGGTCCTGGGCACCAAATTGTGAAAAGCAATAATCATTTTCAGATCAAGACAATCGACGGCCAACTGGCCGTCGATTTGTTTTTGCCCCCAACCGAAGGACCTCATCCTGTGTTGGTGTACTGCCACGGCTTCAAAGGATTTAAGCAGTGGGGGCATGTCCCATTTATTCATGAGTATTTTTCCACCGGCGAATATGCCGTAATCACCTTTAACCATTCGCACAATGGCGTCGTCGGCGACAGCGACGACTTTCAAGCGCTCGATCTGTTTGCCGTGAATACGGTGAGTAAGGAACAGAACGACCTAGAAGCACTCGGTAAATGGATTCGGGAGAATGGCAAAGACCTGGATTTGAATGTTGAACGCGTTTCATGGCTAGGACATTCCCGTGGTGGTGCCAATGTGATTGTCTTTGCAGCGCGCTGTCAAGACTACGTAGAAAAAGTCATCGCCTGGAATCCTATTCCCTCATTTCAATACCTGTTCGAATCTTACAACAAAGCCGCTTGGAAAGAGAAACGTAGGATGTATACGGCCAATGCGCGTACTCAACAACAAATGCCCTTGGATTACAGCATTTGGGAAAATTTGCTCGCCCATGAAGAAGAATTCGATGTGGTTGAAGCCGCCCGTAGTTTGGGACGTCCGCTGTTGATTGTGCACGGAGAGTCCGATACCGTGGTTCCACCTGACTTGTCTGAGCCACTGTATGAAGCTTGTCTTCACAGTCTCCGCATGACAGTACCCAAAGGAGATCACACATTTGGCATGAAACATCCCTGCGAAGGCATGGAGGCATTTACCCAAGAATTGTGGATCGCTCTCGACAATACCCTGTCGTTTTTGGAGGAAATTTAGTGTGTACCCTTGGCGGAAGCCCGCTTTAACCGGTCATTGATCGCCCGTCCCAATCCACTTTCTGGCACCCACTCAAAATATACCCGCGTGCAACCGTCTTTGTCGAACTGTCTCAAAGTCCCAAACAAATTCATCGCCGCCTCTTTGTCGCTTCCATCACCCGACAAATAATAGTGTTTCACGCCAGGGGTGTTTTCAACAGCCTCAACGTTTTGCGCGGAAAGCCATTGTTGCGCCCTTTGTTGCGAAAACCACATCATCCCAATTTTCTCAGTAGTTTGAAGGGCCCAAGGGGCATGGTGGATGTCGGTATTTTCAGGACTCCACGCAATCATGGTCGATCCCGGAGAGTAGTGCTGGTCCAACTGTCCAGGCGCCTGGGGATTGCTGTGCATACTCAACACCTCATTCACGGGTTTTCCAAGTGCTTCGGTGATTGATTCCAGGTCTAAACCGCCCAAACGCAATACGGTGACGGTGTTGTCCAATGCCACTGAAACGATGGTGCTTTCGATGCCGATGGCACATCTTCCGCCATCGAGAATGTAATCGATGCGCTCTCCCAATTGATCGGCAACATGTTGAGCGTTGGTGGGACTTACATAGCCGAAAGGATTGGCGCTGGGCGCGGCCAACGGAAACGGTATTTTACTGAGTAGCGCCAACGTCATTGCGTTGTTGGGCATGCGCACGGCCACGGTGGGGTTATCGGCAGTGACCAACGGCGGAACGAGGTCGGCTTTGGGCAAAACCAGCGTGAGTGGGCCGGGCCAAAATGTTTTGGCGAGGGTATCTGCGGCACTGGGCCAATCGCTACACAGAGATTTTGCCTGCTCGATACTGCCCACATGCAAAATGAGGGGGTCGAAGGTGGGTCGATTTTTTGCAGAGAAAATGCCCGCAACCGCGTCGGGATTTAAGCCATTGGCTGCAAGTCCGTAAACCGTTTCGGTGGGAATGGCCACGAGCTTGCCTTGGCTGAGTAAATCAGCAGCGAGTGTTAGGTCGATTCCCAGGGCCGCCCCCATGATTTAACGTCGTTTTAAACTGTACTTCTCAATTTTGTTGTACAGGTGGCTGCGTTGAATATCAATCTCTTGGGCTGTTTTGGCCACGTTCCAACCGTTTTGCACCAATTTGCGTTCGATGAATACTTTTTCGGCCCAATCGCGGAAGTCTTGAAGGGTTTTGTAGTCATCCACCACACCAAAGGGGTCGGCCCCACGTTGTGCTGGGTTTGAGAACATGTACACGTCTTCGCCCGTGATTTTCTCACCACAAAGGATAACCAAACGCTCTACTACGTTGCGCAGCTCGCGGATGTTGCCCGTCCAGTTCACATCTTGCAGCGCCTGATATCCATCGGGGGTAAAGGATTTTACCGGGATGCTGTTGTCGTTGCAAATATCAACCAAGAAGTTGTTGGCAATCAAGGGAATGTCTTCGGTGCGCTCGTTCAGGGTGGGTACATGGATGAGGATCACGCTAAGTCGGTGGTACAAATCCATCCGGAAGTTGCCTTTTTCGATTTCCTCCAACAGGTTTTTGTTGGTAGCCGCCACGATGCGAACATCCACTTTGATTTCTTTGTCGCCCCCCACGCGGGTGATTTTGCCTTCTTGTATGGCGCGAAGCACTTTGGCTTGGGCGGCCATGCTCATGTCGCCAATTTCGTCTAAGAAAAGGGTGCCACTATGGGCTTGTTCAAACTTTCCGATGCGCTGTTTGATGGCGGATGTAAAGCTGCCTTTTTCATGTCCAAACAATTCACTTTCTATGAGTTCTGTAGGTATGGAAGCACAGTTTACTTCAACAAGGGGGTAGGAGGCACGGTTGCTTTTTTCATGGAGCCAGCGGGCCACCAGTTCTTTTCCAGTGCCATTTTCTCCGGTGATAAGTACGCGGGCTTCGGTGGGGGCCACTTTTTCAATGGTTTCCTTGATTTTTCCGATGGCCGGGGTCTCGCCGATGATGTCGAACGTTTTGGCCACTTTCCGCTTCAAAACTTTGGTTTCACTCACCAAATTGTTTCGGTCGATGGCATTGCGAATGGTAATCAGCAGGCGATTGAGATCGGGTGGTTTGGTAATGAAATCGTAGGCGCCTTTTTTGGTTGCGTCGATGGCCATTTCTACGTTACCATGACCCGAAATCATGATGAAAGGCAAATCGGGACGTAACGCTTGGGCTCGGTCTAACAATTCCATACCGTCGATGCCCGGCATTTTAACGTCGCACAAAACCACGTCAAATTCATTTTTCTGGATGAGTTGAAGTCCTTTGTTGCCGTCATCGGCCGTAGTTACTGAGTAATTCTCGTATTCAAGGATTTCCTTGAGGGTTTCGCGGATCGGCGCTTCGTCGTCGATGACCAATATTTCAGCCATGTTTTGTGTATATATTAGAATACAATGATACGGCTGCGGGAGGACACGCAACGTCTAACTTTTCCACCAGTTATTCCCGATTATTTTTTTAACTTTTCGATGAGTGTTTTTGGTGAGTCATTTATTGGTCACACGGGACATTCAAATAATCAGTGATTGTGTAGTTTATGTATTTGTTTTATTTCTTGTAAATATATGAAATATAATGCTTTGTGTTTAGGTGTACGTGTTCGTTGTTCGAAGAATTGGGTTTGAAAATACATTGGTTTGTGGGGATCGAAATGGGGTAGAAGTGACTTAAAATCCGCTCAGAATTTGGGCGGATGTGCATCGCCTTTGTGAAAAATGTTTGGCAATGTGGCGATTTTGATTCATTTTTGTTTTAAGAGATACTCCATTTAAAGTATGAACAAACAAATACTGGGAAGAATATTGGCCGTTGCGGGGTTGTTGGCCCCTTGGATGGTTGAGGCGCAACAAGATCCAATGTTCACGCATTTTACGTACAACAAATTGTTCTACAACCCTGCGTATGCAGGGGCTTCCGGACAATATTGCTTGAATGCCATTACCCACCAACAGTGGTTGGGTTTTGATGATGAATCTCCGTACTTGAGAACGCAAAGCGGTACACCGGTAGAAATGGATTTGGACAAAATGCGAACCAACATCGCACCTCAGACCATGGGTTTGGGATTTTCAGCGCCAGCCATTTACAAGGATAAAAATTATGGCGGTGCTTCATTTTCGTATGTGAGCGACAAAATTGGATATGAGAGCAGTTTGTACATGAAAGGTGGATTGGCCTTGGCTTACCCGATGTTGGACGGTTCTAACATTCGTGTGGGGGTTGATTTCGCCAACATAACCAAATCATTGAACGGACAAGGTCTTCGTGCTCACGATCCCAATGATCCGATGATTCCTAACGGACAAGTATCGGACAGTCGTACTACCTTGGGTGTTGGTGCATATTACACTACACCAAATATCATGGATGGTGCGTACATTGGTTTGTCGGCTACCAACATGACCCCACAGACTTTTGCATACGGTGGATCGGGTACCATTACTGCGGAGACCAAACGCCACTATTATTTGGTAGCGGGTTACAAGCAGGAGAGCTTCTTGGGCAATCCTTCTTTGGTGTTGGAGCCAGCCGTTTTGGTGAAGGCAGCGGCAAATGCAGGGTTCATTAAGCCCCAGTTGGACATGCAAGGTATGGTAACATGGAACGATTTGTTCGCCGGTGGTGCCAACTTGCGTGTTTATGGTGCGGGTTTAGAATCATTCTCATTGATGTTCGGTTACTATCCTCCTTTGTTGGGAAATGCTGCCGGTGCAACCCAGCGCTTTCGCGTGGGTTACTCTTACGACATCCCCATGAACCGTTTGATCAGAAGTCAGACCGGAACCCACGAAATCCAGGTAAACTATTGTTTTACATTCACTTTGCCCGAACGTCCGGTGAAAGTATACAGACACCCACGCTACATGGAGCGTTCATCTGAGTTCGATTAATTGAAAAAAATATTTATCCACACAAAATAAACATCCGATAATTGCGTTTTAAACCTACACGAAACAAAAATAGTGTTGATTTATTCAATCGAAACTTTATTTTTGCAACTTTATAATAAATACGCAATATCAAAACTGCATAATGAAAAATACAGTGATGAGTTTCTTCACAAACAACGAGTTCGCCAAGAAAACATTGAGTTTCTTGGGCAATCGAACCCTTCGCAGGGCTGCGGTAGTGGCTTCTGTAATGGTCTATGCATGCGGACCTGCCGACACAGGCGACCTGACAGGTGTGTTGGGAAGACGACCATGGTTTCACCCACAGCCTCCGGGCATGGTGTACGTGAAATCGGGTACTTTCCATACCGGACAAGGTGGTCAGGATGTATTCAACTCCTACTTGGAGCCAAATAAGCAGATGACAATCACTGGTTTTTGGATGGATGAGACCGAAATTACCAACAACGAATATCGTCAGTTTGTGAACTACGTAGTGGATTCTTTGGCGCGCATAATGTGTGACGATGATGAGTACTATTTCCCAGAAGATGAGGAAGGCAATCGTTTGATCAATCCATACCGTATGGTTGATTGGGTGAAGCACAAAGAGGAATTGGCGGATATGTTGTACCAGGGCGACGAGCGTTTCCAGGGCAAGCACCAAATCGACACACGTAAGTTGATATATCACTTCATGTGGACAGATTACAAAGCGGCTGCTGCATTGGATCGCGACAAATATGCGCCGATGGATCGCGCTCAGTTCATGCGCACCGAGGATGTGTTGGTTTATCCAGATACATTGAGCTGGGTACGTGATTTCACTTACTCATACAACGAGCCGATGGCTCAGGTGTATTTCCACCATCCTAAATACGATGAATATCCAGTGGTAGGGGTTTCTTGGCACCAAGCGTTTGCTTTCTGCCGTTGGAGAACGGATCGCAAAACTGCTTATTGGGAAATGAATGGTTACTTGCCAAATACCCATGACTTCCGTTTGCCTTCTGAATATGAGTGGGAATATGCTGCTCGTGGAGGTCGCATCGGTAACAAATACCCATGGGGAGGTCCATACGCCCGCAACAGTAAGGGTTGTATGTTGGCGAACTTCAAACCATTGCGTGGTAACTACGGTGTAGATGGTGGTGTTTACCCAGTGCGCGTTGATAGCTATTTCCCAAATGATTTTGGTTTGTACAACATGGCGGGTAACGTTTCTGAGTGGACAAACACTGCATGGGATGAAGCGAATAACTCATTTGCCCACGATTTAAATGGTGAATCTTCTGTATTCATCAAAGAGCGTGGTAAAGAGGGCAAGCGTCAGGTAAAAGACATTCCAATCAACGAAAAGCGCAAAGTAATTCGCGGTGGATCTTGGAAAGACGTGGCTTACTTCATCGAAAACGGTGCTAGAACTTATGAATACCAAGATACAAGCAAATCTTACGTAGGATTCCGTTGCGTACAGACTTACATCGGTCGTTCTAACACGGATAGAAAGTAATTCTGACAGAATAAACCCAAGGATAATTCGTTAACTATTCAACTAACTATAACTAAATAAAAATTATGAGCAAAAGTTTCTTTGAATCAAAAAAGTTTAAAACTACCATGAACTTCGTTTATGGTATGGGTGCTGCGGTTGTAATCGTGGGGGCGTTGTTTAAGATTTTGCACTTGAAAGGTGCCGACATCATGTTGTCAGTAGGTCTTTTGACTGAGGCCGGGATTTTCGCGATCTCTGCTTTCGAACCTGTGCACATGGATCCAGATTGGTCTTTGGTTTATCCAGAATTGGCCGGTGGCGATCCTAATGATAAGAAAAAATCTGGCAGCGTTTCTCAGCAGTTGGATTCTATGTTGGCACAAGCCAAAATTGGTCCAGAATTGATCGAGAGTTTGGGTACCGGTTTGACTTCTTTGAGCAGCAACGTAAAAGAGATGGCCAATTTGTCAAATGCGGCTGTAGCTACCAACGATTACGCTGAAAGCGCTTCAAAAGCTGCTAAAAACATGGGCACTATCGCTGATAGCACTGCCATGGTTTCTGAATCAATGGATAACTTCTCTGCTGGTTTGCAAGGTGCATTGACCAATATCAATGCAACTGAAACAGCTACTGCTGAATTTTCAAGCGAATTGAACAAATTGAACCGCAACTTGAGCAACTTGAACTCAATTTACGGTAACATGTTGAGCGCCATGGGTGCAAACAAAGCCTAACCTTTATTTATTCCCACTAAACTAAAAAGGAGAATAGAAAATGGCAGGTGGTAAATTATCCCCACGTCAAAAGATGATCAACATGATGTATCTCGTGTTGACGGCCCTTTTGGCATTGAACGTATCGAAAGAGATTATAAAGGCATTTAACTTGATTGAAAACTCTTTGGATAACTCAACAAAGAGCATCGTACAGAAGAATACTGCTGTTTTGGGTGGTTTGGTGAAAACTGCTGCTGAAAACAAGGCTGCTGCTGCAGCAGTTTCCTATTGTAATCAGGTTCAAGGTATTAGCAAAACGTTGATTGTCCGTTTAAACGGCATAAAAAACGAATTGTTGTTGCTTTCTGGAGACCAAAAAAATCCCAAAATGGGTCGGAAGCAAGAGCCTGAGGCATTGTTGGTTAAAGGAGGTGTTCCTGAATTGGCACAAGGTGACAACATGGAAATTCACGGTAACTACTTCATGGTTGAAAACGAGGGTAAGAATGGCACAGATTTGCAAGATGCCATAAATAAAGCCCGTAAGGATATGTTGGCTGTATTGCAAAAAGCATCGAATGATGCGGTGTTGTCGGCCTCTCCCGAAACAAAGAAGATGTTGTTGGATCGTATGAAGTCAATCGAAATGAAGACTTCTTTGTACGCCGAAGATGGTGTAAACTCCAGTGGGACTGTTCAATCATGGGTATCCATGTATTTGGAACATTCTCCATTAGCTGGTGTATTTGCGATGTTGAGCAAGGTAGAGAACGATGCACGTTCTATGGAAGCAGAAGCGATGCAAGCCTTGGCTGAGTCTGTGAATGCTGCCGACTACAAGTTCGATAAATTGATTCCAGTTGTTTCAGCTGCGACCAGTGCAGTTTTGACAAACCAAACGTATGAAGCGAACATCTTGTTGGCTGCCTATAACTCAAAGGCCCAAATGATTGTGACTGTAAACGGTCGCCCCATTGAAGTGGTTGATGGTGTGGGTAAATACAAAGTGACTTCTGCTTCTCCTGGAACACAAAAATTCAAAGTAGGTATTCAGGTGCCTAAGCCCAATGGTGGTGGTTCTGACAACTACGAAACCGAAGCTGAGTACAGTGTTTTCGCACCCCAAGCCGCGATTTCAGCCGATGAGTTGAACGTAGTGTACGTAGGTCTTCCAAACCCCATTTCAGTATCTGTGGGTGGTGTAGATCCTAAGAACGTGAGTGTAACAGTAACCGGTGGTGGTGTTAGCTTGCGTCCGAGCAAATCAGGTTTATACAATGCAATCATCCCAACCCGTATTGGTAACGAATGTATGATCAACGTAACTGCGAAGTTGCCCGACGGTCGTACAGTATCTATGGGTTCTAAGAAATTCAAAGTACGTAACGTTCCCCGTCCAGTATTCAAAGCCGGTAGCGTAGGATTTAGCGGTCCTATCTCATTGGCGGCGATGAAAGTTCAGGCGAATGCAGTAGCTGCCTTGGATAACTTCGTATACGATGGTGTAAAGTATGATGTATTGTCGTACCGCTTTACTTGCATCGGACGTCGTACCAACGGTCCAAAAATTCAAGTGGTGAACGGATCAAGTTTGGCTCCGATTGCTGCCTATTTGAAAATGTTGGGCCCTGGTGATTTGATTCAATTCGATCAGATCAAAGTTATCGGTCCTGACAAAACCCCTAAATTCCTCGACAACGTTGGGGGATCAGTAAACTAAAAAACAAATCGATGAAACGCATATTAATCACACTCACATTTGTAGCCGCTGCAGGTTTGCAAGCCCAAGATTGGGGTGGTGGATGGGGTTCAGACCCAGCCCCCGCGAAAAAAGGTTCTGGTTCTTCGGAGCCTGCAACCTCAGAGCCAGCAGCTGAAGCACCAAAAAAGGAGGCTGAAATTGTGATACCAACCATTGGTACACATTATGATGACCCTGCTGTGCCTCACTACGAGCCAGAATATGTAAACCAAGACACGAACATTCGTAACTTGCAAGGTATTGTTATGCAGCGTCCTTACTTGCGTAATGCAGATGTGAAATTCCGTAAGCGTGTATGGAGAGTGATTGATTTGCGTCAGAAAATGAATCGCGCCTGGACTTGGCCTAAAAACCCAATTTCTCAGGTATTTTGGGAGATGGGTACAAAAGGATTGATACGGGCCTATTCGACTGATTCATTTAATCGAATCATTACACCGGAGGACATAATTCGCGCAACTGCTGAAATTATTACCACTTCCAAACAGCGTCCGGGTTCAGATGATCCTACAGATTTGGTTGATACTTCTTTTCCAGAGTATTTTTCCTGGGATTTAATCCAGAAGTTTGAAATCATGGAGGATTGGGTATTCGATTACAAGCATGGTGAATTCAAACCCATCATCATTGGAATCGCCCCGATTCAGCCAAAGAATATCATGGGTCAAACCTACGATGTGAAACCTTTCTGGTTGAAAATGGATGATTGCCGTCCTACTTTGGCGAAATCAGAAGTATTCAACCGTTACAACGATGCAATGCGTTTGAACTGGGATCAGCACATCAACCAACACCGTTTGTTCGATAGCTATATCGTGAAAACTTCGGAGTGGGATGATCGCTACATCAACCAAAAAGCTGAGTTCAAGCAAGATGGATTGGCTTCGTTGTTGCGTGCTGAGGAAATCAAAAACGATTTGTTCATTTTTGAACACGATTTGTGGGAGTATTAATCGTACTAATTCACAATTATTAACAAGAACACTTCAAAAAACCCCGACCTACAGGTCGGGGTTTTTTGTTACATGAGTAGGGAGGGATTCGGATAAATTCCGTTTTTCCTTTGAATTTACCCCCAAAAAGCGTATTTTTGCCGTTCGTTTTAGTAGCGATGTTCGACAAAGCGGAAGATCTGTGCATAGAGTTTGTCAAATTGAAAGATGGCAAACACAACTTAGACTTCCGGGTTGACGGGCCGTTCTTTGAATCATTGGGGAGTAAAGAAATACACGCTGCGGATGTAAATGTGACTGCTGAGGTCGATAAAACCTCGAATTGGATGCATGTACATTTGCGGATGTTTGGAAACATGACCGTTGATTGTCACCGTTGTTTGGTGGCATTGCCGATGCAAATCAATACGAAATATTTATTGATTGTGAAGCTTGACAGTCAGGACGAATCCGACAAAGACCATGAAGATGAAGGGGTAGAGTTGATCTATCTTCGTCCGCATGAGTTTACTTTGAGTATTGCCCAAACCGTTTATGAGACCGGTTTGTTGGCGTTGCCAATGATTCGGAATTGTGATGATTTGGACTTCAAGCCCTGTGATCAGGGGATGATACAAAAACTAGAAACGCTCAACAGTGATTCTACCGAAGAAACCGAGGTAGATGCACGTTGGGAAAAATTGAAACAACTAAAAAACCTATAATAAGGAAATGGCACATCCTAAACGAAAAATATCGAAAACCCGTCGCGACAAACGTCGTACACATGACAAAATTGAAGTGCGTCCAATGATTGCTGATCCCGTAACTGGCGATGTATCATTGTACCACCGTGTAAACTTGGAAACTGGAATGTACCGCGGCCAGAAGGTAATGAAGGGCCGCAACGATAGTTAACAATGAGAATTGGTGTTGACGCCATGGGTGGGGATTACGCCCCATTAGAGGCCGTCAAAGGTGCCTCACAGGCTGCTTCTGCTTTGGCAGGTGTTGAACTCGTATTGTTTGGTTCAAAAACTGCCATAGAAGATGTATGTGCTGCTGTAGGCATTGATAGCACACAATTTGAAATTGTTGACACCCCACATGTGATTGAAATGGCTGAACACCCCGTGAAAGCGTTGGTGTCAAAGCCCAATTCAAGTATCGCTCAGGGATTTTTACATTTAGCGCAACATAAAATTGATGCATTTTTGAGTGCGGGAAACACAGGTGCTATGCTTGTGGGTTCCATACAGTACTTGAAATTGGTTGATGGATGTGACCGTCCGTGCCTCACCGCTGCCATTCCCAGGCCGGATAACCGTCCGGGATTGCTACTTGATGTTGGGGCCAATGCCGACTGCAAACCTGAGCACCTCGAAAAATTTGCCTTGTTGGGCAATCTCTTGTATTCCATGATGTACAAAGTGGAATCTCCCAAGATTGGATTGTTGAACATCGGTGAAGAGAGTGAAAAGGGCAATTTGTTGACCAAAGCCACCCATCAGTTACTTTCACAAACCCAAGGCATTCAATTCGTGGGCAACGTGGAGGGTAGAGACATCTTCGGCGATCATGCCGACGTAGTTGTTTGTGATGGTTTTAGCGGAAACGTGATCATCAAATTGTGCGAAGGTATTTATTATCGACTGGTGAAGCGTGGTGTACAAGACGATTACCTGGATCAATTCAACTTCAAACACTATGGAGGTTCTATGGTATTGGGCGTAAATGCGCCAGTGATTGTTGGCCATGGTATAACCAAAGCAGAAACCTTCGTGAAGATGATCGAACTGGCACAAGAAACCGTTCAATCTCAACTGACCAATAAAATTCAAAAGGCGATGAGTCGTTTCATCGCGTCGCAAGCAGAAACTGCCACACAATGATGAAGATAACCGCAGCCATTACCGCCGTGGGTGGATACGTTCCACCGAAGATTCTTTCCAATGCAGATTTGGAAAAAATGGTCGATACCACCGATGAGTGGATCCGCACTCGTACAGGTATTGTTGAACGACACATCCTCGACGAGCCCGGTAAAGCGACTTCAGATTTGGCGGTGGGTGCGATTCTTCCCATGTTGAAAAAGAAAGGTGTGGATCCTGCGGAAATCGACTTGATCATCTGCGGTACCGTTACCGGTGATTACGTGTTTCCCGCTACGGCCAACATCATCGCCGACAAAATCGGTGCAGTGAATGCATGGGGATACGATGTAGGCGCCGCTTGTAGTGGTTTTTTGTTCGCCTTGGTGACCGGATCTCGCTTCATTGAATCAGGTGCACACAAAAAAGTGTTGGTAGTGGGTGCCGATAAAATGAGTACCATCGTTGATTATACCGATCGCAATACCTGCGTGTTGTTTGGAGACGGTGCGGGTTGCGTGTTGCTAGAACCCGCTACCGATGGCTTGGGCATTCAAGATACCATCACCCGCGTAGATGGCAGCGGTTGCGATTTTTTGATTCAAAAAGCAGGTGGATCCATGTTGCCACCCAGTCACGAAACCGTAGATCAACGTTTGCATTATGCCTACCAAGAAGGAAAAACAGTGTTCAAATTCGCTGTTACCCGCATGGCTGACGTAAGTTATGAAATCATGGAGCGCAATCAACTTCAGGCCGATGATATCGCCTGGTTGGTGCCTCACCAAGCCAATTTGCGCATCATCGATGCAACAGCAGATCGCATGGGCCTTGATAAAAACAAAGTGATGATCAACATCCAAAAGTACGGTAATACCACTTCTGGAACCTTGCCATTGTGCCTTTGGGAATGGGAAAGTCAGTTGAAAAAAGGCGATAACATCATCCTTAGCAGCTTTGGCGGTGGTTTTACTTGGGGCAGTGTTTACCTCAAGTGGGCTTACGACACCGAAGCCTAATTACATTACCCAACTTTTTGTAATACAGCGCGATAGATATAATCGGCGTTGTGCTCTTTTCCGCCGCAGAACTGCTGTTCGATGCAATGATACTGCGGATGTCGTTCTAAGAACTGGGCTACATTGTCTTCGTTTTCTGCCCGAAACACCGAACAAGTTAGGTATACCAAATAGCCACCCGCTACAACGGCATTGGCCAAGTTCTCAAGTATTTGTTGTTGCTTTTGGGCGTATAGCGAAATTTCGGGTAGGGTGAAAAAGTGCAAATTCTCTGGATTACGTCGCCACGTCCCACTGCCCGAGCAAGGCACATCAGCCACCACGATGTGAAACGGCTGACTGGGTGTTTCCTCGGCCAAGTTTAACACTTGGGTTTTGGGGGCCAATAATTGCAACGATTGAAATCGTTTTTGCAGGTTTTCTAAAATATTCCTTCTCACATCCGTGCAATGAATTTGGGCTTTGGGGTGATTTTGAAGCAGCGTGATGCTTTTTCCACCGGAGCCCGCGCAGCAGTCCAGGATTTTATGGTCTGCCGTGCATAGCGCTGAAAGTGCCAAGTTTCTCCAATCCATGGCCCTCTGAGACCCGATGTCTTGAATGTAGGCGATGCCTGTTGTGGTTATGGTTTGCAGATCGGCTTGCGCAGAAACGGCCATGGTAGGGCCATCATGTGCCAGGGGTTCTATCTGCTGCAGGGATAGTGCTTTCAGCACTTGGGACTCTTTGCCTTGAATGGCGCGAATCCATACGACAGGTTCTGTTTGAAACCAAGATTGGAGCGTTTGAGGGGATAGATCTTGGCTTAATAGGTTTTCAAACGCTTGGTAGGGTAGTATATCCTGATGTTGCTTGGCTGTTTGGTTTTCTGCGGGAAAGTGGGTTTGCAGGTAGGTGAGGATATCTGCGGCGTTGTCGCGCGAAACGCCGTAGGCGTTTCGCCAGAAGTGATAACAGCAAGCGCGATAGCGCTTGCGATCCATACTGCCCCAATTCTTGTTCTGCCGGTATTTCTCCTTCAAATACAAATGAAACGGAATCGATCCATCGTATCCGTGGATCAACTCCGACGCATTCTTGTAAAATAAATAGGGTAAACCACCCAACTTCACCCCATCACCCATCACTCAGCGGTAAACAAATGCGGGGTGTCTTCGTAAATGATAACAAATCGAATTCCGTCGTTAAAAGGCGCCGTACCCCCCGTTTTGAAATGTATCGAGTTGATCAACCCTTCGTAAGTGGCATCGGGTAAGGCCGACAAAAATCCGGGTCCAAATGCCATGCTGCTATAACCCAAAAACTTGCCCTGGTCGTATCCAATGAACCCAAACCGACTTGGTTCGAATCCGTAAGTACTGAAAAACTTGCGTGAAAAATCCAAGGTGGCCTGGTCGTGAAAATCTGTAAAATTCACGGTGGGATAAATACACAAAGGATCGTTGAGCCCTGAATAATATCGCTTATCCTCAAACCATCCCAAATCAGCCACCAACCAACTCTGCTGTCGCTTCTCTAACAGTTTTTCTAATGCCACACGAACCGTGGCATCCGGAATGCACGAAGCCATCACAAGGCTATCTCGCTTCGGCAAGGCCGGCGTTAAAACCCCGTTCTTTAACACGTGAATGGTTACCAATTTGGTGGTAAGCTTCTGCATGACCAACTTATACATGCCGCCCTTGACTTTGCTGTTTTTATCGGCATCAATCACAATACAGATCCGGTGCTTTGGGAACATCCCAACGATGTTCTTGGCCACGCTCTTGTATCGCAATGTATCGTTGATGAAAAAGTTCATGTTGGGGTATGGACCTTTGCCCTTGCTCATGCCGGGCTTTACATAGGACATCGGCGAAATCCAAGCGCTGGGCGTAGTCTTCCAAACCAACTCACTGTGCTGGGCGATGGCTTTGAAATTTTCCTCGTAAACCGGACCAATGAGTATTTGCTGGTCCTTGAAATTGTCGCTTTTCACAATCGCCGCCAAAGCCAACTTATTCAACGGCAGACTGTCTGTAGGCTCCGTATCCCAAACACTCACATTGGCCTGAAACCCCTCGGCTTCCAATTCTGAAAATCCAAGCTTTATCCCCAAATAATAATCCAACATGGCATCGGTTAATGGATTGGCTTTTTCACTCTTCGCATGAAACGGCAAAGCAATGCCAATGCGCAATGGACCTACATGGGTATCGGCTTTCGGACCTACGAGCTCCTGTGCAACAACTACACCCGTCCATAAACATAACGCCACAACACACAAACCTTTGAGGTAAGTACTGCCCACGATTTTATGCCCACGGATGCCTGGTTTCATTGTCTTATTCCCATTCTATGGTTGCGGGTGGCTTAGAACTAATATCGTAAACCACGCGGTTGATACCCCTCACGCGGTTGATGATGCTGTTGCTAATATCGGCCAAGATTTCGTAGGGTAAATGTACCCAGTCGGCGGTCATTCCATCGGTGCTAGTAACAGCGCGCAACGCAACCACTTGCTCGTACGTTCTTTCATCGCCCATGACTCCTACACTTTGGATAGGCAGCAATATGGCGCCAGCTTGCCAAATTTTGTTATACCATCCATGCTCACGCAACTTTTCCATGTAAACCCAATCGGCTTCTTGCAACAATTTGACTTTGGCCTCAGTGATATCGCCCAAAATGCGGATCCCCAATCCAGGACCTGGAAAAGGATGTCTGTGAAGGATGTCGTGCGGTAAACCCATCGTATCGCCAACCCTTCGCACTTCGTCTTTGAACAAACTGCGCAATGGCTCGATGATTTTTAAACTCATTTTTTCTGGCAATCCTCCCACGTTGTGGTGACTTTTGATGGTGGCGCTCGGACCTTTAACGCTCACGCTTTCAATCACATCGGGGTAGATGGTGCCTTGTGCTAGCCACTTGGCGTCCTTGATTTTTGCACTTTCGTCTTGGAAAACTTCCACGAACACGCGTCCAATGGCTTTGCGCTTGGCTTCAGGATCGGTCAAACCAGCCAAAGCATCATAAAACTGTTGGGAAGCATCAACGCCAATCACGTTTAAGTCCAGTTGTTTGTAGGCCTCTTGAACCAGGGCAAACTCGTTCTTGCGCAACAAACCGTTATCGATGAAAATGCAATGTAGTTGCTTGCCGATGGCTTTGTGCAACAACAACGCCGCCACCGAACTGTCAACGCCGCCCGATAATCCCAAAATGACTTGATCTTGTCCAACCGTAGCCCGAATCTGGGCCATTGTTTCATCAATAAAATGCCCGGGGGTCCAATCTCCCGCACAGCCACAAATGCCGTAGGCGAAATTTTTCAACAGGGCCAATCCTTCGGTGCTGTGATACACCTCGGGGTGAAATTGTATACCATAAACAGGGTTTTGGCTTTCCATGCTGAAGGCCGCCACGGGAATGGATTCTGTTTTTGCGATGATGGTTGCATGATTGGGCAAAGCGGTGATGGTATCGCCATGACTCATCCAAACTTGGGATTCTGCGCTCAATCCTTGTAGCAAAGCATTGCCCTCTTGCGAGCGGATCATCATGGCTCTGCCGTATTCTCTGTGGTCGCTGCGCGACACTACACCGCCTTTTACTTTGGCCAACAGCTGTGCGCCATAGCAAACGCCGAGTAGGGGACCGTGCGACATTAAACGATCCAAATCGACCATCGGCGCGTCTGTTTCGTTAACAGAACAGGGGCTGCCAGACAGGATAATTCCCTTGATGTCGGGCGTTAACTCAGGGATGTGATTAAACGGATGGATTTCGCAATACACGAAAAGTTCGCGTAACCGACGGGCAATTAATTGCGTGTACTGTGAACCAAAGTCGAGGATGAGAATTTTTTCGGTCATGAATGTACGGCAAAGGTACTGAAATTCCGTAGAGTATTGCCATTCCCAAGTCCAATTACAGGGCGGTATCTGAAGGCAATTTCAACAGTTGTTTTACCATCCAAAGGGCGGCATTGCTGCTGCGTTGAATGATCTGTTCGCGATTGCCAAACAACCGAAATGGCTTACAAAAATGCTCATCATTTGTTGCCACCGCGATGTAAACCAATCCTACGGGTTTCTCTTTGGTTCCCCCACCAGGACCCGCAATGCCCGTGGTTGCTATGGCCAGATCCACTTGAAACTTTTTTAACCCCCCTTTTGCCATGGCCAATGCGCAAGCTTCACTGACCGCACCGTGCGCTTCAATAATGGTTGGGTCTACACCCAATTCACCCTGTTTCACATCGTTCGCATAAGCCACCAACGAACCCGGATAAACGGCAGATATGCCTGGGGCCTGCATCAGCCGATGGGCCACCCAACCACCCGTGCAACTTTCGGCGGTGGTGAATCTTATGTTGTTTTTAATGAGGTAATTAGACAAGTACAAGGCAGGATCGATATCGCCCAAACAAAACACATCCTCGGGAATAGCTGTCTGCAGCTTTGAAAAGTACTCGTCGATATCACCGTTCGTTTCCCCTGAATTTGAGACCTGAGATAGGCGCAATTTTACCATGTTGAAACTTGGTAAATAGGCCAAGGACAAATGCGGTGGCAATGATGCCTCAAAAGTTTCTAGCTGTCGTGATAACAGACTTTCGGCTTTCTGCAACGTAATGAGGGTGCGATGCTCTACCGTTGGTAATGGAAACTTGGATTTTAAGCGTGGGATAACCCGTTCTTCCGTCAGGTGATACACTTCTCCGGGTACACCGGGCAATGAAATGAGTACCTTTTCTTGATGATCGAACCACATGCCGGGTGCCGTTCCCACGGCGTTATGGAGGGTTTCGCAAGACTCGGGCACGTCGGCTTGAACTTTGTTGGTTTCTAACATAAGTCGCCCGCGGGAGGCAAACAACGATTCAAGGTGCGACAACACCGCAACGTCGCGTCTGTAGCCACATTGATAATATTGGCAGAGGGTTTTTTTGGTGATGTCGTCTTTGGTAGGGCCCAATCCGCCGGTCATGATGACAAGGTTTACCCGGGAAAATGCCTCCGACAATGCCGATAAAATGGCCAATTCTTTGTCGCTCACCGCCGTTATCCGTGAAATGGAAATGCCAATACTGCCCAATTGTTGTCCAAAATAGGCACTGTTGGTGTCGATGGTTTGACCAATCAACAATTCATCGCCTATGGTAATGATTTCCGCTTCCATGACACAAAAATACGCCCCGTTGCAAGAACTTGACCAACACAAACCGTTAACTTTGCTGCATGTCTTTGCCAATTATCATCTACACAGACGGAGCAGCCCTCGGCAATCCCGGCCCAGGCGGCTATGGCGCTGTTTTGATGCATGCTGAACATCGCAAAGAACTATCGGGTGGTTTTCGACGAACCACCAACAACCGCATGGAGTTGTTGGCGGTGATCATGGCGCTGAAACATATTAAGTCGCCTGGTTTGCCCATTCAAGTCTACACCGACAGCAAATATGTCTGCGATGCCATTGAAAAACGCTGGTTGTTTGGATGGAAGGCCAAAGGGTGGAAAAAGGTGAAGAATGTAGATTTGTGGCAGGCATTTTTGGGACTCTACGAAATTCACAAGCCAAAGTTTTACTGGGTGAAAGGACATGCGGGCATCAAAGAAAACGAGCGTTGTGATGTGCTGGCGACAACGGCGGCTCAGTCAAAGCCTACCGAAATTGATGTGAATTACGAACGCTACGAACTCGAAGAAAAATCGTCAGGCGGATTGGACCTCTAACAAATGTTGGGCGTTGAGCTTCGCCGCCTCACTGGGGTTGCGCCCTGATAACATTTCCGCAAGGGCTTGAATTCTACCTGGATGATCCAATGTACGAATTTGTGTTTCGCTGATGTGGGCTTCGTTGTTTTTGAAAACGAACAACTGTTGATTGCCCGAGGCTGCGACTTGGGGTAGGTGGGTGATGGCCAAAATTTGCTGGCGCTGACCTTGTTTGCGCATCAAATAACCCAATCGGCTCGCTACTTCTCCACTCACGCCAGTATCTGATTCATCGTAAATCAACGTTGCAAATTGTTTCAGGTCGGCGATGATGGTTCTTAGGCAAAAGTTCAACCGAGAAGTTTCACCACCCGATGCAACTTTTTCAATGGGCATGGGCGTTTGGCCTTTGTTTGCACTAAACAACAGGGTGATTTTGCTGTTTCCCGTTTCTGTATAAGACTCTTGTTGCTCCAATTGAATGGCCATCTGGGCGAAGGGCATTTCCAGTTGATGCAAATGGGCAATGACTTGCTGCGACAGGGCGTCTTTTTGTTGGGAACGCTGCTGATGCAATTCATCGGCAAGTTGGGCCATTTTGGCGGTGGCGGCGTCTAGACTTTTCGACAACGACTCAATTTCTTCTTCCAAAGTGTTTTCACCAGCATGGGTAGCCTCCAATGCTGCTCGTTTTTGTATCAATTCTGCCGCTTCTGCGCAGCCATGTTTTTTCAATAATTGTTGCAATGCCGAAAATCGCTCGTTCAACATGTCTAAACGTTGCGGATTGCTTTCATGGTTGTGTATGGCACCTTCGATATCGCGGGACAGCTCTTTGGCTTCGATGGATACTTGATTGATTCGCTCGTAAAATTCCGATAAATCTTTGCTCAGACCCACAAATCCTTTGAGTTCGGATTTGATTTTTGAAGTTAGGTCCAGCAAACTGCCATCGTCACCGTTGAGCAGTGCAGACGATTTGGAAAGGGCATAGGAGAGTTGTTCGGACTGACTTAGTAGGTTGATTTCCTGTTCGATGTCGATTTCTTCGCCACTTACAGGGTTGAATTCTTGCAATTCATTCAACAAGTATTGGTGGTAGTCAGAATCGCGTTGAATTTGCGCAAGGAGGGCTCGTTTTTCTTTCAACAAGGCTTTCAACTGTTGCACATCAGACAGTGCCAATTTGTATGTAGACAGCAGCGTCTCGGTGCCGGCAAAAGCATCGAGCAGTTTCAGCTGTTCTTCGGCTTGGGTAACCAATAGCCCAGTATGCTGGGAGTGGATTTCTAAGAGTTGGTTACCCAACCATTTGAGTTCCGCAACCGTTACGGGGGTGTCGTTGATGAACGAACGGGTTTTTCCATTGGGATGCCATTCACGCCTTACCGTACAGTGATTGGAATAATCGAGGTCTCTGGCTACAAAGGCTTGGGATAACTGCATCTTTTCGATGCTGAATTCTGCCTCTATCACACATTTTTGCGAAGGGTCTAAAATGGCAGAACTATCGCCCCGATCCCCCATAACCAATCCAATGGCACCCAGCAAAATGCTTTTTCCCGCGCCTGTTTCACCGGTGATGCTGGTGAAGCCCGACTGAAAATCAATGTCTAGGGCCCTGATAAGCACGTAGTTTTGAATTTTCAGGTGGGTAAGCATGGGCTTGTATTAACGGGTGATGATGGTGTTCAAGGTCCAAAGGTTGTCTTGGATGTCCTTTTTGTGTTCAATGGCTTCTTTGAAGGGGGTAAACTGAATGAGATTGTCTACCACACCCACGGCTTGATTTCGCAGTCCTTCAATAAGTGCTTTTACCGCGTGCGCACCCAAGCGCGATGCCAAGATGCGGTCGTTGGCGGTAGGACGTCCTCCGCGCTGTATGTGGCCCAATACAGTGACTTTGCAATCGGTTTCAGGGTAAATGGTTTGGAATCTTTTGGCAATGTCGTAGGCGTGACCTTCTTCCTCACCTTCGGCCACAACAAATATGCTGAATTCCTTTTTCCGGGCTTTGGATTCGTAAAGTTTTACGATGTCTTCAAATTCATTGCCTCTTTCGGGGATGAAAATACCTTCTGCGCCACCAGCTATACCTGCATGCAGGGCGATATGACCTGAGTGACGGCCCATTACTTCGATGAAAAACACGCGGTTGTGCGCATCGGCAGTATCCCGAATTTTGTCGATGGCTTCCATGGCTGTGTTGATGGCGGTATCATACCCAATGGTGGCATCCGTGCCCCAAAGGTCGTTGTCGATGGTGCCGGGACATCCGATGCTGGGCAATCCAAATTCTTTTTCAAAGATCATGGCACCGGTGTAAGTGCCATTTCCGCCGATACAAACCAACCCTTCAATGCCCAAGGCTTGGAGGTTGTCGTGGGCTTTTTTACGTCCTTCTGCGGTCATGAAGTCTTTGCTTCTCGCCGTTTTTAGGATGGTACCACCCATTTGGATGATGTTGGCCACGCTGCTTGAGGTCATGGGCTGAATTTCGTTTTCTATGAGCCCTTGGTAGCCGCGTTGAATGCCATATACTTCGAGATTATAATGGGCACAGGCACGAATCACGGCACGAATGCAGGCATTCATGCCTGGTGCGTCTCCGCCTGAGGTTAATACTGCGATTTTTTTCACGGAGTACAAAATACGACAAAATATCGTTGCGATTATTAACAAAAAACCCCGCGAATGCGGGGTTTTTGCAAATGTTTATGGTTTAAAGAAGATTAGTTATCAATCTTCTTGTAGCTGAATTCCACGTAATCGTTGTGGTTGCCAATGGCTGGCAAATCTTGGATTTTGGTTACTTTCACGATGTACAAGTCGAAAGGCAAATCTTGACCAGATTTTACCACGTAAACATCACCCACAGCCAATACAGCGGTTTGAGCGGTGGCTTGCGCGCTGTTGGCTTTCCACAAGTTGTATATGTAGGTAGTGGTAGAGGCATTGGTGAAATCGTTTGAAGTCACTTTTACGAATTTACCATTGTTGTCAGAACCCCAAATTTTAGAGAATTGATCCATGGTAGGGGTGGTTTTGTCCATCAAATCTTTCAAAGTAGCGCTGGCATTGGTCAATAAGCCAACCCCTTTGTTCAAGTCGTAAGCGTTTTCAAAACCCGCGTTTCTTGAGTTATAAACCAACTGAGATGCAAGGCCCAACAAAGGAGCCGTTGGAGGAATAACCGTAATTTTCACTGTGGTTGCTGCAGTCTGACCGTTGGCATCCTTCGCAGTGAAAGTGTAAGTGACTACATCGTCTAAGCTGCCTACCAAACGGTGTTTGATAACAAAACTCACAGTATTTCCGCTAACTGAAGTATCTTTTACCAAAACGGCCGCTTTTCCGTTGATGCTGTAGTTGGCAGTAATGCCGCTCAAAGCGCCTGAACCCGAAGTAGCAGAAATTGAAAACGAAAGCAATGAATCACTCATTACACTGATGTCGCTGCTTACGAATTTTGCACCAGCAGTCAATGAAATGGTGGGCTTAGGGTCGTTGCTATCGCCACCGCACGAGCCTAAAAAGGCAGCCACGGGCAAAGTCAACGCGAGAAGTAGATGTTTAAGTTTCATATGTAGTTGTTTATATCGCAAATTTCAAGAAAAATCGCAGTTTTCCAAATCTTCACGCAGGTATTTTCGTCAAGCGACAATTTGTCATAACGAAAGTTTTGCCTTCCATTTTTGTCGCATTACCACCTTTGGCACAAGCATTGATATTTTTGCAGTCCGATGTTTAACAACAAAGAAGTGTTTTTTGCCAACGATTCCGACTCCGATTCTTTTGACGATGCGCCAGAATTTTTGCCATTGTTCTCCAAACAAGAAGAGGATGAAAGTAATAAAATAGAAGTGCCCGCGGAGCTGTCTGTGCTCACCATGCGCAACACCGTGCTTTACCCCGGGGTGATTTTTCCAATCACCGTTGGGCGAGATAAAAGCATCCGTCTTATCAAAGACGCCAACAAACGCGGGAAGATTATTGCCGTGGTGGCCCAAAAAAACCCCAATGTAGAAGATCCTAGCATCGATGACCTTTACACGGTAGGTACCCTGGCCCAAATTGTTCGCATGATGCGCATGCCCGATGGCAGTTCAACAGTGATTCTGCAGGGTAAACGACGAATCAACATCGACGAGTATACCCAAACAGAGCCCTATTTCAAAGCCAAAGTGAGTTCTTTGCCCGATGTTGCCGGAAAAGAAACCAAAGAATACAAGGCCACCATCGACTCGATACGCGACATTTCGCACAAAATCATCAATTTGTCGCCCCAAATCCCGTCAGAGGCCAGTGTGGCTTTGAGGAACATCGACTCAAAAACTTTCCTGATTCACTTTGTGAGCAGCAACTTGAACATCTCGCAAAACGAGAAACAAATGCTGCTCGAAACCCTCGATCCAGCACAGCGAGCCACCATGGTGCTGACACATGTTACCCAGGAATTGCAACTGCTAGAACTGAAAGACCAGATTCAGAGTAAAGTTCGGACCGACATGGACAAGCAGCAAAAGGAGTATTTCTTGCAGCAGCAGATTCGTGCCATCCAAGAAGAGTTGGGTGGAGACTCGCCCGATAAAGAAATCCAAAATCTGCGCGAAAAAGGGAATGCAAAGCTGTGGAGCAAGGAAACCCATGAGCATTTCAACAAAGAGTTGGATCGTTTGATGCGTGTGAATCCGGCTTCTCCCGACTATTCTGTGGGACTCAATTATGTTCAGTTGATGTTGGATTTGCCTTGGGATACCCTTACCGGCGACAATTTCGACATCCATCATGCCCAAAAGGTATTTGACGAGGACCATTTTGGTTTGGAGAAAGTGAAGAAGCGGATCTTGGAATACCTGGCCGTGTTGAAACTCAAAGGCGATATGCGTTCTCCCATCATTTGTTTGTACGGCCCTCCAGGTGTGGGAAAAACCTCGCTGGGTAAGAGTATAGCCCGTGCTTTAGGACGGAAATATGTGCGTATGAGTTTGGGTGGATTGCACGATGAATCGGAAGTTCGTGGACACCGTAAAACCTACATCGGGGCAATGCCCGGCCGCATATTGCAGAATTTGAAGAAGTCAGGCACCTCAAACCCGGTGTTTGTTTTGGATGAAATAGATAAATTGGGCAGGGATTTTCGTGGAGATCCATCTTCTGCCATGCTTGAGGTGTTAGATCCTGAACAAAACAGCACGTTTTACGATAACTACCTCGAGTTGGATTACGATTTAAGCAAAGTGTTGTTTGTGGCCACCGCCAATAATTTGGATACCATTCAACCCGCTTTGTTGGATCGCATGGAAATCATTGAAATTCATGGATACAGCCTCGAAGAGAAAATTGAAATCGCGAAGAAATATTTGATTCCCAAACAGCGCAAAGCCCATGGGTTGAAATCGCCGCAGTTTAAGGTTTCGGACAAAGCTTTGGAGGTCATCATTGAGCAATACACGCGGGAGAGTGGGGTGCGATCGCTGGATAAGCGAGTGGCAGCCTTGGCGCGGTCTGTGGCGAAATCCATCGCCCTAGATGAACCATTGAAAAAACAAATCGGGGGGTCTGAGGTAGAGGTCATTCTTGGCGCCGAAAAACTGGAGCCCGAAATGTACGAAAACAATGAAACGGCCGGTGTGGTTTCTGGATTGGCATGGAGTCCGATGGGCGGTTCTGTATTGTTTGTGGAGAGCAAACTGTCGCGGGGTAAAGGCCAATTGTTGATCACTGGACAACTCGGTGATGTGATGAAAGAAAGCGTGATGCTGGCCAAATCCTACTTAAAGGCGCACGCCGAATATTTGAATGTTGATGCCCGGGTGTTCAACCACTGGGATATTCATGTACACTTTCCTGCTGGGGCGATACCCAAAGACGGGCCAAGTGCGGGGATTGCGATCTTGACCAGTTTGGCCTCTTTGTTTACCCAAAACAAGGTGAAAAGCCATTTGGCGATGACAGGTGAAATTACGCTGAGGGGCAAAGTGCTTCCAGTGGGAGGGATCAAAGAAAAATTGTTGGCTGCCAAACGCGCCGGCATCAAGGAAGTGATTTTGTGTGAGCAAAACCAAAAAGATGTTCTGGATATCCCCGCGAAATACTTGGAGGGTTTGAAGTTTTCGTACGTCACCAACATGTTGCAAGTATTGGATTTGGCGTTAACCAACAAAGCAGTGAGCCATCCCATCGACATTCATGTAGTGTTGCAAGAAAAAGAGAAGGATAAATCTCAATAGTGCAGGTTTTTAACTAAGTTTGTTCATCATGATCTTCAAGAAAATCTTATCCTATTTAACCTTTCGCAAGCAAGAAGGTAGTTCGTCGAATTTGAACTTGAGAATGATGCACGGCATGAACCGCATTTCCATTTTGATGTTTGCCGTTGCCTTGTGCGTGATTTTGGTTCGCTTCGTGTTCAAGTAAACCAAACCCATGAGGGGCATTTTCTTGGGCAGCTTGGCGATGTTGGCCTCGTGGCTGCCTATTGGTTTGGGGGCGCAGACTATTGATGGACAAGCATCGGCCAAGCCGTTGGTTCAAAACAATCCGTTGCAAGTCAATTTCTTGAGTCGAGGAATCGACGATGAAATGATGCATCTTTTAGATGTGTTGCCGTTGTTTGAGTTATCAAATACTGAATTGAGTATCCTCGCTGATGGTTCGGTTTCGGTGAAATGCCATCAACCCATTGATATGTCGGCCGATTACCCTGGCATGAAATTATCGCAATATCAGGTAAAATTGCCCAAACAACTTTACCTGAGGGATTCAAGTGGGCAAGGGGTTTCAGTGCATTTGAAATCCAACTTGGTGTATGGGTTTGCCCAACACAATCACGGTTTAGGTTTGCTGCCGAATCACACGTTGTTGGTGGTTGAACGTCCGCAAGTACTGAAATACCGCAAAGCCCGTGTCTGGGTAGATTTGAATCACAACTTAGACTTGACCGACGATCCAGAACAGTATTATACCCCTTCGTCGGTGCCCTTTTCATCGCCCGTGATTCCGGAATTGGGCAGTGTTATTCAACTCGATGGGCAACCTTGGGGGGTATCATTGCAATTGGGATTTTTCGGGGGTGGAGAGTTGAAATCTTACCAAAAATTGTATGCGGATGCCGTTGATTTGGTGAAAGGGGATCGCAAATTCATTGGGGTTTCGAATAGTTTTCGCCAACGTCGTTTGTCGGTGGTGTGGGGTAGTTCTGTGTACAACAACGATACCTTTTACTGGGCGCTTAAAGATGTAAATCTTAACGGGAAATACAACGATGAGGCCGTTGATATGGTCATGGTGAGTAACGAGTCCGGCGTTTTTAATTCGGCCAATGCTTGGAAATTGGGCAAGGGTAAGACAGTGCTGGATTGGTTGGGCCAAGGATGGGAAATTCGTTTAGGGTATAAATCCGCTGATTTAGCTCAGCCACATTGGTGTGTTTATGCATCGCCAATTCCTGGTAAAAAAGTAAAAAATTCACGCAGTTTGTTGCTCGGAAATCGCTTTCCCAAATTTAAATTCTGCGTGATTGAAGGTGCTTATAAAGCGGGGAAATTGAAGGAAAATCCGGTGCACAGAAGAAGCATTCGTAAGTTTAAAGGGAAGTATACTGCGGTTGTGGTATGGAACGCCGATGACTCTGTTTTTCATAAAGATTCAGCGCTGTATCACCAGATTTCGCGACAATTACCCGATTCGATGCAAATTATTATGTTGAATCACGGTGGTAGTGGTAGGTATGTGTTTGGATATAACCGTAGATACGAAACCAACATGATTCATGGCTTTTGTTCACCGCAAGTGGCTGAAATACTGAAACTTCAAACAATGCCTCAGTTGTTTTTGTTGGATCCAAAGCAGCGATTGATTGATATAAATATGTCACCTTTTGAATTGCAAAAGTTTGTAAACGGGACTTTGCGATAAAGCGAGTCGTTGAAAAGGTGTGGATTATTGAATAATTTTTTACCTTTGTTATTGTATGAACAGAACCGCATTAACCGCAGTGCTCGTGATTTTGTTGTTGGCTTCATTGGGAAGCAATACTTTTTTGTATATCAACAAAATGGAGAGCGACAAAGAATTGCAAAACAAAATGGCTGTAATGAAGTCAAAAGATTCTTTGCAAGATGTGTTAAACAAAATGGAAGATTCACTGAACAACGTGATTCAAACTTTCCAAAACGAAAACCAAACTTTGGTATTGAAAGTGGAAGAATTGGAGGGTGATAAAAATCCAAGGGTGATTGCTGCTATGCAAGAGATCTATCGCTTGCGTCGCGAAATTGCCAGTGGAATCTCAGGTGAAGGTACTTCAACCGCTTCTGCCGGTGGTAAAACATCGACCAAGGAATCGCGCAAAGCGGCTAAATCTGGTAAAACAGGTAAAGGCAGCGATGCGAATGTGGAAGATTTGAGAAAGCAATTGGAAGAAGCCAAAGCCAAAGTGGCTGAGTTGATGGCGTTGATAGAGTCTTTAACCAAAGAGAAAAACGACTATATGACTCAATTGAATGCTGAAAAAGATCGTTCTGCTACCTTGGAATCAGAAAATGTAGAATTGAAAGATCGTTTGGATAAAGGTGCACGCCCTCAATTTGGTGCTTTGTTGGTTGCAGGGTTATACGACAAGAAAGGTATCATTTCTGAGACCATGAAAGCCAAGAGCGTTGAGAAAATTCGTGTAACCTTTGATGTATTGGAAAATCCGATGGTTATTGAGCCATTGGAGGAAGAAGTGATCATTCGCATCATCGATCCTAACGGTGGGGTCATGTCAACCACCAACACCAAATTGACCGATAAGAGCAAAGTAACCAGCTTGAAAAACACCATTCAGTTTGATGGTGCGTTGCAGAAGGTGAAGTGGAGCTTCCCTGAAAAAGGTTTGCTGACCGGCAAATTGATGAAAGGAAAATACACTGCAGAGTTGTGGACACGCGGATTGATGCGTCAGAAAAACAACTTCACCTTAGAATAAGGAATTGAAATAGACCGTTAAAAAAGGCGCCCTGCGGGCGCCTTTTTTTTGCTCCAAACGCTTCCCCAATAATCAACGCCTACAATCCCTCAATGGTCAGCAATCCTTTCATTCAGGTCTATAAACAACAAGGGGACGGTCGCCCGTCCCCTTGTGTTCAAATCAAAAATAATAGGTGTTACTTCTTGGCTTCCGGACGCATCATGGTGTCGGGATCGTAGTGCCGGCCCATCCATCCGTATACACGGGCTTTGAATTTTTCATTCAAGTAGTACATGCATGGAACCAAAATCAAAGTCAAGAATGTCGCAAAGCCCAAACCATAAATCATCGTCCAGCTCAAAGGACCCCAGAAAGCCACGTTGTCGCCCCCGAAGTAAATGTGTGGGTTTAACTCAGAGAATAGGGTAGCGAAGTCCATGTTCAAACCTACAGCCAAAGGCACAAGTCCCAAAATGGTGGCCGATGCAGTCAGCAACACAGGCGTCATACGGGTTCTGCCGGCTTCAATGATCGCGGATTTTAACGTTGCCCCTTGTTCGCGCAACAAATCAGTGAATTCCACCAACAATATACCGTTTCGAACCACGATACCCACCAGTGCAACAATCCCGATGCCGGTCATTACCACCGAGAAATCTTTGTTGAAAATGGCGAAACCGAGGAGTACGCCGATGAGCGACAAGAAAATTTCACTTAAAATCAACAAGGGTTTACTGATTGAGTTGAACTGCGTCACCAAAATGATCAGAATCAAGGCCAAGGAAACCAACATCGCGTTACCCAAGAAGGCGCCGGTTTCAGCTTGCTGCTCTTGCTCACCGGTCATGATTACCTGAATGTCTGAAGGTTTGTCGAACGATTCAATGGCAGCATTCACCTGCGACACCACCTCGTTGGGTTGATATCCGGCCAATACGTTACTTGCCAAAGTAATCACCCGCTTTTGGTTCATTCGGTTGATGCCGCCATAGGTGTTCGAGTATTCAGCAGATGCTACCGAACTCAACGGTACCTGACGGATCATGCCACCCGCAACCATGTCACGGTAGGTGATTCTCATGTTTAACAAAGCATTCAAATTGTTTGCGTCTACTTTCTTCACACGAACCATGATGGGGTAGTCGTCGTTGTCATCCTTAAATTTGCTGGCTTCTGTACCATAAATACTGCCGCGCAAAGCCATTCCAATCTGTGCCGTGCTGATGCCAAAACGGTTGGCGCGTTCACGGTCGATTTTGATGATGATCTCGGGTTTGGAACTGATGAAATCCGTTTTCAACTCCTCAACGCCGGCAATTTTCTTGTTGTCCAAAAAGATTTTCAACTTGGTTGCTGTGCTCACGAGCGATTCAAATTCATCGCCACGGATTTCAATGTTCACGGCTTTACCTACTGGCGGACCGTTTCTTTCCTGTTCCACCACGATTTCCGCACCGGCAATGGTGCCGATACTCTCGCGGATTTTCTTCAACAATGCCATCGTGCTGCCGCCTTCGCGTTTTTCAAACTCTACATAAGCCACGGTGATTTTACCTTTGTTGCTCGCGGTTGTTCTGTCACCACTGTTGGGATCTGTAGCCCCCACAGCCACGTTTGAAATCACACTTTCTACCAATGGATTGTTCTGTCCGATGGCTTTAAACACCCGCTTTTCCGCAATTTTAAGGATACTGTCGGTATGTTTCGCATTGGTTCCGGTTGGCAGGGTCAAATACACATAGGTGAAGTTTGGATCGGCCTGAGGGAAAAATACCACACCGGGTTTGCGAATGGCTGTAACCACAAACGAGAGGATCAACAAGGCAATGGTGGCAAAAATGGTTTTGCGAGGTCTGCTGCCTTCCAACAAATATCGCGCAACCCGCTCGTAGGCATTTTGAACGCCAGGCCAAGTTTTGGTCTGGAAAACCACAATCACATGACGCAACCAATAGTGGTGTAATAAGTAAACACCCAACAAGGTTACCACAAAGTTTCCGGTTCCAAATCCACCCAACAAGTATCCCAAGATGGCAACGATGCCCAATACAAGGGTGGTGCGCTTTACCGAACGAGCGGTTTTTGCATGGTCTTCCTCGGCATGCTCATCCTCCATAAAGTCTACCGCAAAAACGGGGTTGATGATGTAGGCAACCAACAAAGAAGCCAACAAAGTGATGATCAAAGTTACGGGCAAGAAGAACATGAATTTACCCACGATGCCTTTCCAGAAAGCCAAAGGAATGAATGGCGCCAGGGTAGTCATGGTACCAGACAATACGGGCATAAATACCTCACCGGCGGCCTTTTTAGCAGCCTCTTTGATGGGTAAACGCTCCTTGTGGAAAATGCGGTGTGTGTTTTCAATAACCACAATCGCGTCGTCTACCACAATCCCCAATGCCAACAAGAATGCGAACAATACAATCATGTTCAAACTGAATCCGATGGTAGGCATCACCAAGAAGGCGATAAAGCAACTCAGGGGAACCGACAATCCCACGAAAATGGCATTCGTGGCGCCCATGAAGAACATCAAAATCACAGTAACCAAAATGAATCCAATGATGATGGTATTGATCAAATCATGCACCGTGGTGCGCGTTTTTACCGATTGGTCGCCTGTGAATACAACCTCCATCTCTTTGGGGTAGCTGCCATTGTCTTGCAATTCCTTTACAATTTCATGGCATTTATCGCTGGCTTCAATCAAGTTTTCACCGGCGCGTTTTACCACGTTCAAAGTGATTACGTTTTTGCCTTCCAATCGGGCATAGCTCTCTTTTTCTTTGTAGCCATCTACTACCTCAGCCACATCGCGCAAATACAACGTAGCACCCGTTCCTGAACGAATTACCACGTTTTCAATTTCCTCTTTGCTGCGGAATTCACCACTCACACTCAACGAGCGCTGCATTTTGTCTACGTCAATGTTGCCACCAGAAATACGCATGTTCTCGTACTGAATGGCACGGGTAACATCGTCTATGGTGAGGCCAGATGTAGCCATGGCAGTCAAATCCAAGTTTACTTGCAACTCGCGATCCAACGCACCCACAATGTCAACACGGGTAATGCTGGGCAAACTCTCAATCTTATCCTTGGCCATCTCCGCATATCGCTTCAATGAGGGCAAATCGATGTCGCCACTGATATTGATGTACAAAACCGGCATGTCGGAGAAATTGATCTCCTGAACAATGGGGTCGGTTTTCAAATCGCTGGGAAGATCACTCTTCGCCTTATCGACCTGATCCTTCACCTTCTGCTTGGCCTGGTCCACTTTTACATCCGTGTCGAATTCCACCGTGATGATGCTGAAATCCTGGATGGAATTGCTTTTGAGTTTTTTTACGCCACTCACCGACTTGATCTTCTTCTCCAAGGGTTTTGTGATCAAGTTTTCAATGTCTTTTGGCGATGAACCCGGATACACCGTTTGTACGATGATCGTAGGGATTACGATGTCGGGGAATTGCTCCTTCGGCAGCGCATTGTAAGAGAATATACCGGCGATACTGATAAAGATCGACAGGATATATATGCTTGTTTTGTTGTCGATACTCCAACTGGTGGGACCGAATTCTTTAAAATTGAATTTGCTCATGGTTGAAAATTAATTGCCTTTCATCCATTCGCCAGAAATGGCTTGACCCTCGTTCAATTCTTGGTAACCCGCAGTGATTACAAGGTCGCCTTCATTCAAACCGGTCAAAATTTCTGTCAAACCTTCGCTGGATTTACCCACGGTTACTTTTCTGCGCTCAGCCACAAAGTTGTTGCTGCCGTTTTTGCCGGCTATAGATTTGGCTACAATGACGTAACTGCCAGATTCTGTCGTTTGAACGCTGTTTGAGTTCACCGCGATGGCCGATTTGTTCTCGTAGTCCACGATTTTCAATTTGGCGATCATGTTGGGCTTCAAGTTTTCCACCTTTGGCAATTTGGTCTCAACGCGGAAAGTGCGGTTCAATGGGTCGATGTATTTTGCAGCAAACGAGATGCGGCTATCGATTTCCAACTTCAAATCGGGGAAATAAATTCTAATTTGATCGCCGGCTTTGATTTTCTTGGAGTGCGATTCAGCCGCATCCGCTTTCACTTTGATGTTGGCCATGTTTACTACACGGAACAGAGGCATGCCAGGGGCAACGGCTTGACCTACCTTCGCATCAGCACTTTCCAAAGTACCTGAAATGGGCGCTTTGATGTTGTACATGTCGATTTGGGCGTCCAACGTGCGAAGGCTTTTCTCCAAGGCTTCCTTTTGGTTTTTGGCAGATAGGTACTGCACTTCTGTGCCCACGCCTTTTTCCCACAAACGTTTTTGCTTTTCAAACAACGTGGTAACAAACGCCAATTGCTGGTTCAATTCATTTTTGCCTTGTGAAATGGCCGTGTTATCTAACTGAGCAAGCACTTGTCCTGCAGTTACTTGGGCTCCAGGCTGAACCATCACACGAATCACTGTGCCTGGAACTTTTGGAGTAGCAATGGTACTTTCGTTGGCATCGGCCACACCTTCGATGGCGATGAAACTTTGGAACAAGCCTTTTTTTACAGTGGCCACTTCCACGGTTTTACCCATGTCTGCTGCAGCACCAGCATTCAATTCTTTTTCTAATTTGTTCGCTTCAGATTGCAACTGAGCGATTTCTTTTTTCAGAGACTCCAATTTGGCCTTTTTGGCTTCAGGAGTGTTGGTTTTTTCACTGCAGGCCGACATCAAGAGGGCTGCAACTAAACTCATCGATACTATATAACGTTTCATGGATGGATTATTTAATGGGGGTGCCAGTGGCGTGTTGAAGTTCTATTTTAGAGATAACTAAATCGTAAACGGCATTCATGTAGTTGTTGTTAGCGGTGCGCAATTCCGTTTCCGCTTGAATCATTTCAAGGGCGCTTCCAACACCTTCTTTGTATTTTAAAGACGCTTTGTCATAAATACGCTGTGCCAAAGCCAAGTTGGCTTTTTGATTTTCGGCTTGCTTCATGTTCACCGTGTAACCGTTTTTGGCGTTGTTGAACTCGAATTCAGCATAACGATCGAAGTTGGCCATGTCGTTCTTGGCTTTTTCGATTTTGATGTTGGTTTCCGACAACTTTGAACGCGTCAACCCACCTGCGAAAATGGGAACGCGCAAATTCAAACCGTACATGGAAGAGGGCACCCACTCGTTGTTATCCGGTAGGTTGCTTTGGAAGAAGTTAAACTCGCTGCGCAAAGTGCTTCGTTGAACCTGATAAAATCCCACCAAAGAGGGCATGGCAGAAGCCTTGTAGCGTTTGTTGTCGAGCTGACCCAACGTAATACTCTGATCCAAAATACGGTGCTCAATTCGCTGCGCAGGTGCGAAACCATTCACATCCAAGCCACTCACATTCAAATAGGTTTCCAATTGCTCGAGGTTATCGGTTAATTCCAACTCGGTGGTCATGGGTAACGCCAAGTGAATTTTCAAGGCGTTTTTGGTGATGATGATGGCGTTTTGCAATTTTTCACGCTGCAAATACAAATTGCTCAAGGTGTAGTTTAAACGGTCAACATCCAAAGACTCAACAAATCCTTCTTTGTTCAACTCTTTTACCTCAAAAGCACTTTTTTCTAACAATTGAATATTGGCTTCAATCACATCGAGATTCTTTTGGGTAGAAACGGCCGTAACGTAGGCCTTGGCAACATTCAACTGAAGGTCTTTCAGCGATTTGGCTTTCAGCAATTCACCCATGCCCATGAACGCCTTGGTTGCTTCCAATCCCACGAAATAAGTGCCATCAAACAACAATTGGCTGACGCTTAAACTGGCACTGCTGGCAAATTCCTGTTGAAAACGCAAAAAGATGAAATCTGGTGCGGTTGAGCCAGGCGTCTTGGTAAAGTTGTTTACCCAGTTTCCAGGAATGGTCAAGTACTGCTGGTAGCCAGCCGATGCGCTGACCTGTGGCAAACCGTAAGATGTTGTTTGCTTCACCGTTTCCTTGGCGATGTTAACGTCCAATTGGGCGTTTTTGTAGGTGGTGTTGTTCTGTTCAGCAAAAGTGATGGCCTCACTAAAACTGAATTTTTTGGTGTCTTGGGCCGTGGCGACCAAAGATCCAAAACAGATGGCGATTATGATGATGCGTTTCATTGTGGTGTTACAAAGAATTAATTTTCCAGTTGATGGCATTGATTGTGTCGATTCCTTTCGGTGTGCTGATCGATCGAAGATGATATTTGATTATTTCAATGAGTATGTCGTCTTGAGAGGCATTCAAACTGTTCAATTCCTCGTTGTCGAATACCTGGAACGACAACATAGAAAAGGATCGAGCGATGATTTCAGGGTGAAAATCGTGGTGGTATAATCCCGATTTCTGTCCCAACTCCATGTTAAACAACAAATGTCTTACGATGTTTTTACTGCGATGCTTTTCAAGCAATTCAAAACTCTTGGGATGGTACTTTTTGAGGTCGTACAGCATCGATGGACTCATCTTCCGCTGGTTGCTCATCAAGTACATCGTGATCAAATGAAATTGTTCAATGGCGTTTGGCTCGGTGTTGATGATTTTCTCAATGGCCGCTTCGTTCTCGCGCAGGTGCGACTCAACCGTTGAAAGAACCAAACTTTCTTTGTCGCGGAAACACTTGTACAGCGTTTTTTTCGAAATCGAAATCTCCTTGGCTACGTCATCCATCGTAACGCTTTTCACACCAAAACGGCTGAACAAGCGCTCGGCTGTCGATTGTACACGGCTCACCAATTCCATAAATTGCCGCAAAAGTACAATGCGAAAGTCACATAGGAAACTATTTCTGTGTTAAAAGTTTCCGTGCTTGGTTCGATTCGACGATCAATGCAATTTCACCGACCAAGGGAGTAGGTACTGAGGACCGATCAAATGCTGAATTTTTTGGGCTTCCCGAATTGTGTTTACCGGCAGTCCGCTGGCCTTTGAAGCCGCATTCCATTGACTTTGCGCCATCTCTTCTTTGTTGAACAAAGAGGATATCCAATCTTTTTCTTCTGGGTAATAAACCACCCGATAAGTAGAGGTTTTTGATTTTCTCGAGGCAGATAAAATGGCCCTGTCCAAACCGCCAAATCCATCGATGAGTCCCAGCTTTTTGGCATCTATGGCCGAATAAACCCGTCCTTCCGCCAATGCGGCCACCTGTTCGCGACTCATTTTACGTCCCATCGCCACGGTGCCAATAAAATCATCGTAAATGCTGTTGATCATGGTTTGCATCATGGCCTGTTCTTTTTCGTTTAACGCGCGATCAGGGCGCCAGCCTGCTGAGATATCGCCCAACTCTACCGTTTCATATTTCAAACCCAATTTGTCGCCAAACAATTCTTGCGTGTTGGGGAGCAGGGCAAAAACACCAATCGACCCAGTAATGGTATTGGGCAAAGCAAAAATACTGTCGCCCACACAGCCCATGTAGTAACCGCCGCTGGCTGAAACATCACCAAATGAGACAATGACCGGCTTGATCTTTTTACAGTTTACAATTTCATGGGCAATTTCATCA
>Ga0172376_10000098_pt1 | contig 100570 bp, 75 predicted proteins | sample Lak35m_FD_121114 | JGI IMG/M metagenome (GOLD analysis project Ga0172376, IMG submission 121114) | Freshwater microbial communities from Kabuno Bay, South-Kivu, Congo - kab_092012_35m | ecosystem: Environmental > Aquatic > Freshwater > Lake | place: Democratic Republic of the Congo: South-Kivu...
GGTCTGCGGAGACTTCAGCCCCCAAACCAAGGGAAGACCGGCGGGACGCCGGTCCTACGTGGTCTGCGGAGACTTCAGCCCCCAAACCAAGGGAAGACCGGCGGGACGCCGGTCCTCCGTGGTCTGCTTCCACGCCGCCGAATGTGGTCCTCTTTCTGATCGATGACATGGGCTGGCGCGATGTCGGGTTCGCCGGCAACCCCCACATCGACACGCCCAACTGCGACCGCCTCGCCCTCGAGGGCATGGTTTTCACCCAGGCCTATGCAAGCGCGCCGAACTGCGCTCCGACCCGGGCGTGCCTGATGAGCGGGCAATACACGCCGCGACACGGCGTCTACACCGTCGTGGACGAACGCCACCTTCCCGGATCGCCGCATCACAAGGTCCTCGCGACGGAAAGCAGCGCCGAACTGCCGACCGAATCGGTCACCCTCGCCGAATCGCTCCTTTCCGGAGGTTACGCCACGGGCATGATCGGCATGTGGAATCTCGGGCGTGGCAACAGTGGTCCCTTCACTCCGACCGGACAGGGTTTCGAGGTGTTCAAGGATCCAAAGAGCCTCGGGTTCGAAAAGGATGCCTACCATCGCGCCGACGGGGCCTATCTCAGCGACGAATTCACCACCGCGGGGATCGACTGGATGGAGACGAACCGCGGCCGCCCCTTCTTCCTCTACCTGGCCTATCACGACGTGCATGGGCCTTTTGATCCCAAGCCGGAGCTCGTCGAAAAGTATCGGAAGAAAGCGGCGCAGAAAGCCGTGGAGATCGATGTCGACTACGCCGCGACGGTCGAGGCCCTCGATCAGAACGTCGGCCGCATCCTCGACTACCTCGACGAGAAAGGGCTCACCGATCACACCATCGTCCTCTTCACCTCGGACAACGGAGGCACCCGCCAATACACCGCTCCCCTGAATGCCGGCAAGGGATCGCTCCACGAGGGCGGGATCCGCGTGCCCTTTGCCATCCGTGGCCCCGGCATCACTGCGGGTGCGGAAAGCACCGAGCCGATCCTGAGCATGGACGTCTATCCGACGCTTCTCGATTTCGCCGGGCTCGCCTCGCCGGAATCCCACCGGCTCGACGGCATGAGCCTGAGGCCTGTGCTTTCCGGAGAAGCGGGATCGCTCGGGCGCGAGCGGGTCTTCTGGCATTTCCCGTGTTATGTGGGAGGCGGCACTCCGAGCAGCGCGATGCGGCAGGGGAACTGGAAGGCGATCGAGTTTTTCGAGACGGGGACCGTTGAAATCTACGACTTGTCGAAGGATCCCGGAGAACAGAACGACCTCAGCGCCGCCATGCCTGACAAGGCGAGGGACCTCGCCGGAGCCCTGCACACTTGGCAGGAAAAAACGGCCGCCCCGAGACCGACCATGGCGAATCCGAGGTTCGATGCCTCGATCCGCGTTCGAGGCAGGAAACGGTGAGAGGTTTTTAAAACAAGAGTTCTACCGGCTCCGCTGGAATTGATTTCGGCAGGAGCGTTCAAGGCATCGCTCCCATGTCGCCGACTCAACCCAGTGCCTCGAGCACCAGGTCGACGTGCTCGGCAGGTTTCACTCTGGGAAAGACGCCTCTCACGATGCCGTTCTCGTCGAGGACGAAGGTCGTGCGCTCGGTGCCCAGGTAGGTCTTGCCATACATCGACTTTTCGACCCAGACCCCATAGGCTTCGACCATGGTCTGCTCCTCGTCGCTCAGGAGAGGGAAGGGGAGGTCGTATTTCTGGATGAACTTGGCGTGCTTCCTGACCGGATCGGTGCTGATCCCGAAGATCTTGGCGCGGCGGGAGAGCTCGTCCCAGTGGTCGCGGATCTCGCAGGCTTGCGTGGTGCAGCCCGGCGTGTCGTCCTTGGGATAGAAGTAAAGGACGACGATCGAGCCCTTCAGATCGGAGAGGCTGACGCGGGCGCCTTCCCCGTAATCTCCGCCCACGACAGGAAGGTCAAAATCGGGCGCTTTTTTTCCGAGGGCAGGCGGGGAAGACATACCGGGAATACGTCGCGCCATCATCGAGTGGATTCAAGCCTCCGGAGCACGGATTTTCCCCTTTCCACGCTCCTTTCCCGCCCCTATCGTCTCATGATTCCCATCGACCGCCGTTTCGCCATGCCCGATTCCTCCGCTCCCGCCACTCTCCAGGAAGACGATGTCGCCGCCATCGATCACCTCCGCCGGGCCTACGCCGACCTCAGGGGCGAACTCTCGAAAGTCATCGTAGGGCAGGATGCCGTGATCGAGCAACTCGCGATCTGCCTCTTCGCCCGCGGTCATGCCCTGCTCATGGGCGTGCCCGGCCTCGCCAAGACCCTCCTGGTTTCGCGCCTCGCCGAGACGATGTCGCTGAGCTTCAGCCGCATCCAGTTCACCCCCGACCTTATGCCGATGGACATCACCGGCACCGAGATCCTGCAGGACACCGGCACGGGGCGGCGCGAATTTGAATTCGCGAAGGGCCCCGTCTTCGCCAATATCGTTCTTGCGGACGAAATCAACCGAGCTCCCTCGAAAACGCAGGCGGCGATGCTCGAGGCGATGCAGGAACACCGCGTCACCGTGGCGGGCCATAGCTTCGAACTGCATCCGCCCTTCTTTGTTCTCGCGACGCAGAACCCGATCGAGCAGGAAGGCACCTACCCGCTGCCCGAGGCGCAGCTCGACCGTTTCATGTTCATGATCGGCGTCGATTATCCCTCGCGGGAGGAGGAGCTGGAGATCGCCCGCACCACGACAGGCGAGACGCCGGCGCGACTCAAGTCGATCCTCACCGGTGAAGAGGTGATCCGTCTCCAACAGCTTGTGCGCCGCGTCCCGGTGCCGGATCACATTTATCAGCTCGCGGTTGATCTCGTGCGCCGCACCCGTCCCGACGAGGGTGAGGCTCCCGATTGGCTGAAGCCTCTCATCGGCTGGGGGGCGGGGCCCCGCGCCGTGCAATACCTTGTCCTTGGTGCCCGCGCCCGGGCCGCCCTCCACGGCAGCTACATGGTGCGTCAAGAAGATCTTGTCGCCATTGCGAGTCCCGTCCTGCGCCACCGCCTCATCAAAACCTTCACCGCCGAGTCCGAGGGCATCACCGCCAGATCGGTCATTGCACGATTGGTGGAAGAGCTCACGAAGGAAGGGTGAGGGAAACCAGAGGTCGGAAGTCAGAAGTCAGAGACCAGATGAAAATCAGTCCGGCGAAGGATCTCGAGGGCTAGCACCTTTCCCATCACCAAATCCTGACCCCCGCCCTCCGCCCTCCGACCGCCCCGTCCATGCCTCGTGACTCACAACGCGACTTTCTCGATCCGGCGGTGCTTGGCAAACTGCTAGGGCTGGAGTTGAATGCGAGGCAGCCCATGACCGGGAACGTTGCGGGACGTCACCGGAGTCCCGTTCGTGGCTCGGCGCTTGAGTTCTCGCAGTATCGCAAGTATGTCCCCGGCGACGACACTCGCCGTCTCGACTGGCGAACTTGGGGGCGCACCGACCGCCATTACATCAAGGAATTCGAGGCCGACACAAACTTGCGCCTCTGCCTCATTGTCGACACGAGCGGGTCGATGGGCTACGGCGAACCCGGCGCGACCCGACTCGACTACGCCCGCCGTCTCTCCGGCACCCTCGCCTACCTCGCCGCCCGGCAGGGCGATGCGATCGGTCTCTACAGCGGCTCGTCGGGTTTTGAAAAAGAAACTCCCCCGCGACGCGGTCCGCGGCACCTCGGAGTTCTTCTCGATCAGATCGGCGGCCTTGCCGCCGGAGGCGAGACGGGCTTGGTCAAGGCGATCCACGAAGCGGCCGAGAAGATCCCACAGCGGGCCCTCATCGTCATCGTTTCGGACCTTCTCTTTCATCCCGAGCCGCTGAAGGAGGCCTTCCAGCATCTCCTGTTCCGGAAACACGATGTCTCCGTGTTCCACCTCCTCGACCGGCAGGAGATCGACTTCAAGTTCGACCGTCCCACCCGCTTCCTCGACCTTGAAGGCGGACCGTCTCTTCTCGCTGATCCGACCCTGATCCAGCGCCGCTACCACGAGGCGGTCGCTCAATACCTCGGCACGATCGATCGACTGGCGAACCGCTCGCTGGTTGATTACCATCGCGTTTTCCTCAACGAGCCCTACGATCAGGTCCTCGCCCGGTTTCTCCTCGGGCGAAATCCCAAGACCTCCCGCACCGCCCGATGAGTTTTCTTCAGCCCATCCTCCTCGTCGGGCTGCCGCTTGCCTTGCTGCCGGTGATCATTCACCTCATCAACCAGCACCGTCACCGCACGGTGCGCTGGGCGGCGATGATGTTCCTCCTCGATGCGAAGAAAATGACGAAGGGCCTCGCCCGGCTGCGCCAGATCCTGATCCTCACGATGCGCGTCCTCGCCATCGCCGCCCTCGTCTTCGCGGCGAGCCGTCCCCTCGCGGGCGACTGGATCGGGCTGGCCGGGGCCACTGCCGACACGCTCGTGGTGCTGCTCGATCGATCCGCGAGCATGGAGCAGCAGAATCTCGAGACCGGCGAGTCGAAACGCGCCGCCGCCCTCGATCGCATCGCGGGCCTCATCGAGACGACGGGCCACCGCAGCGAGATCGTCCTGATCGACAGCGCCACCCTGACCCCGGTGATCCTGACAAGCGCCCAATCGCTGCGCGACCTGCCCGAGACCGCAGTCACGACGACGTCCGCCGACATCCCCGCCCTGTTGCGCAAGGCGATCGATCACCTCGCCGCGAACGCGAGCGGACGGGCCGACGTCTGGCTCGCTTCTGATCTCCGGCAGGCCGATTGGCGAGCCGGCTCCGGGGAATGGGAGGCGATCCGCGCCGACCTCGTCGCCCGCGAGACCGTCCGTCTCTTTCTTCTCGCTTTCCCCGACGTTGGGGAGGACAACGCAGCCATTGCGGTGCGCGAGGTGAAGCGCCAGCGCACGCCGCAGGGACAACGGCTCCTCATGGATCTCATCATCCGGCGGCAGGGTAGTGCCATCGAAGCGAACGATGCCAGCATCCCCGTCGAGATCACTCTGAACGGCACCCGCACCGTCGAGAATTTCACGGTCAACGGACCCGAACTCGTCCTGCTCGGATACAGCCTGCCACTGGGGGAGGCCGATGCGCGTGGCTGGGGGCGCCTGGATCTGCCCGCTGACGATAATCCCGCCGACAACAGCGCGTTCTTTGTCTTCGACGAGCCGTCGCCGCGCCGCACTGTCATCCTCAGCGACGACGTCACCAGCGCCGAGGCGATCCGCGCCGCCGCCGCCGCTGCGACTGAGCCGGGTGTCACCTACGAGGCTGACGTCCTCGGCACCGACGCCATCGCCCAGATTCCGTGGGCCGATACCGCGCTGCTCTTCTGGCACGCACCGCTGCCGGCCCCGGAAACCACCGAGGCGACCCTCTTGAAACAACACGTCGCCGCGGGACGCAGCCTCATCCTCCTCCCGCCGCCGGACGAGGGTGGTGGCGAGCTCTTCGGAGTGGCGTGGGAGGACTGGGCGGGATCCGGCGAACAGCCTTTTGTCGTCGACTGGTGGCGCACCGAGACCGGACTGCTCGCCAATTCCCGCAGCGGGGCTCCGCTGCCCGTCTCCGAGCTCGGCATCTTCCGGACGCGACGCTTCGGGGGCGCGGATCTTCCCCTGATGAAGGTGAAGGACGACCTCACCGTGGTCGCCCGCGCTCTCACCGAATCCGATTTCAACGGCAACGGGGCGGCGAGCGGCACGGTCCACGTCTGGGGCACTTTGCCGCGTCCCGATCATTCTGGACTCGCGAGCGAGGGAGTTGTCTTTTTTGTGATGCTCCACCGATCCCTCGAGGCCGGCGCTGCCGCCGTCTCGCGCGCCCGCGCCCTCGGCACCGGTCTTAGTGTCTTGTCAGGCTTTCCAGGCGCCAGATCACTCGAAACCGCCTTCGGTGGGGGCCCCCCGGCCGCGCCCGGCTTGCGTTCCGGGGCGTTTGAAATTGGCGAAGACGTCGAGTCACGCGGCCTTCTCGCCTTGAATCGTCCCGAGGGCGAAGACGATCCGCGCGTTCTATCGCCCGAGGCGCTCGAACCCCTCCTCGCCGGAGTCGATTACCGCCGCATCGACGATTCCGTCGGTAGCGGTTCGTCCCTCGCCGCCGAGATCTGGCGTCTGTTCCTCGTGGCGATGGCCCTCGCCCTCCTCGCCGAAGCAATCCTCTGCCTCCCGCCTCGTCGCGACGGCGAGGATCCCCCGGCCTTCGGCAAGGTTGCGGAGAGACGCCCGAACGTGTGACGCCTGAACCGTGACCCGCCCGTGATTCTTTCAAACAGCGAACTGACCTTTGCCTGGACACCCATGACGGTGGTCTTCGGGATCGGCGTGTTTGCGGTCACGGCGGTTTTTTCCTTTCTGATCTGGAAGCGAAACCACTTCTCGGCTTCGAGCGGCCTGCTCGAGGGGCTGCGCCTTCTCGTTGTCGCCATCGTTGCGGTGACGTTGAATCAGCCGGAGTGGCGGGAGACCTTCGAGCCCGATGAGAAGCCCGTCCTCGCCATCCTCCGCGATGTCTCCCGGAGCATGATGACCGAGGATGTCACCACCGAAAACGCCCCGGCCGGAGTGCCGCGCTCACGCGAAAGCCTCGCCGCCGAGATGGTCGCTTCGGAGGCTTGGGCTCCGCTTGCCGAGGAGTTCGAGATCGTCAACGAGCCGTTTGCCGGGCAAGAAGCAGGCGGCGATGGCGGCACCGACCTGGGGGGTGCGCTCGATCGCTTGCTCGATCGCCATCCGCGGCTACTCGGGGTCGTTCTCGTCTCCGATGGCGACTGGAACACAGGCGATCCGCCCTCTCGCGCCGCGACCCGCTACCGCATGGAGGAGATCCCCGTTTTCACCGTGCCGACCGGGAGCGAGACGCGCCTCCCCGACCTCGCGGTGTCGGCCTTCGACGTGCCCACCTTCGGCCTCGTCGGGAAGCCAGTGCGCCTGCCCTACACCCTCAGCAGCGCCCTCTCGCGGAACCACTCCGCCACCGTCGAGGTCCGCACGGGCGAGGGCGAGCTGCTCGGCAGCGACGTCACCCTGCCCGCGATGGGTCGCTTCCAAGACACCCTGCTATGGACCCCGCAGGCCGAAGGCGACTACGAGCTGACCCTGACATTGCCTCCTGCCGAGGAGGAGCTTGATACCTCGAACAACTCCCTCACCGCCCCCGTTGCGATCCGCAAGGAGCGGCTCAGGGTGCTTCTTATCGAATCCTTTCCCCGCTGGGAATACCGCTACCTCCGCAACGCCCTCGAGCGTGATCCGGGGGTCGAGCTTGGTTGTCTTCTTTTTCATCCCGAAGGAAATTCGGTCGGCGGCGGGCCCGGTTACCTCGCCCGATTCCCCGAGCCGGATGAGTTATCCAGCTTCGATGTGGTCGTGTTAGGTGATGTCGGTATCGCTGAGGGCCAGCTCACCCTCGAGCAGGCGGCTTCTTTGAAACAGCAGGTCGCCGCCCAGGCCGCTGGTTTGGTGCTGATGCCGGGCTTCCGTGGCTTTCAGGCCAGCCTCCTCGAGACCGATTTCGCTGATCTTTATCCTGTGCAGCTTGACGCCACGCAGAGCCGCGGATGGGGCTCGGCCACGCCGGGCCAGTTTGAGTTGACCGATCTCGGTGCCCGCAGCCTTCTCACCCGGCTCGAGGATACGGAGAACGCGAACGCCAACGTCTGGGCTGCCTTGCCGGGCTTTCAATGGTATGCCGGAGTGATCCGCGCCAAGCCTGGCTCGGAAGTGCTTGCGACGCACAGCTCGGAGACGAACCGCCACGGGCGCATCCCTCTCATCGTCACCAAGACCTACGGCACCGGAAAAATCCTCTTCATGGGAACCGACGGAGCGTGGCGCTGGCGAAAGGGCGTCGAGGACAAATACCACTACCGGTTCTGGGGGCAGGTGGCGCGTTGGATGGCCTATCAGCGCAACATGGCGAGCGACGACCGCATGCGATTGTTTTATTCGCCCGACCGACCCCGTTCGGGCGACACCCTGACCCTGAACGCGAACGTCATGAGCATCGGTGGCGAGCCGCTTCAGTCCGCCACGGTCGTCGTGCTGATCACCGCTCCCTCCGGCAAGGTCGAGACGGTGCGGCTCCAGCCCGGCGGCGAGGAGCAGTGGGGGCTGTTCACCGGCACCTTCACCCCGGTCGAGCCGGGCGAACACCAGCTCGCGATGACCTGCGCCGAAAACGGCGGCACCCTCAATGCCGCTGTGACCGTTCAAGGAAACACTCTCGAACGCATCGGTGAGCCGGCCCGATACGACGTGCTCGACGAGATCGCCCGGCTGACTCGCGGTGAGATGCTCGCGACGATCGATCCCGCCGCGGTCCGCGAACGCATCGCCACGCTCCCTGACCCCGAGCCGATCGAGCGCCGTCTCCGGCTTTGGGCCCACCCGTTTTGGATCGGGGCGATCGTTCTGCTGCTCACGATTTTCTGGATCGGCAGAAAGATGGCCGGAGCGGTGTGAAAGGGCACATCACCCGATTTTTTTTCTCCTCCTCACATGATCAATCCGCGTCTCCTCCTGCCCGCGCTCTTCCTCACCGCCTGCGGCGAGCCTCCGAAACCATCTGCCGGGCCCGGGGGCATGCCCGCGGCACAGGTCACTCTCGCCGAGGTGGAGTCGCGCAGGCTTGTCGAATGGGAGGAATTCACCGGTCGAATCGAGGCGACCGAGACCGTCGAACTTCGTCCTCGGGTCTCCGGCTACATCACTGAGGTGCATTTCGAGGCAGGGGCGTTGGTGGAGGAGGGCGACATCCTGTTCACGATCGATCAGCGCTCTTTCGAGACCCGTCAGCGCGCCGCCAGCGCGGAGGTTGCCCGCGCCGAGGCCGCCGCGCTGATGGCCAAGCGCGAGTTTGATCGCGTCAACGACCTCCTCGCCGCGCGGGCCATTGCGCCCGAGCAGGCCGAGGGCCGGGAGAGCGCCTACCGCCAGAGCGAGGCCCTGCTCGAGGCCGCAAGGGCGTCTCAGCATAGTGCCGACATCGAGATGGAGCACACCGGGGTAAAGGCTCCGATCAGCGGTCGCATCAGCCGGGCCGCGGTCACCGCAGGGAATTTTGTCACCGCCGGGGTGACCGTTCTCACGACCATCGTCACGGTCGATCCGGTCTTCGTCTACACAGACATCGACGAGCAGAGCCTCCTCCGCCTCCAGTCACTGAAGCACCAGGGCAGTCTCCATGTCGATGAAACCGGGCGCGTCCCGGTCGAGGTGCAGCTCGCCAACGAGGAGGCCTTTCCCCACAGGGGATTCATCGAATCCTTCGACAACCGCCTCGATGCGGCGACCGGAAGCATGGTGCTGCGCTGCGCCTTGCCGAACGCTGATGGGCGACTCATTCCGGGGCTCTTCGCCCGTGTCCGCCTCCCCGTGACCTCCGAATATGACACCCTTCTCGTCGAAGCCAAGGCCATCCTCACCGACCAGGCCAACAAGTATGTTCTCGGCGTCACTCCCGGGAGTGTGACTGTCTACAAGCCTGTCGTGATCGGTCCCGCCGTCGGTGACAAACGCATCATCCGCAGCGGACTGGAGGCAGGGGAGAAGGTCATCGTCAACGGCATGGCTCGCCTGCCGCAGCCCGGCATGCCCGTGCAACCCGTCGACTCGCCGCCTGCGGAAGGAGCCGGTGCGGCGGACACGGGGAAGCCATGAGGAGGTCGTCCTGTCAGAACCACCCACGATGAATTTTTCCACCTACTTCATCACGCGCCCGGTCTTTGCTGGCACGCTGTCGCTTCTCATCCTCGTGCTGGGGGGGATCTCGCTCTTCCAGCTCCCCGTCTCGGAGTATCCCGAGGTGGCCCCTCCGACCGTGATCGTCACCGCGAACTATCCGGGTGCTAACCCCAAGACCATCGCCGAGACCGTCGCCTCTCCGCTCGAGCAGACCATCAACGGGATCGAGAACATGCTCTACCTGTCGTCCCAAAGCACCGCGAACGGGACCATGACCCTGACCGTGACCTTCAAGGTCGGGACTGATCTCGACCTCGCCCAGGTGCAGGTGCAGAACCGTGTCGCGCAGGTCCTGCCGAAGTTGCCCGAGGAAGTGAGGCGTTTTGGGGTCGTCACGGTGAAATCCTCACCCGACATGACCTTGGTCGTGCATCTCTTTTCGCCGAATGACCGCTACGACGAGATCTACCTGCGCAACTACGCGACACTGAACGTGAAGGACGAGCTCTCCCGTCTTTCCGGCGTCGGCCAGGTGCAGATCTTTGGCGGGGGGGATTATGCCATGCGGATCTGGATCGATCCCGACAAGGCCGCCGCGCGGGGGCTCACCGCCAGCGACATTGTCAACGCGATCCGCGAACAGAACGTCCAGGTCGCCGCGGGCACGATCGGCCAGCAGCCGACGAAAAACGCGGTCTTCGAGTTGACGGTGAATGCGAAGGGGCGGCTCGTTACCGAGGAGGAGTTCGAGTCGATCATTGTGAAGACCGGCCCCCGCGGCGAGAAGCTCCGTCTCGGCGACATCGGTCGCGCCGAGATGGGAAGCGCCGAATACGCGATGCGCAGCCTCATCAACAACAAGAAGGCGGTCGGCATGGGGGTCTTCCAGCTCCCCGGAGCGAACGCCCTCTCTGTCTCGCAGTCGATCCGCGAGGCGATGGAGCGGCTCAAGGCGAAGTTCCCCGAAGGGGTCGACTACGCCATCGCCTACGATCCCACCGTCTTCGTGCGGAAGTCGATCGATGCGGTCATCCACACCCTCATCGAGGCGATCATCCTCGTCGTCCTCGTCGTCGTGCTTTTCCTCCAGACCTGGCGGGCCTCGATTATTCCGCTCGTCGCGGTGCCGGTCTCGCTCATCGGCACCTTTGCGATGATGCATTTGTTCGGGTTCAGTATCAACAACCTCTCCCTCTTCGGCCTCGTCCTCGCCATCGGCATCGTCGTCGACGACGCCATCGTCGTCGTCGAGAACGTCGAACGGAACATCCGCGAGGGACTCGCCCCGCTTGAGGCCACGAGAAAAGCCATGGCCGAGGTGACCGGCCCCATCGTCGCGACCGCACTGGTGCTCTGCGCCGTCTTCATCCCCACGGCTTTCATCAGCGGACTGAGCGGCCAGTTCTACAAGCAGTTCGCCGTGACCATCGCGATCTCGACGGTGATCTCGGCGATCAATTCGCTGACCCTCAGTCCCGCGCTCTCGGCCATGCTCCTGCAAGGGCACGGGGCGAAGAAGGATCTTCTCTCGCGTCTCATCGACGCCCTCTTCGGCTGGTTCTTCCGCCCTTTCAACCGATTCTTCGACTGGTCGTCGCGGGCCTATGTCGGCCTCGTGAAACGCATCATTCGCTTCGGGTTCATCGCCGTGCTGATCTACCTTGGTCTCGTCTGGGCAACGGGCAAGGGCTTCCAGATGGTGCCGACGGGTTTCGTGCCGGGGCAAGACAAGCAATACCTCGTCGGCTTCGCCCAGCTCCCCGACGGATCTTCGCTCGATCGCACCGACGAGGTGATGCGGCGCATGTCCGACATCGCCCTGCAACATCCCGGGGTGAAGGACGCGATCGCCTTTCCCGGCCTCTCCATCCACGGTTTCACCGTCAGCCCGAACAGTGGCATCGTTTTCGTCGGTCTGAAGGATTTCGAAGAGCGCACCGAGCCGGGACTGAGCGGACAGATGATCGCGAACCAACTCAATGGCCAGTTTTCGGCGATTCAGGACGCGATGGTGCTCGTCCTTCAACCGCCGCCGGTCAGTGGCATCGGCACCGCGGGTGGCTTCAAACTGATGGTCGAGGATCGGGGAAATCAGGGCTACGAGGCCCTCTACCGGGCCACGCAGGGTCTCGTTGGTGCCGCCTATGGCAGCGGCAAACTTACCCAGGTCTACTCCGGCTACACCGTGAACGTCCCGCAGCTCGAGGCGGATGTGGATCGCGAGAAAGCGAAGGCCCAAGGTGTGCCGCTTGCGAACCTCTACGAGACGCTCCAGATCAATCTCGGCAGCCTCTACGTGAACGATTTCAACCGTTTCGGCCGCACTTATCAGGTCGTGGCCCAGGCCGAGCAGCAGTTCCGCGACGATGCCGCCGACATCACGCGATTGAAGACCCGAAACCTCGCCGGCGGCATGGTGCCGATCGGATCGCTCGTGCAGGTGAGAGAGAGTTTCGGTCCGGACCGCGTCACCCACTACAACGGTTACCTCGCCGCCGATCTGAACGGCGCGGCGCTCCCCCCGCTCAGCTCGGGACAAGGCGAGGCCGTCATCTCCGAACTGGCGAAGCAGGTCTTGCCGGCGGGCTTTGAATTCGAGTGGACCGACCTCACCTATCAGAAGATCATCGCGGGCAACACCGCCATCTTCATCTACCCGCTCTGCATTCTCCTCGTCTTCATGGTACTCGCGGCGCAATACGAGAGCCTGCGCCTGCCTCTCGCGATCATCCTCATCGTGCCGCTCTGTCTGCTCTTCGCCCTCATCGGCGTGCATCTCAGCGGCGGCGACAACAACATCTTCACCCAGATCGGCTTCATCGTGCTGATTGGTCTCGCGTGCAAAAACGCCATCCTCATCGTCGAATTTGCGAAGGAGAAAAACGACCACGGACTCTCGCCGCTCGATGCCGCCCTCGAGGCCTGCCGCCTGCGTCTGCGGCCGATCCTGATGACTTCGATCGCGTTCATTGCGGGCGTCTTCCCGCTCGTGACCTCCACCGGAGCGGGAGCCGAAATGCGGCGGGCCATCGGCACGGCGGTCTTTTCGGGCATGATCGGGGTGACGGTCTTCGGGTTGCTCCTCACGCCGCTTTTCTATTACTTGGTGATGAAGATCGGACGGAAGACAGAGGAAGCCCCTGTCGCCCGTTCCGACCGGGGATCCGACCCGGTTGAGCCCCACGCCTGAGCCTCTTTGACCAGTCCTATGATGCAACGCAACAGCAGCACGTGGCATGGGTCTCCAGCCCATGCGTTCGACGGTGAGAACTTCGGAGTGGCGGATCAAAGCGAATCGCGTGCCGGTTCCTCTCTTCTTCCGACCCGCCGAAAGCACCGACTGGAAGCCCAGGCCACCCTCGCTCTCGGCGCCTTCCTCCTTTTCTCCGTGCCCGCCTTCGGTCAGTTGAAGCCGGTCGGTCCCGACTACGAGCGTCCTCCCGTGACCGTGCCGGAGAAGTTCAAAAACGTGACCTGGCGCGAGGCGACCCCTTCGGCCCACCTTCCGAAAGGGGAATGGTGGAAAGTCTTCCGCGATCCGTTCTTGAACCGCCTCCTCGAGCAGGCCACGCGGAACAACCAGCAGCTCAAGGCCGCGATCGCCCGATTCGACCAGGCCCGCACCACGGCGCGGGTCTCGAAAGGGGATCTCCTCCCGCGCCTCGGCTTGCCGCTCTCCGCCGAGCAGCAGCGGACCTCGTCGAACATGCCTTCGCCGTTTCCGCTCGATGGGATGCGATACGATGGCCCCGCCTACACCACCCTTGTCGACTTCGGCTGGGAGATCGATCTCTGGGGCAAGATCCGGCGTATCGTCGAGTCGGACGGGGCGAACGCGATCGGCGCTGCCGACGCGGTCCACAACGTCCTTCTCGGGATCGAGGCCGAACTGGCTTCGGCTTACTTTCAAATACGGGTGCTCGATGCCGAGGTGGCGATCGTGCGTGAGGCGGTCGGCTGGCGCGGTGAAGCCCTGAAGATCGCCCGGGCCCGCGTCGTCGCCGGAGCGGCCAACGATCTCGAACAGGCCCAAGCCGAAACCGAGGTGGCCGCGGCCGAGGCGGAAATTTCCGTCCTGCAGGCTCAGCGTGACCGCCTCGAAAACGCCCTTGCCCTTCTTGTCGGGGAGAATGCCTCCTCCTTCTCTCTCGTCGCGAACTCCAGTGGGCTGCCGGATCCACCGAAGATACCCGCCGGTCTACCAAGTGACCTGCTCGAGCGCCGTCCTGACATCGCCGCCGCCGAAACTCAACTCGCCGCGGCGACCGCCCGGATCGGGGCAGCCCAAGCCCAGTTTTTCCCTAGCGTCTCGCTCCTCGGGAATGGGGGGCTTCAGAGCGGCGATTTCGACATCCTTTTCGATCCAGCTTCGATCCTCTGGACCTACGGTCCGAAAGTGCGATTACCGTTTTTTTCCGGTGGTCAAGATCGTTTCAATCTCTCGCGCAGCCATGCCGCGCACGATGAGGCGCTCGCGAACTACCGCCAATCCTTCCTCGCTGCCGTCGCGGACGTCGAAAATAGCCTCTCAAGCCTGCGTCATCAAGCGAAGGAGGCCGAGGCGCTCGGGCGGGCGCGAGCCAGTGCAACTCGGGCGGCCCAACTGGCTCGCACCCTCTATGAGTCCGGCGCGGCTCCTTATATCGATGTCATCACCGCGAACCGGACCGGTTTGAACACCCAACTCGCCTGCGAGCGGGTCGCCGGGCAACGCCTCGTGGCCACGGTTTCGCTGGTCAAGGCTCTCGGCGGGGGCTGGGATCAAACGCAGTCATTCCCCATGCCCGAGGCGGCGGCCGATCCGGTGGCGAAATCGAATCCGGAGAAGACGGAGACGCCGTTCCTGAAACGTCTCTTCAAAAAGCCGGCGGAAAAGAGCGCGCCGTGATGGAGGCGGAGGCGTGGGCGGGGACAAAGGAATGGGGACAAGAGAATTCAGTTTTCCACTTCGTCTTCTTCATTCCCGTGTCCCCATTCCCTTGTCCGGAGAACTCCGAAACCACTTCGGAGGGAAGGGGAACTTACTCTCCCTTCAACATCCCGAGTTGCTCCTCATCGGGGAGGAGATGTTCGAGGATGAGGAGCGCGTCGGCTTCATCAAGCGCCTGGAATTCATAGCTGAAGCGCTCCCAGATCGCATGAAGGACTTTTTTCTGCTGCGGCCAATTCTGCTTCGTTTCCTCGTCTGCGAACTCCGGGACTGGCGCCGCTTCGATGGCTGCACCGATCCCGTTCCATTTCGCCAGCGTCTCCGGCGTGGCATTGCCCTCCTTCAAGGCCATGCGCTTGGCAAGGGTCGCGAGGAGTTCCTCGCGTGAGGCCTCGAGGTGAGAAGAGAGGTGGACCCACATCGTGCCTCCGCCCGATGCGGCATACATCGCCTCGCTCCAGGCGCCATCCCATTCGGCGATGGCCTAGCGGTAGCGATCGAGTTCGACGACAAGAAAGAGGTCTTTCGCGGCGAGGGCGTTTTCGGTTTCGAGGCGCTTCGCCGTGGCGTAAAAGATCGCGGCGGATCCCATCCCGACTGCGCTGAGATCGCCGCGCTTTTCGGCGATGCCCTCGGGGCCGAGCTTGAGGGCCTCGGCCATCGAGAGCGGCGGCGGAGTTTCTTCCTGGCCGACGAGCGGAGTGGCGAGGGCGATGAGGAAGAGGAGGAGGGAAGTGGATTTCATGCGGGTTCGGATCCGTCTCGCAGGGTGGTGTCAAGCTTCCTGGGCTTTCTGCAAGGCGACGAAGGTCACGATGTCATCGCGGTCCCCGAGACCGCAGGCTTCCTTCTCAGCGATGAGACCGGCAGTCGCTTCATCGGACCAGCCTCGTTTGAGAATGAAGGTGTTCCAGATGTGGATCTGCTCCTCATTGGGGTTCGAGCCGTTTTCACGGCACCAGGCGAGGGTTTCCTCGTCGCTCGCACCGGACTCGACGAGGGCACGAAGCGGAGCATAGGAAACGCCGAGAAAGCGGCAGCAACGCGCATCCCACCAAGAAAAGTCGTCCTCACCGAGGTAATATCCCTCCGGCAAGGTGCCCGCCTGGGCGAGGCGGATCTTGTCGAGCATTCGTCCGAGGTGGACAAGGCCGGCGACCTTCTCATCGGTGTTGCGGAGACCGGGGATTTTCATGCGGCAAGGAGGCGGAGGATTTGCGACCGTGCAAGGACATTCTCCCATGCGGATCCCGAACCGAAGGCGTGTTTCGGCACGAAAAAAGGCGACCCGAGGGTCGCCTTCGTTCCAAAGCAAAGCTGAATCGAACGATCAGGCTTTTGCTGCGGCGAGGTCCTTGGCCACCTTGGCGGGGCGCTTGAGCTTGTCGAGCACTTCGCGGGAGTTCATCTTGGCCACGACGGCCTCATCCATGCCGAGGGCGACGAGGCGCTTCTTTTGGTCGCGCTGACGGCGCGCTTTATCGCCGCTGGATTTTCTCGGCCTGGAGCGATTCTTGTTTCGTTCAAAGGTGGTTCCCATGATGAGTGCTGGTTGCTGATTGAGGTCCTCGAGGTCCGATCGAAAGGACGTGGGACCGGAGGAGCACTTTCTATAGGCCATCCCGGCGGTCCGGTCAATCCGTTTTCAGGGGGAGGCTGGTGAAAGTGCTTTAGGCATTCAACCTCGCCAAAATCGCCTCGATATCGTAAACACACCCACCCCAGGTCCCGCCAACGGCGTTTTTCAGGAGGGGCGGGGCACCAACGCTTGATCGCCCGGGATTACCCGCTAAACTGAACAGGTGAGTGCGGCCGAAATTCAGAAGATGAGCAACCCCGAGCGTCTCAGGACCATGGAGGCTCTCTGGGACGCTCTTTGCCACGATTCCGAAGAGCCTCCCTCTCCGACTTGGCACGAAGACGTTCTCGCGGAGAGAAGGGATCGAATCGAATCCGGAATGGCGAGGTTTTTGTCGATTGAGGAAGCCAAAGAGCGGCTCCTTGGATGAAGCTCCGGCACGTCATCCTCCTTGAAGAGGCGGTGGAAGATCTAGAGATCGGTCGTGAGTTTTACGACGATCAGGATGAAGGGGTGGGAGCTTACTTCGTCACATCCTTGCTTTCCGACATCGCCTCGCTGCATCTTTATTCCGGAGTTCATCCCCTCCACTTCGGATTTCATCGTTTGTTGTCGAAACGTTTTCCCTTCGCCGTCTATTATGAACCCGTCGAGGAGGGGAGCCGTCTGATTGCGGTGCTGGATATGCGACAAGATCCGAGGGGCATCCGCCGTTCTTTGGTGTTTCGAAAAAACCAGCAAGAGGGGAGCCACAAGGGTTCGGCTTCCAATCCCTGAAAGGTGGAAAAACTGCGGGTGATAGAGTGCGCCAGCCGGAAGCCGAGGACACTCTCCTCACCGCTCGCAGCCCGCCCCCAGCTTCGCCAAAATCGCCTCGACATCGTAAACGCAACCTCCCCAAGTCCCGCCGCTGACGTTCTGGAGGGCGGCCCAGAGGCGGGTGTCATCGGGGACATTCGGTAAACGGTGAAGCTTCTCGTTCACGGGACGCGCGAATAGCTCCGTTTCGTCGCCAACAAAATCCACGCTGCCGTTGAGGTTGCGGCAATCGACCCGCACGCGGATGCGGTCGCCGTCGCGCACCTTTCCGATCGGTCCCCCAGCCCAGGCTTCGGGGGAGATGTGTCCGACGCAGGCACCGGTGGAGACGCCGGAGAAGCGTCCATCGGTGATGAGGGCGACGTGTTTGCCCCAGGAGAGATGTTTCAGGGCGATGGTGATCTGGGCGGTCTCGGGCATGCCACAACCGATCGGGCCGAGTCCAATCAGGACGATGACATCGCCTTCCCGGATGCGGTCCGGTCCATTTGATTTCACCGCGGCGATGGCCGAAGTCTCGGAGGCAAAAACACGGGCTGGTCCCTCGTGCAGGTAGATGCCGTTCTCATCGACGAGGCTTGGGTCGATCGCGGTCGACTTGATGACCGAACCGTCGGGGGTGAGGTTGCCGCCCGGGAAGGTGACGGTCGAGGTGAGTCCGCGCGAGGCCGCCACCGACGGCGACATGATGACATGGTCGGGATCGATTCCGTCGAGCTGCTTGAGTTTTTCGCGGAGGCGCGTGCGGCGCTCGGACTTTTCCCACCATTCGAGATTTTCGCCGAGGGTCTTGCCGGACACGGTGAGTGCGTCGAGACGCAGCAAGCCCGCGTCGCGCAGGTGCAGCATTACCTCTGGCACGCCGCCGGCGAGGAAGACCTGCACGGTCGCGTGGTGCTTGGGACCGTTCGGCAGGGCATCGACGATGCGCGGGACCTTCGCATTGAAACGACGCCAATCCTCGACGTTGGGACGATGCACGCCGGCCTGATGGGCGATCGCGGGCAGGTGCATGATGAGGTTGGTCGAGCCACCGAAGGCGGCGTGGACGGCGAGGGCGTTTTCAAAGGCGGCATCGGTGAGGATGTCCTTGGTCGTGATGCCTCTTTTCTCAAGGGTGACGACGGCGGCTCCGGAGCGCCGGGCCATGTCTCGCCAGATATCGGCTCCCGAGGGAGCGAGGGCGGAGTGGGGCAAGGTCAGACCGAGGGCCTCGGCGATCACCTGGCTTGTCGCGGCGGTGCCGAGAAACTGACAGCCGCCGCCGGGTGAGGCGCAAGCCTTGCAGCCGGCCTCGGCAGCGTCCGCGTAGCTGAGGGTGCCCTGGGCATAGCGAGCTCCGATCGTCTGGACTCGGCCGAGATCCTCGTCGGTGTCTTCGCTCAGCAGGGTGACCCCACCGGGCACGAGCACGGTAGGCAGATCGTGCATCGCTGCGAGGGCCATCATCATCGCGGGCAGGCCCTTGTCACAGGTGGCGACGCCGACGACGCCCTTTCGGGTCGGATGCGAGCGGATGAGCCGGCGGAAGACGGTCGCCGCGTCGTTGCGATAGGGCAGGGAGTCCATCATCCCGTCGGTCCCCTGGGTGCGGCCGTCACAGGGATCGCTGACAAAGCCGGCAAAGGGCACGCCGCCGAGCGACGTGATCGTCTTCGCGACTTCCTCCATGAGGAGTCCGACCTCAAAGTGCCCTGTGTGATAACCGAGCGCAATCGGTTTGCCATCCGGCTGGCGAATCCCGCCTTGGGTGGAAAGAATCAGGTAATCGCCCCCCGCGACCTGGTCCGAAGGCCAGCCCATCCCGACATTCTGCGTCCAGCCGAAAAGGTGGCCGCTCGGATGCGTCGCGAGTTGTTCCTGGGTGAAGGGAAGGACGCCGCTCGGGCCCGGGGCCTTGGTGCGGAGGGTGTAGATCGCTTCATCTCGGGAGTCGAGGAGAGGGTTCATGGTGGCCGCGGCCGCGGCCGCAGTAAAAGGTGAAAGGTGAAAGGTGAACGGGAAAGAGAGAGAGGTCGGATTCAGGTGGAACGGGGCGGCCCGCGTATGGGTTAGACTTTTTCCACGGTATTGCTCAGGGTGCCGACGCCTTCGATCGTAATGGCGATTTCGTCATCCACCTGAAGGGTGAAATCGCTGCCGGGGACGATGCCGGTGCCGGTCATGAGGTAGGCTCCCTCCTGGAAGCGGTTGCATTTGAAAAGCCAGCCCGCCAACTCATCGAAACTCCGCTTGATCTGCGAGAGCGGGGTGACGCCAGAGAACACCTCCTCACCGGCGCGTGAGATCGAGATGACGATCGTCGTTTCGGGCGCAGGCATCGGGCCGACCACAAGGCAGGGGCCAAGGGAGCAGGATCCGGTATAGTTCTTGGCCTGAGGGAGATAGAGTGGGTTCTCCCCCTCGATGGAGCGGGAACTCATGTCGTTGCCGATGGTGTAGCCAAAGATCTTTCCAGCGGCGTTGATCGCGAGGGTGAACTCAGGTTCGGGCACGTCCCAAGTTGAATCGTGGCGGATTCCCACCCGATCGAACGCGCCGCGGACCTTGGCGGCGGTGGATTTGAAGAAGAGCTCAGGTCGGGGCGCCTCGTAGACTTTATCGTAAAAAATGTCACCACCGGCGACCTCGGCTTCCTCCATTCTCGCGGTGCGACTGCGGAAGTAGGTCACCCCGGCCGCCCAGACTTCCTGATCACCAATCGGAGCCTGGAAGGGGCCACCGAGATCGAACAGCGTGCCGTCCGAGGCGGATTGGTAGGCTGATGCGACGTAGGCGAGGGGATCGGCTGAGGTGAAAAGACCGTTGAAATGAAAGCTGGATCCGGCGGCCCGAAGCTGCCCGGGAGCGTCGAAGGAGTCGAGGAAAACGGTGTTGGAGGATTTGAAAATACGGTAGGCCATGTCGCGATCATACCGAAAAACGTGGGGCGCGCCAGCGTCGACTCGCCTTCGCAATGCCGTTCGTGGCAACACGGCGGGCCTTTCCTCTCCAAAGAGCCTCCGCCCGGCGTCGAGACGAACGTGATCAAATCTCTACTTGATCATTTATTTAAGAAACGCGAAGTTTCGTCACCATGAAGTCCTGTTTCCTCGCCGCTCTGTTTTTCGCCGCCTCATTCGCTTTCGTCGGATGCACTCCCACTCAAAAAGGTGCCACCGGTGGCGCCGCCATTGGCGCCGGGGTTGGTGCGCTGGTCGCCGGAGATGGCAATCGAGGCACCGGCGCCCTCATTGGAGGGGCGATCGGCGGCCTTGGCGGCGCGGCGGTCGGCGCGGCCAACGAGAAAAAGCAGCAGCAGCAGCAATATTACGGACCTCAGCCGCAGCCCGGCTACGGTCCGGCACCCCAGCCCGGATATGGCCCGGCACCCCAGCCCGGATATGCCCCCCAACCGGGATATGCTCCCCAGCCCGGGTATGCCCCACGCTACTGATCGAATCCGTCCGGATCCAATCAAGATCTTCAAGTGACCGGACCCGGGCTACTCCTGGGTCCGTTTTTGTTTCCACCAGTTGCCGTTCTCCGGAGGAAGTCACCCGGCGAAGGTTGGAAGTTTGGCGGAATCCCAGGCGCTGGCGTCGAGCCCACACTCTTCCGCGAGGTGGAGGAAGCCCTTCACCTCGGCGTCGGTGAAGAGGAGTCCGTCGGCCTTCTCGCTGAGCGCGGCACTATTCGCCTCGATCGTGCCGGGCAGCATGCAGTTCTCATTTCCGTGGCCGAAGACGTCTTTCAGGACGGCGGTGATGTTCTCCGCCTGGCTGCGTCCCTTGGAGAAATCCCCTCCGGCGATCGCGTCCGGATGCACGACTTGAAAGTAAAACGCGCAGGTGGTTTTTTCGCCGGTGCCTTCGGCCTTGGCAGCGCGACCGCGCAATGTCGGTAGAGATCCTCCAATGGCCGCACCGTAGAGTTCATTGAGGAGGCCGAGTCCATATCCCTTGTGGCGGCCGAAGGGAAGCAGGGCGACAACGGCGAAGGGATCGTCGGTCGCCTGCCCATCCTTGTCGACGCCGAAGGCAGACTCGAGCTTTTTGTTCTCCCGCTTGTATTGTTCGACCTTCCCCATGGCGATCTCGGAGGTGGCCCAGTCGATCACGACCGGGTAGCCAAGGGCATCCATGGTGGGGAAACCCCAGCTGTGGGGATTGGTGCCGAGAGTGGGGAATTTTCCGCCGAAAGGGACGACCTCGGCGAGCGTCGAGGTGCAGTTGGTGTAGGCGATGTAGCCGCGCTTGGCTGCGTCCATCACGTAACCTCCACCCCAGAGATAGTGAAACGCGTTATCGATCGCAACGGTTCCGCTGCCGTATTGGTCGGCGAGGCGGATGCAGGTTTCGATGGCTTCGCAGGCGACCGCCTGCCCGAGCTTGCGGTGGGCGTTCCAGCTCTGCACGGCCGGGAAGCGGGTCTCGCGCACTTCGATGCGGGCGCCGGGGACACAGCCCCCACTGCCGCTGCCGAAGAGCTCGTCGAGGTGCAGCGCCTTGAGGGCATTGTGAGTGCGAATGCCATGCCACGATGCCTCGCTGCACATGCGGGCTGCCGCAGCGGATTCGTCGGCGAGATAGCCGCGGTGCTGGTAGGCGGCGGCGACGAGGTCTTCGTGCTGGTCGCGGGAGACGACAAAGTAGGAGGTGCTTGACATGGTCGAAGCGATGACACGGAATCCCCTGCCACGCCAGCAAAAAATGGACCGCTCGTGGTGGCAGATCGCCTGACTACGTCCTTGTCGGGGCTTGAGGTTTCGTCTAAAGAAAGCGCATGAGTTACCTGCCGCTGTTCACTGTTTTGATTCTCACTTTCGCATCCACTCTCCGCGCCACCGATCCCGCGTTGAAGGCCGATTTTACGAGCGACGCCCTGCCTGAGGGATGGAAGGGACTGAAGGGGGATTGGAAAGTGGTCGATGGGGCTCTTGTTGGCTCGGAATTGGCGAGCGACAAACACGCCGCCGTTTTCAGCATCCACGATCCGCATTTGAACTCGACACTGAAGATGAAGGTCCGGCTCGACGGGGCCAAGGGATTTCACCTCAGCTACAACCATGCGAAAGGCCACCTCTTCCGTCTCGCCATCACTGCCAGCCTGGCGGCTCTCACGATGGACAAGGACAAGAAGGATCCGGCCTCCAAGGTGGAGAGCCTGTCGAAGAAGCCCGTCTCGCTGGAGCGCGGTGAATGGGTCGAAATCTCGTGTGCGGTCGAGGGCACGAAGGTGCGGGTGACCGTGGGAGACGTCGTCCTCGAAGGGACCCATCCGAACCTCGCGAAGGAAAAGACCGGTTACCGTTTCGTCGTGCAGGGCCAAAGCGTCGCGTTTGATGATGTGGCCCATATGAGCTCGAAGTGAGGTCCGGCAAACCCACTTCCTCGAGATCCGGAAGCCCCGTCTCGGTCCGTCTCACCGCCTGTTGAGCTGCGGAAGACCTCACGCCAACAACTTCGTCACCACCTTCGCCCCAGGATCGTTTGTCAGGGTCGCGGCGAGGCCGTTGCGCTTGTAGTGCAGCTTGGTGTGATCGAGTCCGAAGGCGTGCAGGAGAGTGGCGTGCCAATCGTAATGCTTCACCTCATCAGTGACTGCCTTGTGGCTCCATTCATCGGTCTCGCCGTGGACATGGCCGGCCTTGAAACCGCCTCCGGCGACCCACTGGCTGAAACCATAGGTGTTGTGGTCGCGTCCCCACTTCTCACGTCCGGCGTCGTTCTGCAGCACGGGGAGGCGGCCCATTTCCCCGGTCCACTGCACGACCGTGCTCTCGAGGAGCCCGCGCTGCTTCAGGTCGGTGACGAGAGCGGCGCAGGGTTGATCGGTGGCGGCGCAGTTTGCAGGGAGCACACTGAGGAGGGAAGCGTGCTGATCCCACGACTGACCGGAGTTCAGCACTTGCACGTAACGCACTCCGCGCTCGACGAGGCGCCGCGCGATGAGGCAGCGGGTCGCGTAATCGCGCGTCGTCGGATTGTCTACCCCGTAGAGTTTTTTGACGTGCTCCGGTTCGTTGGAGATGTCGAGGGCCTCTTTCGCCGCGGTCTGCATGTTCGCGGCGAGCTCATAGCTCGCGATGCGGGCGCGCAGATCGTGCTCACCGGCATGGTTCGAAGCGTGCTCCTCGTTCAAGCTGCGGAGGAGGTCCAGTTGGCGGCGCTGGCCATCACCGGCGAGGGTTGCCGGCGGATCGAGGTTGAGAATGCGGGGCTCGGTCGCCCGGACGACGGTGCCCTGATAGAGCGCCGGCAGCCAGCCGTTCGTGAAGTGTTCGCTCTGGAAGGTGGGCAAGCCGTTCGGATGGGAGAGCACTAGATAGGCCGGGAGTTCCTCGGTTTCGCTGCCGAGTCCGTAGGTCAGCCACGAGCCCAGAGCCGGGTTTCCGCCGGTGATGCGTCCGGAGTTGATCGCGTAGAGCCCCTGGGCATGGTTACTGACCCCGGAGCTCATCGAGCGGATCAGGCAGATGTCGTCAACGACCCTGGAGAGGTGGGGAAGCAACTCGCTCAGCTCCATCCCGCATTCCCCGTGCTTCGAGAATTTCCACGGCGATCCGAAGACTTTCGAGGAGGCTTGGGCAAGGTTGTCGTATTTGATCTCGCCGGGGAAGTTCTGCCCGTCATACTTCGTGAGCATCGGCTTCGGATCGAAGAGGTCCATCTGTGAGGGGCCTCCCATCATGAAGAGCGAGATCATCGCCTTTGCCTTGCCGGGGAAATGCTGGGGCTTGGGCAGCAGATCGAACTGCGCATCGGATCCGAGGGCTGGCTTCACCGGCGCACCGAGTAGTCCATCCCGCCTCAGCAGGGTGGCAAGGGCGAGACTGCCCAGTCCGAAGCAGTTCGCCTCGAGAAAATGGCGGCGCGAGCAGAGGCGGGCGTTTTTCATTCGAGATAGAGGAAGCGGTTTGAACTGTAGAGGACCTGACAGAGGCTGGCGAGGGCCTCGCGGGCGGGATCGGGAGCCGATGGTGCCGGGGATCCCTTCGCGGGAACGGCGGGTGGATTCTGGGCGTGGTAGACGGTGAGACTCGCAGTCTGGAGGCGCAGGAAGTCGCGTGAACGGGCCAGGTCGGACTCGGCCGGGTCTCTCGCGAAGAGGAGGCGCCAGGCGCGGCGGAGGCGCTCGTTTTCGTCGGCGGGGGCCTCGGCATGAAGCCGGTCGGCGAGGCGTCTGGCGTTTTCGAGGATGAAGGTGTCGTTCAGAAGCAGCAGCGATTGGGGGGCCACGGTCGTCTCGTTTCGCCTCTCGCAGTGTGGCACCATCACGGGTGCGTCAAAGGTCTCCAGCACGGTGACGGGTTTGCTGCGTTTCACCTCGACGTAGAGAGATCGACGAAAGTCCTGGTCGCCGCCCGGTTCGACTTTGGCAGAGGTGATGGTGCCCTTGTCGATCCCGACGACGATGCGTCCCGCCGGATCGCGGGCGATCGTGCTGGGTGGGCCGAACGGTTTGTCGACGAGCGCGCCGGCGGTGGCGAGGACGGTATCGCGGAGAGCCTCGGCCTCGAGTCGGCGCAACTTGTGACGGGCGAAAAAGCGGTTGTCAGGGTCGCGTTCGTTCGAAGTGGGATTCTCCGAAGACTGGCGATAGGCTCGGCTGAGAACGATTTGGCGGTGAAGCGGCTTCAGTCTCCAACCGCCCTTCACAAACTCATCGGCGAGCCAGTCGAGCAATTCGGGATGCGAGGGCCGCTCGCCGGAGAGTCCGAAGTCGCCCGGGGTGTTGACGATCCCGCGACCAAAGTGAAGCATCCAGAAGCGGTTCACGAGAACGCGGGCGGTGAGGGGATGTTTTCCGCTCGTGAGCCAGTTCGCGTAGGCGAGGCGGCGGCCGCTCGATCCCGAGGGCACGGCGACAGGCCGGAAGGGCTCAACTTCGGGACCGGAGAGAATCGTGAGCTCGCCCGGCGCTACGGGACGGACGGGCTGGTCGTGATCGCCGCGATTGAAAAGTTTCGTCTCGGGGACCTTGCCTTTCACCTCCGTGAGGGCCATCACATGGTGCTGCAGCGGCTTGGTGGCGCGCCGTTTCGCCGCCTCGGCACTCTTCGCGTTGACCTGAGCCTGCTTTTTCGGGTCGTAGAGATCGAGGGAGTAAAGGGCGAGGGCTGATGGATACTTCTTGATCAGGGCCTTCTGTTCGGGCGTGCGGTCCTTCTCCGCGGCGGCGCGGGCGAGACGGTAGGGCTCGCGATCGGCTTCGGGCAGCTTCTTCACTTCCACCTCGAAGATTTCGTCGAGAAACTTCTTGCTCATCGCGCGCGCCTCGGCGTCGACCAGGGCTGCCGCCTTTTCGATCTCGGCGGCTTTGGCCGATTCCTCGGGGGTGTAGAGCGAGTAGAGTCGCTGGGAGGGCGTGCGCCAGGCCTCCCAATCGTAGGCAGGATCGAAGATGGCGCGGAAACGGTAGTAATCCTCCTGAGAGATCGGGTCGAGCCGGTGATCGTGGCACTGCGCGCAGGCGACGGTCAGGCCGAGCATCGACGAAGAGACGATCTTGAGCTGCTCGGCGATGACCTGATTGCGGGCGAGCTTGGCGTCGTCGTTCGTGTCGCCGGTGCCGTCGGGAGCCATCCGGAGAAAAGCGGTGGCGGTGATCTGCTCGAGCCGCTTCGGATCGTTCACCGCGGCTTGGTAGTCGGCGTGGGTCGCCCCGGCGAGTTCGTCTCCCGCGAGCTGTTCCCGGATGAATTGATCCCAAGGCTTGTCCTCCTGCACCGATCGCACCACGTAGTCGCGGTAACGCCAGGCATGGGGCCGCGCCGAGTCGGCCGCGGTGTAGCCGTTCGAATCCGCGTAGCCGACCACGTCGAGCCAGTGGCGACCCCAGCGTTCCCCGTAGGCGGGCGAGGCGAGGAGTCGATCAACGACCTTTTCATGAGCCTGGGGCGAGGCGTCCGCGAGGAAGGTCTCGACTTCCCCGGGTTTCGGGAGCAGGCCTGTCAGATCGAGCGTCACCCGACGCAGCCAGGTCGCACGATCCGCCTCGGGGGCGAAGTCGAGGCCTTCCTTGGTCATCGCCTGAGCGAGAAAGGCGTCGACTGGGGTCGGCACGCCCTCGGTCTCGGGCACGGCGGGACGTCTCACCGGCTGGAAGGACCAGTGCGCTCGCTCCTCTTCGGTAATGAGCGGGCCCTGTCCCAACGTCTCGGGCTCGGCCCGCGCCGTCTTGGCTCCCTGCGCGACCCATTTCTTGATGATGGCCAGCTCGGCGGAAGGCACCGGGTGCCCCTTCTTCGGCATCTCGCCGCGCTCGATGACGGCGACAAGTTCGCTGGCCTCCGGCTTGCCCGGCACCAGGAGCGTCGCTCCGCTGTCGGTGGGCGCGTCCATGAAGCGGCGCAGGCGCAAATCGACCCCGGCCTTCGGATTTGCCTCCTCGCCGTGGCAGAGGAGGCAGTGTGCCTTGAGGAGGGGACGCACGTCCTTCTCGAAAGTCAGGTGGGGTTCCTCGGCCGAAGCCCCGGCGGCGAAGGCGGCGACTCCGGCGAACCCAAGGATCCCGGCGGCTTTCTGCAGATTCCGTTTCACGATTCGAAAATCCGCGATCGCTCCGGAAGGAGCAAAGGCGCGATCATGTTGCTATGATTGCAATTTTCGTAATGGCCGTTACTTCGGGGGCAATGATGTTCATGAGGGTGGAGGCGCCCCGGACCAGGGTGTTTCCCCAACCTCCCGACCTTCGGGAACTTGTCGGGAGACTGGCGTGCCGCCTTTCTCCGTGCCTGTCGCCTCCACAAGGTTGCGAAGTCCGTAATCCGCTGGTAGGGAGTGATCCGGCGCGGAGCCGGTTTGTCGCGCCGCTTCATGGACGATTTTGCCTTCATTAAACTGTCACCGGGCCGTTATCTGTGTGGTCTGGGCCCCTTTGATGCACGCGGGTCGGCTCCTGACGCCGGGGCGACTGCCTTTTACCGCAATACCTTCGAGCTCGACGATCCGCGGCCGTGGAAAGTCCCCTCTCGAGTCTTCGAGACCGGCGACTTGCGCGTTCTCTTGCCCGAGAACGGCGAGACGCCCCTGCCCGAGATCGCTTGGTCGGGGCTCGGGGACACCGATGTGCGCGGCATTTTCGACGAGATTCTCGCGCGGATTCATTCCGGAAAACTGAAAAAGTCCGTCCCCGTCCTTACCGAACGCGGCATCCTCCATCGCGGTGAGCCGGCGGCCCTCGTCAAGGCCATCATTGCCGCGCCCGAGTCACTGTGGGGCTACGGCTACCGCGAGGGGGGAACCGGTCTCATCGGGGCCACTCCGGAAAAGCTTTTCACCGTGCGTGACGGCGTCCTCGAGACGATGGCGCTGGCCGGCACCGCCCCGCGACACGAGATCCACGAATTCCCCAACGATCCGAAGGAGATCCGCGAGCACGAACTCGTCGCCGACTACCTTGAGGAGTTGCTCGCGCCTTTTGGTGCGGTCGAGCGCGAGTCCCGCACCCTGCTCGATCTCGGGTCGATGATTCATTTTCTGACCCGCCTGCGTGTCCGTCTCAACGATCCCGCTTCCGACCCCGGCGCCCTCGTGAAAGTGCTTCATCCCACTCCCGCGCTGGGGGCCTGCCCACGCGGTGACGGAGCCCTCCGCCAGCTCATCGAATACCGCAGTCGCCTCGGCGTGCCCCACCATTTCGGGGCTCCTTTCGGCGCGCTGCACGAGGGGAACTTCGAGGTTCTCGTCGCCATCCGGAACCTCTCCTGGGACGGTCGCGACGTCTTTCTTCCCAGCGGCGTCGGTCTTGTCGAAGGCAGCCGGTTCGATCGCGAATGGCGCGAGCTGGCGCTGAAGCGGAATTCGGTGAAATCGCTCCTCGGCGTCTGAGATTCCCTCCCATGACCCCCAACGCCACTCTCGCCGGAGCCGTCCTCGGCCGCCTTGCCGGGCTCGGGGTTCGGGAATATGTGGTTTGCGCCGGGGCCCGCAACGTTCCGCTCGTGGGTTCGCTTTTGGAACGTTGTCAGGATTTCAGCCTGCGTAACTGGCATCATTTCGACGAGCGAGCCGCCGCCTTCTTCGCCCTCGGCCTCGGCAGGGGAAAGGGCGAGCCCGTCGCCGTCCTCACCACTTCCGGCACCGCCGTGGCCGAGCTCTTGCCCGCGGCGATTGAGGCCTATTACAGCGGAATTCCGCTTGTCTTCGTCACCGCCGATCGTCCAGTCGCCTTCCGCGGTAGCGGGGCACCGCAGGCAATCGAGCAGGCGGGGATCTTCGGGCCCTACGCGATGGCGTTGGATTTGGAGGCGGCGGAGGGGCTGGACTCGCTCGCGGCTTGGACGCGCGACGCACCTCTCCATCTGAACGTCTGCTTCGACGAACCTCGCGCCAAGGATCGTCACGTGTCATGGGGCCCTGACGCGTCCACCGCAGCCCCCGCGGCGGAGCCGGCGAACGTTCCGAGCGAACGGCCGTATGAAGCCCGCCTCGGAAGGATTGCCGCTTCCGCTACGACCTTCTGCCAAGACCGCGCCGGGCTCCTCGTCCTCCTCGGCGAGCTCCCCTCCTCGTGGCGCGACGCCGTCACCCGTCTTCTCGTTTCGTTAGGGGCTCCCGTTTGGGCCGAAGCCACGAGCGGACTCCGCGAATGTCCTGCCCTCGCCGACCTCCTCCGCCACGGTGAGCCCGCCCTGCCACAAAAGGTTCTCCGCATCGGTGGCGTGCCCAGCCTGCGCCTGTGGCGCGATCTCGAGAACAACGACGACCTTCCGGTCCTCTCGATCTGCGCACGCCCTTTCTCCGGACTCGCGCGGACCTCGCAGCTCCTCGTCACGAGCGATTTTCCCGACCTCGTCCTCCCGGCGCCCGAGAGGCCGTGTCCCGAGTCGCCCCCCTGCAATGGCGGCACCTTTGCCCGCTTTCCTCGGTCCGAGCCCGCTCTCGTTCGTGACCTTTCGCGCTGGATTCCGCCGCACGCCCTCGTTTACCTCGGCAACAGCCTGCCCGTCCGCGAGTGGAATTCCTTCGCTTCGGTCGATCCACCCCATCCCAATTGCCACGCCAGCCGAGGCGCCAATGGCATCGACGGACAGGTCGCGACCTTTCTCGGTCTCTCGAATGAGGTGGAGGAGTCGTGGGGCCTTTTTGGCGATCTCACCGTCCTCTACGATCTCAATGCTCCTGCCCTGCTCACCCAACTCGCCCCGGGGAAACGGCGGATCGTCGTGATCAACAACGGCGGCGGCCGCATCTTTTCGCGGCTGCCCTCCATGGCTGGGATGTCGCCTGGCGAAAAGCAGGTCACCGAAAACCGCCATCGGATCGGCTTCGAAGCGTGGGCTTCGATGTGGGGAATGGAATACCGGCTCTGGCGCGCGGGCGAAGCTTTCCCGGAGGATCTGCCCGACACCGTCCTCATCGAAGCAATCCCCGATGAGGCCGAGACCGAGGCCTTCTGGGAACACCGAAAATGAGTACGTCTCCCGCGATCCTCGCGCTGCACGGGAATCTCGGCACGAGGGCCGACTGGGCGCTGGCCGGACTCCCTGACATTCGCCCCATCGATCTCTGGGACCACGTCGCTCTTGATTTTCCCGCCTTCGCCGCGGCCCTCGCCGGTCCTCTCTCGGCCGGCCTCGAAGCGCCCATTCTCGGCGGCTATTCCCTCGGCGGGCGTCTTGCGCTTCACGCCCTTGCCGCATTTCCCGATCGTTGGGGTGGTGCCGTCATCCTCTCCGCCCATCCCGGGCTTTGCGGTGTCGAGGACCGTCTTACCCGACACCGTTCGGATGCGATCTGGGCGAATCGGGCTCGGGAGATGGACTGGAGCGACTTCCTTGAACGGTGGAACGCCCAACCGCTCCTGGGCGGCGTCTCGCCCGCCCTCCGTGATCGGCAGCTCGACCTTGAACCCCGCCGCAAGGCGATCGCCACCGCCTTCGAGACCTGGTCCCTTGGCCGTCAGGAGGATCTCCGCGGACGGCTTAGTCGCTTCGTCGGGCCGGTCATTTGGATCACCGGCGCGGACGACGTCCGCTTCTCCCGCCTCGGTGCCGAGATGGCGAAGGTCTTTTCAGACTTTCGGCACGTCGTCTTGTCAGGTGTCGGGCATCGCGTCTTGGAGGACGGTGCGGACCGGGTGGCCCGGGAGTTGAGCCAATTACTCCTGCGGAGACGAGGCCCTTGCAAATAGTTGGTTGGATGATGCCCGCGCAAAGGCGATCCGTGCGGCGGTGAGGTGTGCCTCCTCATCCCGACAACTCCCGTTGACGTAACCCCTCGGAGAGAACAGGCTCCCGAACGCATGAAATGGATTTCCCGACACGACTTTGAAGACCTTCGCTACGAGACCACGGAAGACGGCCAGATCGCCAAGATCACGATCAATCGTCCCGAGGTGCGCAACGCTTTTCGCCCTCAGACGGTGAGGGAAATGCTCGTTGCCTTCGACCTTGCCCACGAGGATTCGCAGGTCGGTGTGGTGATCCTGACCGGTGAGGGCGATCTCGCGTTCTGTTCGGGTGGCGACCAGAAGGTGCGCGGACATGCCGGATACGTCGGCGACGATGGAGTGCCGAGGCTGAATATTCTAGACGTGCAGAAAAAGATCCGCTCCCTTCCCAAGCCGGTCATCGCAATGGTGGCAGGCTACGCGATTGGCGGCGGTCACGTCCTTCACGTGGTCTGCGACCTGACCATCGCGGCCGAGAACGCGCGCTTTGGACAAACGGGACCAAAGGTGGGGTCCTTCGACGGAGGGCTCGGGTCGAGCTACCTCGCCCGCATCGTGGGACAAAAGAAGGCCCGCGAGATCTGGTATCTCTGCCGCCAATACGATGCGCAGCAGGCGCTCGACATGGGGCTCGTGAACACGGTCGTGCCGCTCGCCCAACTCGAGGAGGAGACGGTGAAGTGGTGTCGCGAGATTCTCGACCATTCGCCCCTCGCGCTCCGCTGCCTCAAGACTGCCCTCAACGCCGACTGCGATGGTCAGCTGGGGCTCCTCGATCTCGCTGGGAACGCGACGCTTCTTTACTACATGTCGGAGGAGGCGAAGGAAGGCAAGAACGCCTTCGTCGAGAAACGAAAACCCGATTTCTCGAAGTTTCCCCGGGTTCCCTAAGCGGCCCCGGGCGCCGCTGTAAGGCTCCAGTAAAAAGGTAAAAGGTAACCGTTCACTTTTACCTTTTACCTGTTACTTTCCCCGCCGACGCCGTGGACGTCTCCCCTCGACCGATGACCGTGTCTCCCTGGATCCTTGCCGCCCGTCCCAAAACCCTGCCGGCGGCGATCGTTCCGGTCTGGGTGGGCGCGATGCCGGCACTGGTGGACGGAGATCCTTTTTCGGGATCGTGGTTCCTTTTCTGGTGCACGCTGCTGAGTTGTCTCTGCATCCAGATCGCGACGAACCTCTTCAACGACGCCATCGACCACGTGAAGGGCGCCGACACGAAAAGGCGTCTCGGCCCGAGGCGGGTCACCGCGTCGGGTCTGCTGAGGCCCGGTGCGGTGCTGATCGGCGCGTTGGCGTTTTGCGCCTTGGCCGCCCTGATTGCTCTGCCGATGGTGGCGGAGCGAGGTTGGCCGGTGGTGGTGATCGGACTCGTCTCGCTCTTTTTCGCCTACGGCTACACTGGCGGGCCGTTTCCACTCGCTTACCGGGGAATGGGGGAATTGTTCGTGATCCTCTTCTTTGGATTCGTGGCGGTATCGGGATCGTATTTCGTGCAGACGGGGGAGTGGGGCGGGGGAAAAGCGTGGGTGCGCGGCCTCCAGTGCGGCCTGTATTCGAGTGTGCTGATCGCGATCAACAATCTCCGCGACATCGAGGAGGATCGGAGCACCGGGAAACGGACTTTGACAGCCCGCTTCGGTGAAGTCTTTGCGAGGGTCGAGATCCTGCTCTTTTGCGTGGTGCCGGTGGTGCTGTGGAATCTGGAGGCCTCGGAGACGTTGGTGGGGCTGCTAGTCGGCCTCGTGCCGGCGCCGATCGGAGTCATCATCGTGGCATGTGTTTTCCGGTTGCGTCCGGGGTCTTTCTATAATCGCATTCTCGCGCTCGGTGCCTTGCAATTGATCCTTTTTGCGGTGGCGGCGACGCTGCACGCGCTGCTGCCATGAGGAAGGAGACGCGCAGGATGGTCCGTTGCGGGCAAGCGGGAGCTTGCCCCTCCACGCTGGCGCGTCGGGTGGGCGAAGCTGGAGGGGCACGGTCCTCCGTGCCCGCCGCGTTTGCGATCGTGTGCCTCCGATGAATCCGATCCACTACTGGCGCTACACCCTGCGATCGGCCCGGGCGCTGAATGCGGTGAGCCCGCGCACCGAACACGAGGGCGCCCTCATCCGGGTCGGCGAAGGCTATGGATGTCTTCATCCCTGGACCGAGCTCGGAGATGCGCCGCTCGACGAGCAATTGCGCGCTCTCGCTGCGGGTGTGGCCGATTTTTCCCCGCTCGTGGTCGGCGCGCTGGAGTGCGCCCGCATCGACGGCGAGGCGCGCGAGCAGGGGATCTCGCTCTTCCACTCGCCGGTGCCGGAAAGCCATTGGCTCGTCCGCGATGGCGATGACCCGGGCTTCGCGGGATCGGATGGCTTCACACTGGCCAAGATCAAAGGCACGCCGGACCTCCCGAGGCTGACCGAGGCGATCAAGGCCTGGTCGGATGCGGGACTGCGGGTGCGGCTTGATTTCAATGAGTCGCTCGCAAAAGGCGCGTTTTTGTCGTTCTGGCAGGGTATTCCAGAGTCTTTGCGGAACGCGATTGATGTGGTGGAAGATCCGGAAGCCTGGAGTGAGGACGGCTGGATCGCGTTGCGTGCCGCGGGCGTGCCCCTGGCGGTGGATCGAGATCACACGAGCCGCCTCCGCGAGGGCGACGTGCTCGTCTACAAGCCGGCTCACTACGGGTTCGCGTGCAGCCGCGAAACGCGCTACTACCTCACCTCCTACATGGATCATGCGATTGGCCAGCTCTGGGCGGCGGCCTTTGCTTCGATCGTCTCGGCCGGCGGCACGAATCGGCAACTGCTCCCCTGCGGCCTGCTGACGCACCGCTGTTTTGAGAATGATCCCTTCTTCGAACGCCTCCGCTGTGACGGGCCGCGCCTCGTTCCGCCGGGAGGGACGGGCCTGGGATTCGATGATCTCCTCGCGAAGTTGCCATGGAAACGCCTCACCTGATGCACCCGGCGTTTTGGGAATCGGATGCGGTCGAGCTGCGGCTGAATCCGAGGCGTCCCGCGGAGGTCGAGGGCCTGCGTGCCTTCGTCGAGGACGAACGAGGGATCCGCGCGGCCCTGATCCTTGGAAGTTCCGGTTCGGGCGGCCTCACGAAGTTTGTCGTGCTGTCGAAGGCGGCGCTCCTCGCATCGGCGCGGGCGGTGAACGCGCTTGGGGGTCTGACGAGGAACGACATCTGGCTCGGGAACCTGTCGACCTTCCATGTCGGCGGCATCGGGATCCATGCGAGGGCGTATGCCAACGGGGCGAAGGTCGTGCCGATGCCCTGGGATGGTTGGACGCGGGATGGATCGGGTTTTCTCAAGGCGATCGGCGAAGCACGGGCGACGATGACCTCGCTGACGCCGACCCACCTTTGGGATTTAGTCAGGGTCGAAGCCCGGGCTCCGGAGACGCTGCGGGGACTGTTCCTCGGCGGCGGTCGCCTTGATCCGGCTCTCGTGGCGCAGGCGAAGGATCTCGGCTGGCCGGTCTGGCCGACCTATGGCATGACCGAAACCGCTTCGCAGGTGGCGACAAGTGTCGAAGGAGACCCGGAATGGCTGACTCTTCTGCCCATCTGGGATGCGCGTGTCGGCGAAGCAGGGCGCCTCTGGCTGAAGGGGGACGCGCTCTGCGAAGGGACGGTAACGCGGGCTGGGGATGGTTGGGTGTATCAACCGGCGCGCGATGCGGACGGCTGGATGGCGACGGACGACGCCTGCGAACTGCGCGGCCGTGATCTGCGTTTTCTTTCGCGGCTCGACGAGTCGGTGAAGATCTCGGGCGAGTTGGTCTCGCTGCCGATCTTGAACGACCGTCTCGCGATCCTGGGCATCGTCGGGATGGTTGTCGCCGTGCCGGACCCAAGGCGGGGGAACGAGCTGGTCCTGCTCTGCGAACACGGTCACGTCGACGCGGAAGAGCGATTCAACGACGGACTCCCTCCGATCGAGCAGGTCGTGCGGGTGCTCGAGGTGGACTCGCTGCCGCGCACCGAAATCGGCAAGCTTGATCGCGTGGCGATCGAGGCGATGGCTCAGGGGCGCTGACCTTTCCAACCGAGAGGCTGGATCCATGCCTGTTCCATTTGTCCCTCGAAGGAGGGATTGGAGTGCTTGCGCGAGGAGGTGATCGTGGCGCGCACGTAGAGGGCATCTTCGGGATAGGTGAAGGTGGCGGAATTGCCCTCCACCGTCGCGAAGACCTCGCCGATGCCGGTTCTTTCGGCGGTGGCGTCGTAACCTTTGCGGGTGCCGATGAAGGCGGTGGCATACTCCACGCCGTCGATCGGCGTGATCGCGAGCGTGATCGTGCGTTTGTCAGGATCGTGTTGGATCGCGTCAAGAGCGACCCCGGAGCTTGCGTAGAAACGTCCCGCCAGCATCGCGGTGACGAGGGAATCGCCGTCGAGCTTTTCCGCCCCGACCATGACCCATCCGCGCCCGGGCGAGACGTCCTCGCCGTGATAGGTGTGGGAGTCGTCCGTGGCCACACCCATGAGAGGGGGAAAGCCGAGTTCGGCGATGCGGATGGTGTTGGCGATGTCCCAGATCATTTCATCCCCGGGCCGGGTCTCATCGCCAAGGTGATTGATGCCGGGATGGCCGTTGTAGATCTCAAAGTAAGCACCTTCGGCGACGTTGGCGAGGTCTTCGGCGGTGATTGACCATTGGAAATTCGGGTGGTTGAGGTGGGCGAGGATGGGGCGGCCGGATTGTTTGCGGTATTCGTCGATCGCGATCAGGCTGCGGCGCAGGACGTCCCGCGGGGTCGAGGCGTCGTCCTTCACTGGCTCGAGCACTCGGTCGAGATTGAGCACATTGATGTGGACCGGCTTCTTGCCACCCGAGTTCGACATCTCCTCGGCAGGCAGCAGGTAAAACTCGCCCGGCTTCTCCAGCACGGCGCGGCATTCCGCGAGGGTTTTCAAAACGATCCCCTCCTTGCCCTCGCGGGTCTCGCGCTTGAGCCAATCCTTGCCAAAGCGGGCCTCGGCCTTGCTCACGGCGTCGCGACCGACCGCCTTCTGGCGTTTGCGGATCGACTCGAGATCCAACCATTTCTCGCCTTCCTGGAGGACGTTGTGATCGCTCATGCCGACGAAGTCGTAGCCGCGCTCGCGATACCAGTCGAAAATCATCTCGGGAAAGTCGTTCCCGTCGCTCCAGAGCGAGTGGGTGTGGGTGTTGCCCTTGAACCAGGCTCGCGTGTCGTCGTCCTGCGCGGAGAGGGGCAGGCCGAGGCCGAGGAGAAGCAGGGGGAGGAGTTTCATGGGCAAATTGATAGCAGCGGGCAGGGAGGCGGGGCAAGGGGGGACTTGGCGGGATGAGGCCAGTCGCCTCCCTCTCAATCCTCCTCTGGCGCGATGGCGCTCAATGAGTTCGTGACCCGATTGCCTCTTCCGAGCTATGATCGAAAGCCATGGGAATGAAACGCCGCTCTTTCCTCGTGGCCTCGACAGTTGGTTTCGCGGGCTACCGCTTTGGTCCGGGGATCTCCCCGGCCGCGTCACTCGACGGGATCGTCAAAGGCCCGCGCAAGCCCGCGAAATCGACAATCCTCTTCTTCCTCTGCGGCGGGGCCTCGCAATGCGACACCTGGGACATGAAGCCCGATGCGCCTTCGGCTTATCGCTCGGCCTTCCGTCCCATCGGCACCTCGGCCGATGGTATCCAACTCTGCGAGCATCTCCCCATGACCGCGAAGGTGGCGCATCACCTCGCGATCGTGCGCTCGGTCACCGATGGCGGTGAAGCGACCGGGGATCACCATGCCGGCTATTACTACAACCTCACCGGCCACGTCCCCGACCAGACCTTCCGCACCCAGGGCAACGACCGCAAACCGCAGCCGGGCGACTGGCCTTTCATGGGCAGCGTTGTCGGTTCACGGCGTCCCGCCCACGAGACCCTGCCGACGGTGATCAGCCTGCCGCACATGCCGAGCAAGCTGCCCTACACGCGCCCGGGTCAGTTCGCCGGGAAACTCGGGATCGATCACGAGCCCTTCTATCTGAACGGCGACCGCGAAAAGCCGCTCGAGTTCCGCGCTCCCTCGCTCTCGCTGACAGGTGGTGGCAAGGCGCGGCTCGATGAGCGGCGCGTCCTTCTCGAGACGCTCGACGATGCCCGTCGCGACTTCGAACAAATCACCGCGATGGGGCAGGTCGACCGGCTCCAGGAAAAAGCCTTTTCGTTGCTCGCCTCGGCCTCGACCGCCTCGGCCTTCGATCTCGCCGACGAACCGCTCGCCCTGCGCGAGCGCTACGGACAAACGATCAACGGAATGAGCCTGCTGATGGCCCGTCGTCTCGTCGAGGCGGAGGTGCCCTTCATCACTGTCTTCTGGAAGGAGGACCCGGGGTTGATCAAAAAGTGCCGGAGCGCTGGTGGCTGGGACACGCATGGAAACAATTTCAACTGCCTCAAGGGGGATCTTCTACCCGAATTCGACCGGGCTTATTCGGCGCTGATCGAGGATCTGCATCAGCGGGGCCTTCTCGAGGATACCCTCGTGCTCGTCTCGAGCGAGATGGGTCGCAAACCGCTCGTCGGCGATCGTCGGTCGGGAGGTGTCGAGGGAGCGGGACGCGATCACTGGACCGCTTGTCAGAGCGTGCTTTTCGCCGGTGGAGGGGTGCGGGGCGGTCAGGTCTGGGGCGAGACCGATCGCTTCGGCGAGTATCCTTCGGAGAAACCGCTGACCCCCTCGGACGTGACCCGCACGGTCTATCACGCCATGGGCATTGACGACCTCTCCGCGGTCGACCGCGAGGGTCGTCCCTTTCAGTTGCTCGACAAGGGACGAGCACTCGCGGAACTCTTCTGACGTGAGGCAAGCCTTGTCACGGTCCCGGCGACCTCGGCGGGATCGATGGTTTTCCCCAGTCGCTCAGTTCCTTGAACAAGCGTTGCTCGGTCGCCGTGTCGCGCGGTCTCCCCGCGTAGGTGGTTTCGTAATGGTATTGCACCGCATCGGTCACCTCGCGAGGCAACTCGACACGATCGGAGAGTAGCGAGAGCAACTCCCGCCAAGTCTGCCCCGGCCGTCTCCGCAGGCCAGCGCCTGCGGCAATGCGATCGACTTCACGGAGGAATCCGGGAGCTCCAGGCTCGGACCGCTCCGGAACGGGCCGACCGGGAAGGATGCCGCGGGATCGCTCGCGCTTTCGCACGAGCCATCCCAGCGAGGCGATCAGGGCGAGACTGGCGGCGCTGACGGGAAAGAAATGCCGCGAGAGCCAACTCATTGCAATGAGGAGAAATTCATCCCAATCCCGCCGCGTCCCTCGCGAGCTTTCATCAAACTCGGACAAGTCGTGGTAGGGCATCTCGTCGATCAGCGGAAGCACGTCGAAGGCGGGCAGGCGCGCCGCGGCGGTTGGCACGCGCGGCGTCGTGTCGAAGATCTTCCACTCGTTGTCCGGTGTCAGCACCTCCGCCCATGCGTGGAAATCACTGTCGCGAAAGGCGAAGAGTCGTTGCGCGGGATCGGCAAGGCCCCCGGCGAAACCGTAGGAGAGGCGAGAAGGAATGCCAAGGCTGCGGAGCATCAGCACGGTCGCGGCGGCGTAATGCTCGCAGTGTCCGCGGCCATGACCGAAGAGAAACGCCTCGAGTGGACTCGAACCTTCGGGGGTGGTGAACCGCAGGGAGTAGCTCGCCTGCGAACCGAGGAAACGTCGAATTGAGCCGAGCGGATCCGCCGGAGCAAAGCCGGCGCAGAGCTGGCGGACCCTGGCTGAGAGCGGTGATGGAGGCATTTGCAGGTAAATGCCGGGAATCTCCGAAGTGCGGTCGCGGGTGAGTTCGCTTGTGCGGAGCTCGGCGAGCGGCGCGACCGCGACCGAGGCGGTGTAGCGGAGCAGCGGAATCTCCTCCGCGGCGGAGAGTTGATACCAAGCGTCGGCGAACTCATAAACCGCCGGCGTGTGAATCGCGACAACCCCGCTGACGAGTGGAAGGTGACCGAGGGTGCGGCGGTCGACGTAGTAGGTGTGCCGGGTTTCGGGGTCGTCGGTGATTTCGTCGCGCCGGGCGGTCTCGAGATCAATGCGCTGATCTTCGCTGCCATCGTCGAGATCGTAGATCCAGCGGCCGCTGCGGATCGGGGAGATCTGTTCCTCGCTTTCGAAAAGGGCCAGCGTCGAGGTGCGCAGGTAAAGCGGTGCCTCGGACCAGGCACGGTAAAGCGCGGGGGAATGGGCGCGGATGCGTGCGACGATTTCGCGACGGAACTTCAAATCGGCATCGCGGGGTAGTTTGCGCGAGGCCCCGTCGCCGAGAGGGCCGCGCGATCCGATCGCGGGGGCAGGGCTGAGGGAGGAATCGAGGGCACTGGTCTGATCCGGGTAAAACCGGTGGCGAAGACCCTCCGTCACGGCGGACGAGGCGAGCACGAGGCCGGCGAGAGCGAGGCACCCCGGCAAAACGATCAATGCAATGCGTTGGAGTGGCTTCACTCCCGATGGGACGAGGCACGCGCCCCAGAGCATCAGCGGCAGCGCCGCGACCGGATGCGCTTCCCATGGACCGAAGTCGTAGAGCACCGTTGCCGCCGAAGCTCCAAGGACGAGCCATCCTCCGGCGAGCCCCGCAAAAGTATCGAGAGGAAACCTGGTTCGGCCTTTCACCAGCGAACCGCGTGCCGACACCGCTGCGGCCCACCAGAGCAGGGCGATCCCGGCGTGAAAGGGAAAAGGTATCTCCGCCCTCGTTGCGAGGGCGCGTCCGTCGAGGAAGAGCCCCCGTTCAATCGAGAGGGCGGCGATGGCGAGGAGCAGGGAAGGGAGGAGCCGCACCAAATCGCCTCCCGGAAGGCGACGCGCGAGGAATGCCCCGGCGGGCGCGAACAGAAGAATGCCCAGCGTCAGGGCCATGGGCACCGGCGAACCGGAGAGCATCCAACCCGCGACGGCCGCCGCGAGCGGAGCGAGCGAGGTGATGAAAGACGACGTCATGACCTCGTGATCCCATGCCCCGATGATCGGGCCTGGGTGCGGACCCGCCGGATGGGACGTGGCCCGCTCGTCAGTTGGCTGGTGTCGAGGCAGGTCGCGTGGGGAAAACGCATCCGCGCCGCGAACTCCCAGCCGTCGAGTGGCCCATCGCTCAGGACGAAGACTTCGTCGCAGTCGTGAAAGGAATCTCCTGGATCGAGCCGCTTCGTCCCTGTCCCAAAAATCGCCTCGGACGAAGATTGCGGACAGCGCCGGGAGAGAGCGAGGGTTTCGAGAAGGGTCGAAAACTCGTGGTGTTCGCGAAGCAAAATGGGTGGATGCGTCGCTTGCGCAAACACCACCACGATCCCATCGCGTTGGAACTTCATCAACAGACCCGCAGCGATGCGGAGAACCTGCTCATAGGTCTCCGGCGTGATGATCGTGCCGGGAGCCTCGTAGGAGTGGAGAAAAATCCCATAGCGAAACGGCTTCGGACGCGGTGGTTCGGTCTCAGCGTATTGGAGACGCCCCGAACGCAGGCTCGTGGGCCAATGAATGCCGCGCACCGGATCGCCGTGGCGGAATTCGCGGAGGAAGCGGAACTCGGCGACGGGATCGGCCGGATCGAGGGCGCGTTCCGCCGATTCGAGCGACAGGCGCTCGAGGCGTTCCCGAAGAAGCGCAGGCAGCCATGGCTTCGGCAGGACGAGGGTGGCGTGGTCGTCACGGAAGAGGCCTTGTTGTTCAGTTAGGAAAAATCCGAGTGGCCAGGTCGAGGAGACGAGCCAGCGGCGGGAGGGGATGGGGCCGCGCCGTCGGGCGAGTCCGGTGCAACGAAAGGAACGCGGCGAGGCAAGGTCGAAAAGGAAGGGCCTGCCGCGCACTGCCGGGGCGAGAGGATCGGTGAAGTTGACCACGATGCCCGATGGCATTCGGGCCCCGGCGCGGAGGTGCAATTTCATCGAAAAGCTTTCTCCGGCGCAGGCGCGTCGCGGCAGGTCGCGTTCGACCGAGAAGCCCTCGAGATGACGCGAGGCAAGAATTCGGCAGATGGCGATGAAAGCGAGCGCCGCCAATCCCATCGTGAGGACGGGCCCGGAGAATTTCGCCAATCCCGATACCACCGCCACCACCGCGACGACGAAGACGGTGAGACCGGTTTGGGTGAGACGGGGCGATGATGACGTGTTCATGGACGCCGGAGGTGACGAAATCGAAGCGATGAGGCGCGGGGCGGGGCGGGTCCGTCACTCCACCGCCACTGTCTCCAGCAATTCCTCCATCAGCAAGCGCAGAGCCGATCGCCGATTCGACGCACCGTCGCGGTCGAATTCGCTCTCGCCGGACTCGATGCGATGGAGGATCGCGGGGAGGAAGGCGCGTTTCACATCTTCGGGGAAGACGGCCGCATGATCCTCAAGAAAGGCCATCGCCCGGGCGGTCTGCATGATCGCGAGGGCCCCGCGGTTGCTGATGGCGGCGTCGAGTTCGGGATGGTGGCGGATCGCGTCGCAGAGGCGGATGACGTAGCGGAAGATCGCATCGGAGGCGGGGAGCTCGCGGACGCTGCGTTGCCAGAAGACGATCTGGCCGAGGTCGATCCCAGGTGCGCCCGCGGTCGCGGCTTCGCCGGCTCCGGCGGATGGGCCCGAGGCGAGGCGTGAGGCGTGTTGTTTGAGAATGCCGGCGCGAATCTCGCTGTCGGGCAGGCTCATCTCGATCGAGACGAGAAAGCGGTCGAGCTGGGGAGCGGGCAGGGGAAAGGTGCCGGCGCGGTGGCGGTTGTTGCGAGTCGCGACGACCTGAAAAACGTCGGGGAGCGGCCTTGTCACGCCATCGACGGTGACCTGCCCCTCGTTCATGCACTCGAGCAGGGCGCTCTGGATGCGCGGGCTCGTGCGGTTGATCTCGTCGGCGAGGAGGAGGTTGGTGAAGACAGGGCCTTCGATGAATTCGAACCCTTCGCGATCCTGCCGGTAGATCGAGTATCCCACGAGATCGGCAGGGAGGAGATCGGGGGTGAACTGGACGCGCTTGAATGTGCCCGAGATGGAGGTCGCGAGGGTCTTTGCGAGGGTGGTTTTTCCGACGCCGGGAGGCCCCTCGATGAGGGCGTGGCCTCCCGCAAGGAGCGCCGCGACGAGTTCGTGCACCGCCGTCTCCGCGCCGAGAAGCGAGGCATTCAGGTGCGAGAGGAGGTCTTTGAGCGGGGCGTCCACGGGGGGATTGGGTGTTTGTCAGGATTCACATCCGTTCAGTCGTGCGGATGCCGAGAAGACCGAGTCCGTGACGGAGGATGCGGCCGGTCAGCTCGCAGAGGGCGAGGCGGGTGTGGCGGATGTCTCCCTCGACCTTCAGCACGGGGCAGGCCTCCCAGAACTGGTGGTAGGTCGTGGCCACTTCGTAGAGGTAGGCGGCGAGGGCGTTCGGGCGGAAGTCTTCGAGAATGGTTGGCACGATCTCGGCGTATTGGGCGAGCTTCAGGAGGAGTTCCTTTTCGGCTTCCTCGGTGAAGACGAGGTCGCCGCTGCTGCTTTCGAAGCCGCTCCCCAGTTTTCTGAAAATCGCCCGGGTCCGCACGTAGGCGTTGATGAGGTAGGGCGCCGTATTACCCTTCAGGCTGAGCATCGTGTCCCAGTCGAAGACGTAGTCGGTCATGCGGAACTGGCTCAGCTCCGCATACTTTACCGAGCCGATTCCGATGACTTCGGCAATCGCGGCCTTTTCCTCTTCGGGTAGCTCAGGATTTTTCTCCTCGATGATGGCGCGGGCACGCACGACCGATTCGGCGAGGACGTCGGCGAGTTGCACGGTGTCGCCCGAGCGGGTCTTCAGCATTTTGCGGTCCTTCCCGAGGATGCTGCCGAAGGGGATGAAACGCAGTTCCGTCGTCTGGCCGCGCTTTTTCGCAATGGAGAAGATCTGGTCGAAGTGGAGCTGCTGTGGCGCACCGACGACATACCAGATGGCATCGGCGGCGAGTTCGCCGATGCGCAGGTCGATGGTGGCGAGATCGGTCGTGGCGTAGAGGAAGCCGCCGTCGCTCTTGCGGATGATGGCGGGCTTGTCGGCGAGCTTCTCATCGTCGCGGAAAAAGACACAGACCGCGCCTTCGGAGACCTCGGCGATGCCGGAGGCAAGGAGCTCGTCGACGAGCGGGGCGAGTCGGTCGTTGTAGTGGCTTTCGCCATACCAATGGTCGAATTTGACGTCGAGGAGATCGTAGATCTTTTGCAGGCCAATTTTCGAAAGGGCGACGCAACGCTCCCAGATCGCGAGATTCTCCGCATTCCCACCCTGCAGGGCCACGAGTTCGGATTTGCAGACCTCGAGGAGGGGCTCGTCTTCCTTCGTGCGGGCATTCACCTCGCGGTAGACGCGAAGCAACTCGGGAATGGGATCGGCTTCGAGGGCGGATTCATCGAGCAGGTGCTTCCACCCCCACAGGATCATGCCGAACTGGGTTCCCCAGTCACCGATGTGGTTGTCGGCGATGACACGATGCCCGAGGAACTTCGCGATGCGACCGAGTCCGTCGCCGAGGATGGTGCTGCGGATGTGCCCCACGTGCATGGGTTTGGCCACGTTCGGCGCGGAGAAATCGAGCACGATCGTTTTGGGCGTCTCGGTCAGGGCGACGCCGAGGCGTGTTTCGTCGGAGAGGAGTTCCCCGAAACGCTGCGTGAGGGCCGCGGCGGTGAGGCGGAAATTGACGAATCCGGGACCGGCGATCTCCGGTTTTTCGCAGATCGCGCCGCCCTCGAAGGCCTCGACGATGGCCGAAGCGACCTCGCGTGGGTTCTTTCCCAGCGACTTGGCGAGGATCATCGCCGCGTTCGACTGGTAGTCGCCGAACTGGCGGTTCTGGGTCGCGTCGACCTGGGCGACGAATCCGGCGGGAAGTTCCGCGGCAAAGGGGGTGCGGGCGAGGGCGGCCCGCAGGCTCGCGGCGATCCGTTTGGCGAAGGTAGGGGGCATGGGAGGGAAGGGGGATCGGGGGGCAGGTCAGGGAGTGATACCGGAGAGGCGAAGGGATTCGAAAAGGGCGGTGGCATCAAGCGCGTCGGCGAGACGCTGCCGCACCTCAGGTTGTCTCAGATACCTTGCGACCGAAGCCAGTGTCTGCAAGTGCAGGGCTTGCTGGGCTTCGGGGACGATGAAAAGCAGCACGAACCGAACCGGCACGTGATCGATGGCGTGGAAATCGATGCCGGCGTTGGAGCGGCCGAAGGCGCAAACGACTTCCTCGAGGCCGGGCAGGAAGCAGTGGGGGATGGCGACGCCATTTCCGATACCCGTGCTGCGCTGCTCTTCTCGGAGGATCAGCGATGCGAACGCCAGGTCCCGGGAAGCGACGGGGATCGCTCCCGAGTCAACAAGGAGGTCGAGGAGCTCGGCGAGCGCCCCGGTCCAGTGGCAGGACCGCATCTCGGCGAGGATCCGCCCGGAAAGGATGAGGTCGGCCAGAGCCATGTCGTCTTGGGGAAGCGGGGGAAGAATGAGCATAAGCACGGGCGACGCCGGATCAAGGCAGTTTTTCGGGGTTGTGGCTTTACAATCCTTGGTTCGGGGCTCCATTGGGTCACTGCCATCTGCCCGATTCAATGAGCCTGCGCGTCCTTTTTGTCTGCACCGGAAATGTCTGCCGCAGCCCCATGGCGGAGGGTTTCCTGCGGCGTTTGGCAAGCGAGGCTGGTCTCGAAATCGAGGTCGGGTCCGCGGGTCTCGGGGCGATGGAGAATCTGGCCCCGAGCCGGAATTCCGTCTCCGCGATGCGAGAGGAGGGGATCGACATTTCGCATCAGCGCAGCCGCATGCTGACCCCGGAAATGGTCGAGGATTATACCCACCTTTTTGGGCTCGGGAGCGGCCATGTCGAGACCATCCTGGCCTACTTCCCGGAGGCCCGCGAGAAGACCTTCATTCTCCGCGAGTTCGTCGCCGAAGGGCTGGATGTCGAGGTGCCCGACCCGATCGGGGGCGACCTCGATGAATACCGCCTCACCCGCAACCTCATCAAGGAGGCGATGCCTTCGATCCTGAGATTCGTCCTCACGGGGGATCCTTCGAGGCCGGAAGAGTGAGGGGGATAAGGGGATCTTTGTTCGCATTGGGGACGTAAGAAATCTTACCCTTCCCACTCCCGCGGCATCCGACGCCGGGCCGGCAGCCTGGTTGGAGGAGGCTGTCGGCGATCGAATCCGGGGTGGGAATCGTTTCTGTTTGCATGACTGGGCCGTGGAAAGTTCCCCTCCTTGACTTCATCCCCGTCCCGCTTTAGAAAACACGCTATTTTACCCAATCCTGCCATCCCTCATTCATGGAGAAACCCACTCTCATCATCGGCACCGACCACGGTGGATTCGAACTCAAGGAAGCGGTCGTCGCGCATCTGCGTGGCGCGGGTTATGAGGTGGAGGATGTCGGCGCTTTCTCCACCGAGGCGGTCGATTATCCCGACTACGCCGCGATGGTCTCGCAGTCGGTGGCCTCGGGCGCGAAGGATCTCGGCATTCTTTGCTGCACCACTGGCATCGGCATGGCCATCGCCGCGAACCGCTTTGCTGGGATTCAGGCGGCCGTTGTCACCGACGCGGCGCTTGCCGCCAAGACTCGGATCCACAACGACACCAACGTTCTCTGTCTCGCGGGCGATTTCACCTCCGCCACCGCGGCGGCCGCCATCGTTGATGCCTGGCTTGGCGCTTCGTTTGAAGCTGACGGACGCCACGGTCGTCGCGTCGCGAAGATGAACACCTGCGGTGTCGCCACGAGCGCTCCCAAGCTCGCCGTGACCGATCCCGAGATCTACGAGGCGATCGCGGAGGAGGAAGTCCGCCAAAGCAGCAACATCGAACTCATCGCCTCGGAGAACTTCGCCTCGAAAGCGGTCCAGCAGGCACAGGGGAGCTGCCTCACCAACAAGTATGCCGAAGGTTATCCGGGGCGCCGCTGGTATGGGGGTTGTGAGAATGTCGACAAGGTGGAGACGCTGGCGATCGAGCGCGCCAAGGAGCTTTTTGGCGCCAAGTTCGCCAACGTGCAGCCCCACTCCGGTTCGCAGGCAAACTGCGCGGTCTACTTCAGCGTGCTCGAGCCCGGTGACAAGATTCTGACGATGGATCTTGCCCATGGCGGCCACCTGACCCACGGTCACCCGGCCAACTTTTCGGGTAAGCTCTACGAGGTGAGGCATTACGGCGTCTCCCGGGAGACCGAGACGATCGATTACGACCTTCTCGCCGAAGCTGCGAAGGAGTTTCAGCCGAAGATGGTCACGGCCGGTGCGTCGGCCTACTCCCACCTGATCGATTTCAAGCGCATGCGGGAAATCGCCGATTCCGTCGGTGCCTGGCTGTTCGTCGACATGGCCCATATCGCCGGCCTCGTCGCCGCCGGGGTCCATCCCTCGCCAATGGAGCACGCCCACTTCGTGACGACGACGACTCACAAGAGTCTCCGTGGACCGCGCGGTGGGCTCATCCTCACCAACGACGAGGAGCTTGCCAAGAAGATCGATTCCCTTGTCTTCCCGGGCATCCAGGGAGGGCCCCTCATGCATGTCATCGCGGCGAAGGCCGTCTGTTTCCATGAAGCGCTCCAGCCCGGCTTCAAGGAATACCAGCAACAGATCGTGAAGAACGCCTCGCACCTGGCGAAGCGTCTCGCCGGGCATGGCTATCGCATCATTTCGGGCGGCACCGAAAACCATCTTTTCATGGTCGATCTGCGTCCCAATGGTTTGAACGGCAAGCTCGTTCAGGAAGCACTCGACAAGGCCGGAATCACCGTGAACAAGAACTCCATTCCCTTCGATACCGAGAGTCCCTTCAAAGGTGGCGGCATCCGTATCGGCACCCCCGCGGTGACGACTCGGGGCATGAAGGAAGCGGAGATGGACCTCGTCGGCGACCTCATCCACGAGGCCATCTCGAACCACGGTGACAGGGACAAGCTCGAAGCCGTCCGTCAGCGCGTCGTGGTGCTGAACGAGCGTTTTCCGTTACCCTGAGGGTTGGCTCAATTCCGGGGAGTTGCGGAAAAGAAACTCATCGTTGCCATCTCCTCGGGTCTCTTCTCGGCAAAGGTGACTCCTCGCTGCGGGTGAGGATCGGGCTTGGTCGTCACTCTGCCGTGAGCGCGGCGCGTTCGTTGCCGGCTCCCGACTTCTCGATGAAGTATTCCCAGTCGCCGTGGAAGCGTTTCGCATTTCCGTTGGCGACGTGAATGACGTCCTTGGCGAGCTTCTTGATGAAGTGCACGTCGTGTGAGATGAAAACGAGGGTGCCGGCGTAGTTTTCCAGGGCGAGGATGAGCGACTCGACCGTGAGGATGTCGAGGTGGGTCGTCGGCTCATCCATCAGGAGGATGTTCGGCGGATCGACGAGGAACTTGATCAGGTTGAGCCGGCTCTTTTCACCGCCACTGAGGACTTTGGTCATCTTGTAGACCTCGTCCTTACGGAACATGAAAGAACCGAGAATGCCACGGGCGTCGTCTTCTCGCAGGGTTGGATTCGCCTCGATCACCTCGGTGAGGACCGAGTTGTTCGGATTCAGAGTGGCGGAGCGGTGTTGCGAAAAATAGCCGATCTTCGCGTTGTGACCGGAGGTCACCTTTCCTCCCTGCGGGATCAGCTCGCCGGCGAGGAGTTTCAGCAGAGTCGACTTGCCCGAGCCGTTGGGGCCTACGAGCACGGTGCGTTCCCCGCGTTCGATCGCGAGACTGAGGCCCTCGTAGACCTGGTGGTTTCCATAGGCAAAATGAACGCTGTCGAGTTCGAGCGCCTTCTGCCCGCCACGGGGCGGCTCGGGGATCTGAAAGCGGAAGGGTTTGCGCGGCGCGACCGGTTTTTCGATCTTCTCCATCCGCTCAATTTCCTTCAGCTTGGCTTGGGCCTGTGAGGCTTTGGAGGAAACGCTGCGGAACTTGTTCGCGAAGGCCTGCAGCTCCCCGATCTGCTTCTGCTGGTTCTTGTAAGCGTTGTTCTGGCGCTCGTAGTTGTCGTAGCGCTGCTTCTCGAAGTCGGAGTAGTTGCCCGAATAGTGGAGCAGTTTCCGTTCCGAGATCTCATGCACCTCGGTGACGATCGCGTCCATGAACTCGCGGTCGTGCGAGATCATGAGGATGGCTCCGTTGTAGTTCTTCAGGTAATCCTGAAACCAGAGCAGCGACATGAGGTCGAGGTGGTTGGTCGGTTCATCGAGCATCAGCAGGCTTGGCTCGATCACAAGGAGCCGTGCGAGGTGGGCGCGCATGATCCAGCCACCGCTCATTTCGCGAGCAGGACGGTCGAAATTCTCCGCGGGATAACCGAGGCCGCGCAGCATCTTTTTCGCCTTGGCTTCGACCTGGGGATCGTTGAGCGCGTCAAATTTCGTCTGCGCCTCGTAGTAGCCACGCGATTCGACGAGGCCGGATTCTTCCATTGATTTCAGCTCTTTTTCCAGGTCCTCGATCGTGCCGGCACGGCCCGTCGCGATCTCGAGGACGCTGAAGTCGCCGACGTCCTCGCTCTCCTGCGGCAGGAAGCCGACGAGCGACCATTCATCGAGCTCCACGGTTCCAGCGTCGGCCTCTTCGTGACCGAGAATGATGCGGAAAATGGTCGACTTGCCCGCTCCGTTCGGGCCGACGAGGGCGGCACGGGTGTCGTAGTTGATCTGCAGGTTCGCTTCCTCGAAAAGGGGCGAGCCACCGTAGGATTTTTTGAGATTCCGGATCGTGAGCATGGGAGGGACGCTGGGTCAGCCTTTGGGGGGAGCCCTCTACATACCCGACTCTCCTCGGCTCCGCAAATCGAAACCGGCTCAAGTCAGGCCTCAGCGCCGCCGCTCTTTGGTTTTCCTCGTCTGGTTGACGAGGTTCCCTTTGACGCGATCGGACTTCGTCGCGTCACCGTCGGAGCTTGCACCCAGGGAGAAGGAAAAACCGGTGCGTCGGCCGAGGACGCGATTTTGAGGTTTCGCCATGATCTCGTAGGAGATCCCGCCACCCGGCTGGAGATTTTCGCTCAGCCCGGCTCGGATCGCAGCGGTCGAGTTGGAGGTGATGCCGCCGCTTTTGCGAAGATAGGTGACAACGAAAAGCGAGTTTCCCGCGGAGCCGATCAACTCGATTTGGTCCGGATTGGAACCATCGTTCTCGAAGCGGGCGTGCCACGAGACGGCCCGCGGTGATCTCGCGGTGATGGTGATCTGCTGCCGCGATCCGGTCGGGTCGTAAAGATCGTTTCCGGTGAGCGATGTCGGTGTCGTCCCAATCCTGCCATCGGGACGGAAGGGTGCTCCGAGAACGGGAGGGCCGGGAAAGGCGGGGTTCACGAGATCGACTTTGAGGTTTTGCGCAGCGCTCCAAGTGAAAGCCACGGTCTCTTCAAGATTGAACGCGTCACGCACCGAGAGCAGGTAGGCGCCGGGGGCAACGCCGTTCAAATTGATCGAATAGCCGCCCGAGGCAAAACTCGAGCCCGTGGCCACCGGGATGCCCCCTGTCGTTTTGACGGTGACCGACAAGATCCCGGCGGTCTCGCCCGGGTCGTAGAAGGCATTGGTGTTGGTATCGTGATAGATCACTCCCGTCAGAAAAAGGCGGTTGCTGGAGCTCGCGAAATGTTGCGTGCTGAGGACTTCCTTGAATCCCGCTCCGAAGATTGAGAGTCCGTCTTCGTCCGCGCGGATCGCGATGCCGACCTCGCGAAAATCCGGGTTCATGAGATTGATGCGGTGCCCGCGTCCGGACACGTTGCGGTCGATGAAGAGACCTTCGTGGTGCTGATCGACCCGCTGCCGATCGATCGGATGGGGCCCGGTGGAGGCCGTCGTCGCGAGGTTCTCGCCGGCCCGCGACGGTGGGCTGAACGCGTAACCTGCCGCAATCATGCGCGAGAGCGAAGTTCCGTTGGCGGAGTGGGTGAATTGCTCCGTCGCCAGAAGAAGGTCGCTGTAGTCGGTGGCGGAATCCATCAGGTGGATGTCAAACGCCAGCGGTGGCTTGGGCGTCGCCGAGATCGTGCCGGGGCCGATTCCTTCGTTCAGGTCGGCCGGAACCGGTGCCCCCTCGTCTCCCCAGACCTTTCCGGAAAGCCGCGTCACTTCTTCGTTGGGGTTCGACCTCGCCCGGTTCACAAGTTCGAGGTAGTATTGTTCGAGATCCGTCGGTTCGCGCGAGACGCCGGACGACGAGACCGCGACGAGGACGCAGATCAGGAGCGAGGCGTGGGTCCGTTTCATCGCAAAGGGGGCGGAATGGATGAGTCGATTGAATCAGGAAACGAGTGGGAAGTCGAGTTGGATCGATTTTCCCTCGGATCAGTCTCCCTTGGCTTTTGCGGTGGCTTCGCCCTGCTTTTTGAGCGTCTCAATTCCTTCGCGAAGCGATTTGAGCTGCCCTTGCAGCTCGAGGATTTCGCGGCGGAGATCGCCGACTTCGACCGCCTGTGGTTTGTCCCCGCTTAGTTTCCGGATCGCCTCGTTGGCGGCCTTGGCTTCGGGGCGATCGGGATCACCGGCATCGGCAAAGGTCCGCAAGGCCCCGAGGGAGCGCGTGTCGCCGAGGGCGCCGAGGGCGGTGAGGGCGGCGCGCCGGATGCCTTCCTTCGGGTGTTCGAGGTAGGTGAGGAGGAACGGTTGGATGCGGTCGCGCACAGCGGCCTCTGCCGGATTCGCGAGCAGCGCGAGCGTCTCGAGGGCGCGACCGAAGTCGCTCGTCGGAAAGCGGGCTTCGTTTGCCGCGAGGTGGGCACGCAAGGGATTGATGAACTCCGGATCGGGCGAGGAACGCATCGCACCGATCGCCGCCGAGGCGAGGCGGTGGCGGTAGCTTTCCCGACCGAGGGTGGCGAGGAGCAGGGGGGACAATTCTGCGTGGGGAAACCGGCCGAGGGCACCGAGGGCGTGGGCGAGAATGTCGGGATTCTTCTCGCGAGACGCGAGATCGCGCAGCGCCGCGAAGGCGGTAGTCGAGTAGAATCTGGCGATTCCGGCAACGACTTCCTGACGGACGCGTGCGTCTTCCTGGTCGACGCAAGCGATCAGCACCGCGAGCGCCTCTGGCGTTTGAGTTTTTGTCAGGGCCCTGGCCGCCTCGATGCGGACGCCGTAGAAGGAATCGGCTTTGAGACGCTGGCCGAGGCGTTCGAGGCTGTCGCGATCCTTCCGCCCTCCCATCAGTGAGGCGGCGAGGAGGCGTCCGATGGCGTCGTCGACGTTCTCCAACTGGGCGTGGAGGAGGGGATTTGCCGGGGTGAAGTCGATCTGGGCGAGAGCCGTCACTTCGGGATCGATTCGCACGATTTTGGCCTTTTTCGGAAGGGTGAAATAGAAGTCTTCGGTCGCCTGGTGGAGGCGCATGGAGAAGTCGTGGCGGGTTCCGTCCTCATCGATGAACCGGACCGGAAGCGGGAAGTCGAAGAGGAGCACCCTTTCACTTGTCTTCTGGGTCTGCCGGATCGTCAGCTTGGCCTGTCGGCTTGCCTCATCCCAAACGTAATCGACCTTCAGGGCCGGCTCGCCGCCGTGAAAGACCCACTGGTCGAAGAATTTATCCCAAGAGCGCCCGGTCTTTTCCTCAAAAAGGTGGAGGAGGTCGTGGGTTTCGACGTTCTCATTCCGGTGCCGCTCGAGATAGGCGCGGATCGCCTCGCGGTAAAGTTCCGGGCCCGCCTGACTTCGGAGCATGTGCAGGACCCACGCGCCTTTGGGGTAGGCGCGATAGTCGAACTGCTCCATCGGATCCGTGTAGCCGCGCCAGACGATGGGTTTTTCATCGGGGTTTGAATGGATCTCGCGGGCATCCTCGAGCAGGCGATAACGCATCTCATCCTCTCCCGACTTCCTCCCGTCGTAGAGATGCGTGTAGTAGGTGGCGAATCCTTCGTTGAGCCAGAGTTGAGACCAGTCCTTGCAGGTGACGAGGTTGCCAAACCATTGGTGCGCCGCCTCGTGGGCGTCGAGCCGGTGCGAGGTGCGAAGGTTTTCCGAATCGGCCGAAAAGAGCGTGCCGGTCGTCAGCGTCGTGACGCTGGTGTTCTCCATGCCCCCGGCGATGAAGTCGGCGACACAGACGCTGTAGTATTTTGCCCAGGGATATTTCACCCCGGTCTCCTCGTCCAAAAACGCGAGAATTGCGGCGGTGTCGCGGAAGGAGTTTTTTGCCTCCGTAAACTCCGACGGTGGGGTGAGAAAGGCGAGGGGCAGCTCACCGTGCCTCGCCTCGAGCTTTTGGAAATAACCTCCGACCACGGAGATGAGGTAGTTCACGTGTTCCTGATCCTGCTTCCAGTGAAACAGGGTCTTCTCACCGACTGCGGCCTCTTCGACGAGCCTGCCGTTGGAAAGGACGGTCATTCCCGTGGGGACGCGGCAGATCACCTCGCTGGTGAACCGTTCGTTCGGATAGTCATAGCCCGGAAACCAATGGCGGTGGCGCTCCGGTTCGCCCTGCGTCCAAAAATGGTCGTCGCCCTCCGGATATCCCATTGCCTCGGTCCGGTAGAACCATCCGTCCTCCGGCTCGGCGGTGTAGGTGAGGGTGACGGTGGTGTCCGTTCCCGGTGGGATCGCCTGGGCGAAGGTCAGGGTGATGGCGGTTTTTCCGATATCCCAGTCCTGAACGACGGCCGAGGACTCGACCGCGCTGATGGCGAGGGCGACCGCGTCGAGCCGAAGCTGCGTCAGTGGCTTGGCGATCGGAGCGAAGGTGAGGGTGGCCTTGCCCGCAAGCGAGCGACGGGTGAAGTCGGGATCGAGCTCGAGGCGGAGGTGTTTCACGTCGATCTCGCGGTCGCGCGCATACTGGCGTCGGTTGCCCGTGGCATCGAGGTCGGGACCGAGGACGAGCCGCGTCCTGAGGTGTTGTTTGCAGGCACAGACTTCCCAGCCGCCACGAGAGTGGAGCTCGGCGTGGAGGGAAAGGGGAAGAAGGCAGAGGGAAATCAGGAGCCGAAACATTGGACCGACGGTAGCGGAAGGGCGGAGGCGTGAGGAGAAAATTCTGCGGCATTTGTGCGGAAAAGCGCCACGCCCGTGCCTCCCGCCGTGGAGGTCTCCGCGATTGCGGCGGCGGGGCGGGTTTGCACCGGAGTCGATTCTGACGGAACCGTCGATGGGTTTCGGTCCGCGATCCGGGTGCTGGCCAGACGTCCGGCGCGCGCGCGGTTCGCGCCGCGAGAATCGGATCTCGATAGTGACTCAGGATGTTCAGGATTTTCAGAATATGAATCAGCCATTCTCGAGCTTCCGATTCGTCTTCAGGCACGCCGCTTGGGTGCTTCCACTGGTTCTCTTCGCCCGCGTTTCCGCAGAAGAGCCGTATGAGGCTTTTTTGAAGACCCATTGCGTCAAATGTCACGGACCGGAGCAAGAGAAAGGCGACCTGCGCCTCGACACGCTGTCGCGTGATTTTCTATCGGGTGCTGACGCGCATTTTTGGGCGGAGGTGATCGAGCAGGTCAACTCGGGCGAGATGCCGCCGAAAAAGGAAACAAGGCCGACCCAGCAAGAGATCGCCCTTTTTGTCACCAACCTTGACGCCCGTCTGAAGGAGGGGCGTGCCGCGCGGATGGCGGCGCGGCCGCCGGTGTCCCATTACCGACTCAGCCGGAAAGAGTATCAGAATACGGTCTACGACCTGCTCGGCGTGCGCTATGATCCGACAAGGCCGGGTGAGCTGAACGAGGATACCTTATGGCACGGGTTTGAGCGCATCGGGTCCGAGCTGTCGCTGTCTCCCTCGCATGTGGACCGCTATTTCCGCGCGGCAGAGCTGGTGCTGGATCGCGCGTTTCCTGCAGCCGCTTCGGGCGAGGCGCGCAAAGTCCGCAAGACCGCGGCAGAGCTCCGCTACCGGGGCGGTAAGGATCAGCAGGCGGCCCTGGATCGCTTCGGAATCAAGCGGCCGCTGCGGTATCTGCTCTATCCTGGCAACACCCAGCAGGCGATTGCGCCTCATTGGTTCGGAAAGACGGGGCCGGAACACAGCGGGCTCTACAAGCTGCGCATCCAGGCCAGCGGCATTCGTCCGATCGGTGGCCAAACCGCGCACTTGAGTATCGGCAAGAAGACCGGTGAGGAAACGGTGGACGGTCTCATTGAGTTCGACATCACAGCGCCGGAAGACAAACCGCAGGTATACGAGTTCGAGGTATTCCTTGAAATGCCCGTGACTCTCGATTTCTGCGTCGTGGCCACGGACGTGGTCGATCGTCGGGCCGGTGCGGCCTTTCGCAATGCGCTGGGCAGCGGTGCCTACCTCTTCACGCACAGCGGCGAGACATCTCTGCTGAATCCGAACGCGCCCCAGATGTTCGATGATCGGGGGAATGGTCTTTTCTCCACGGTGATCCTCGATTGGGTCGAGTGGGAAGGGCCGCTCGTGTCAGAGACGGAAAAGTCGCGACGCCAGGATGTGGTGCCGCCCGACGCTGCGACGCCCGAGGTGGTCGCAGCGCAGTTGCATCGGTTCGCCGAGCGTGCGTGGCGCCGGCCTGTAAAGGTGGAGGAGTTGGAGCAGTATCTGCAGGCGTATCGAGAAGAGCGCGAGGCAGGGGAGAAGTTGGCCGATGCTTACCGCGTGGCTTTGCTGGGGGTGCTGACCTCGCGTCATTTCATCTATCTCGTCGAGGGCGATCCGATCCCCCGCGAGCGTCTCACCGACCCGGAACTTGCCTCACGCCTCTCGTATTTTCTGTGGAGTTCGATGCCGGATGACGCTCTCTTCGCCGCCGCGCGAGGTGGCGTGCTCGACGGCGATGGATTGGAACGGGAAGTGGAGCGAATGCTCGGTGACGGTAAGGCCGACCGGTTCATTGATGATTTCTCGCGCCAGTGGCTGCAACTTCACCGCGTCGGCATGTTCCCGCCTGACAAGAAGCTCTACCCGACCTACGACGCGTGGCTGGAGGACAGCATGCGCGCCGAGCCGGTGGAGTTTTTCCGCGAGATGTTTGCCAAGAACCTTCCCATCGACGGATTCATTCATTCCGACTGGACCGTGGCCAATGCGCGGCTCGGCGAGTTTTACGGACTACCTGAGTCCAAGTCAGGCGGCTTTGAACGTGTCTCGCTCAAGGTCGAGGATCGGCGCGGCGGACTGCTCACGATGGGAGCGGTGCTCGGTCTGACTTCCGACGGCACGCGCCATCGTCCGGTGCATCGGGGCGTGTGGTTGAGCGAGGTGATTCTTGGCAAAACGCCGCCCCCGCCGCCCGCGAACGTGCCCGCGATCGAACCCAATCCGCCCACCGATCCCAAGGCCACCCTTCGCGACAAACTCGCCGCGCATGCCAAGGACGCCAATTGTGCCGCCTGCCACGCGAAGATCGATCCGCTCGGCCTTGCCTGGGACAATTACGACGCGATCGGCCAGTGGCGCACCCACGAAAAGGTCGCGGCTGGCACCGGCGAAGATCCTCCCGTCAATCCCGCCGGCGAATTTACCGATGGGCGCACTTTCGAGGACGCCAACGAATTCAAGCTGCGTCTCCTCGAAGACCGCGACAAGATCGCCCGCGCCTTCATCGAGCACCTCTGCGCCTACGGCCTCCGACGCGTGCTCACCTTTGATGACGAGGGCGATGTCGACGCCATCGTGACCGAAGCGAAGAAAGGCGAATACCGTATTAAAGATCTGGTCCGGGCGGTCGCGATGTCGGACCTGATGCGGAAGCGGTGATGGAGCTCCACCGCTCCACCGCTCCACCGCTCCACCGCTCCACCGCTCCACCGCTCCACCGCTCCACCGCTCCACCGCTCCACCGCTCCACCGCTCCAATTCATGAATATCCAAACCCAATCCTGGCTCATCGACCGCCGTCACGCGCTCAAGGCGTTCGGCAGTTTCATCTCGCTTCCCATGCTCGAGTGCATGGTGCCATTGCGGGCGGAGGAAAAGGCCATCACTTCGACTCCGAAGCGCAGCGCTTTCATCTACCTCGCGAACGGCGTCCACTCGTTGAATTACCAGATCCTCGATCCTGGCAAGGATTATCGGTTTTCACGGTCCTTGAAGCCGCTCGAAAGACACCGCGAGGTCATCACGCCCATCAGCGGACTGCATCACCCCGGCAGCCTCAGCCACCACCACAACTGCATCAATATTTTCCTCACCGGAGGGAGGCTTGGTCCGTCGGATCGGAACACCATCTCGGTGGACCAGAAGATGGCCGAGGTCACGGCGCAGCACACCCGTTACCCCTCGATGGAAATCGCGCTCACGCAGAGTTCGCTCGCCTGGACCGCCGACGGCGTGCAGCTGCCGGCCTTGCGTCGCTGCAGTGAGATCTTTGCGTCGCTCTTCGAAGAGCCGAAGGGCGGTAAAGAGGCCCAGCGTCGCGCCCTCCGCCGCAAGGGCAGCGTGCTCGATGCCAACCTCGCGGAGGTCCGCCAGCTTGAGCAGAAGATGGGCGCGGAGGACAAGGGGCGCCTCGAGCAATACCTCACCTCCGTCCGCGAGGCCGAGATCCGCACCACCCGGGCCGATGCGTGGCTCGACACGCCGCTGCCGTCCATCTCCGAGGAGGATCGCAAGCGCACCAACCGCGACGTCGCGCAGGCGATGGCTGGCGATTACTTCCGCACCGTCTACGACCTGATGGTGCTGGCCTTCCAGACCGATGTGACGCGGGTGGCCACCTTCAGTCTCGGCGGCGAGGGAGACGCCTTTGCCATTCCTGAAATCGGCATCACCGAGTCGCGCCACCAGCTCAGCCATCACGGCGGCGATGCCGGCTACATGGAAAAGCTCACCAACTACGACACCTTCGCGATCGAGCAGTTCGGCTACTTTCTCACCCGGCTGACGGAAACGAGGGATCTCAATGGCAAGCCGCTGATCGGTTCCACCATGGCGCTTTTCGGAAGCGGGATGTCCTACGGACACAGCCACGGCAACGCCAATCTCCCGCTCGTTTTCGCCGGTGGCGGAGACCTCGGGCTCAAGCACGGCAGTCACCTTGATTTCAACCGGGAAGCCAAGGAGTTCAACGGCTACGCCCTCGGTCCGGACGGCGCCCTCACCTCTGCGCATTACCAGCTCTGCAGTCGACCCGTCAACAGCAGAGCCCACATGAGCAATCTCCTCCTCCTCATGGCGCAGCGCATGGGCGTGGAGACCGACCAGTTCGGCGACAGCAACCAGGTCATTGCGCTATGAAGCCGTTCCTGATTCTAGGCTCCTGGTTCTGGCTTCTCGGATTGGGTTCTTCCTTCGCCGCGGACGAACCCTTCCGCCCGGAAGCCGGGAAGTTCCCCCCTTTGGAAAAGGCTCACTCATACCGTGGCGAGCTCGTCTTCGTCGATCATGCGACGCGACGAGGCAGCATCCGCCTGGAGGGGTCTGGGATGTTTTTCCGGAACGACCCGCATCCCTTCGCCATGCTTCCCTACGGGATCGTGCGTTACCACGGTGCGCCCGCCGATCTCCGCGATATCCCGCTCGGGAGTGTCATGCACGTCCGTGCCTTCCTGCCGCCCGACCCGACCACCTCCTCCGTGCCGGTGCTGCCAGTCGACAACAAGAGCAAGGACGCGAACCACAACCGGGGAGCCGGCATCGCGCCCGCGGAGAATCATGTCCTTCTCCTCGAGGACGAGCCCAGTCACTGCCGCCGCGAGGGAAAAGTCTGGAAGCTGAAGGAAGTGGACCTCAGGGATCGCGCCGGCACGATCATCGCGCGTCGCGAGCGGAAAGAGGGCGGCGACGGAAAGGCCGCCGAGGAAACGATGACTTTCGACGCCGCCACCCGGATCTGGCGTGGACGAGAAGTCCTCGGGGTCGTTGATCTCATCGCCGAAGGCGCGTGGCCCGCGGAAGGGAAGAAGGCTCTCGGAGACTCGTCCGTGCTGCTCGGCATCACCTGGAAACCGACACCCGACGGCATCTTCACCCGCTTTCATGTCTCCGACATCTGGCTGGATGATGCCGCGATCGATCGCGCCGCCGCCCGGCAGGCGGAGACGCACAAGGCCTTCATTCGCAGCCGCTGGATGCCTGCGTCGATCGATGCCGTCGAGTATGGAAAATTTGGCCGTGCCACGATCACCGCGACCTTGTTCGGAGGAATGGATGAGACTCTCTACGCCGATTTCGTGAAAGGCGCTTCCGCGATGATGAACCCGGTCGAGAGCACCCTGAAGCACACCCACGGCGCCTATGGTCCCGCCCACATGGCTTCACGCGGCACCTTTCTTGACGTCGTCAAGACACCGGGCGAGACGCCGCTCGGCAGCAGTGGCATCCAGATCCAATTTGAGACCGACCTCATCATCGAAGGCATCCGACCGGGCCGGACCGTCCGCGTCCGTCCCACGAGCTGGCCACAAGTCCAGGTGCCCCGCGAGGAATACCTCAACGACAGCCTCGAAGAGCGCTTCCCGAGTGCGGAGATCTTTCCGAAGTATTGAGAGGGAACCACCGGCGATCAGACTCTGTCTCGTCGGAACCGCGTGCCGCGCGATCGCGTGCAAGATCCCGGTGTTGCAGACGCTGTTTTCGGTATACCAAAACAGTATACCAAATGAGGTCATTGCCATTTTCCTCCTCACTTGCCGAGACGGCCGCGGCACGGTTGCGCTCCGAGATCGTCTCGGGTGAGTTGCCCTCCGGCTCACGTCTTGCCGAGGCCGCGGTGGCGCAGCGTCTTGGGGTGAGCCGGGTGCCGGTGCGCGAGGCCCTCGTTCTCCTCGAACGCGAGGGATTGGTCGAATTCACCGCGACGGGCCGGGCCTGCGTGAAGGCACTCTCGCCGCGCGATTTCGAGGAGTTGTATGTGCTGCGTCTCGCTCTCGAGCCGCTCGCGGCGAGGCTGGCGGCACCGGCGTTGAAGGCCGATCCCAGTCGTCTGGAAAGGAACCTCGCAGCGACCCGCCGGGCGCGGACCCTGCGCGAGGTCACGAGGCTCGATCTCGAGTTCCACGAGATCATTCTGGAGGCTTCGGAAAATCGACGCCTGCTCACCCTGTGGCGCTCGCTTCGGGGGGAACTCGAGCTCTGGCTTGGGCGTTTGCACCGGCATCACCAGACCCTGACCAGCGAAACTCGCGAGGAAACGGTCGGCGCGCATCTCGTCGTTCTCGAATGCTTTGCCAGCGAAACCCCGGCCGCCTGCGAGCGGCTCATGCGCCGCCACGTCCTGGGCTGGCGGGAGTGGTTGCCCACCCTCGAGGAGATTGGTTCATGATCCGCGGACTGATTGTTTCTTGTTTTCTGGTCGCCGCTTCCGCGAATGCCGCGGAGATGCCGGCCGGGGTGCATACCCTCTTCAAAAGGCATTGCCTCACCTGCCACTCGACCGAAAAACAGAAGGGCGAACTCGATCTCGAGAGCTCGGACATCGCGAGGGATCCGCAGGTCTGGGAGAATGTCATGGATCAGATTCGTCACGGCGAGATGCCTCCGAAGAAGGAGAAGCCGCTTTCCGAAGCGGAGAAGGAACAACTCGTCGGCTGGGTGGAGAAGTCGCTCGATGATCTCGCCCTCGCCAATGCTGGAGATCCGGGGCCGGTCGTGCTGCGCCGGCTCTCCAACCACGAATACACCTACACCTTGCGGGATCTCACCGAAGTGGATTCGCTCGATCCGGCGCGCGAGTTCCCCGTCGATGGCGCGGCGGGGGAGGGGTTCACGAATGCGGGCGCGGCGCTTGTCATGTCGCCGGCACTGCTCACCAAGTATCTTGATGCGGCGAAGGAGGTGGCGGAACATCTCGTTCTCGTCCCGGATGGAATCCGCTTTTCGGCGAGCGACTCAACGCAGGATTGGACCGGCGAAACGCTCGCACGCATCCGGGCGATCTACGCGAAACACACCACCTCGGGCGAGCCGGCCGCCACCGTCGCGCAGGGGATCCCGCTCGACACCGGCACGGGCAGCGGACGCCTGCCGCTCGCGCGGTATCTGGACGCCCTGCAGGGGCGCGGAGGCGACCCGGGACTCAGTCCGAAATATCTCGGCCGTCTCCGCGAAGCGCTCGCGGGAACGACACCTTCGCTCCTGCTCGATCCACTGCGGGCGAAGTTCCGCGAAAATTCGCTCGCCGCCTCAGACATCGAACCGTGGCAACAGGTCCTCTGGCGTTTTGCCAATGTCGGCCACATCGGCAAGGAAAATGGACCGAAGGCCTGGCAGGAGCCGGTCACCCCGCTCACCGCGCGGCACGAGATGCGGGTCAAGCTCGACTCGGATCGCGATGTGACGCTCTACCTCGCCGCGAGCGAGGCGGGCGATGGAGCGGAGGGCGACGAGGTCGTCTGGGAGCAACCGCGCCTCGTTTCAGCGGGTCGAACCGACCTGCCGATCGCTGATCTACCCGCACTTGTGGCCGATCTTGAGGCACAACGGACGAGGATTCTGGACAACACGGAGGCCTGCCTGAACGCGATCGCAGGCCGGGGTGAGGCCGATCCGGAATTGATGGCGGCTTGGCGCGAGTATCTCGGCTTCGGCACGACGACGCTGGAGCCGCTCCTCACCCAGCAGATGAAAAGCACGCCCGACTACGATTTCATCAGGGGCTGGACCGGCGATCAGGCGCTGAGCGTGCTGGCAAACTCGTCCGACGCCACCGTGCGGACCCCTGGAGTGATGAAGGCGCATCGTGTCGCGGCCCATCCGTCGCCGACGCGGGCAGCGGTGATCGCGTGGCGTTGTGAGACGGGTGGCGCTTTCCGTATTGCCGGCGATGTCACCGACGCGCATCCGGAATGCGGCAACGGCGTCACCTGGACGCTCGAGGTGCGCCGTGGTCACACCAGCGAGGTGCTCGCAAAAGGGGAGACGAAGGGTGCGACGGTTTTTCCGTTAGGGCCGTTTGAGGATGTGCGGGTCGAGTCCGGGCAGGTCGTCGCGCTGGTGATCGGTCCGCGCGAGGGAAATCATGCCTGCGATCTCACCGGGGTGAATTGGTCGATCGGAGACGGAGAGAAAACCTGGGATCTCGGGAAGGACGTCTCGCCTCACATCCTTGCCGGCAATCCGAACGGGCCTTGGCATTTTCTGAGCCAGCCGGCGAGCCTCGAGGCCGCGCCCGACGTCCCGGGTCCGATCGCGGAGTGGCGAAAGCAACCATCGCCGGAGCGGGCCGCCAAGGTGCGCGAATTTTTGGAGAAGGAGTTTCCGCTCAACTCGCCGCTGCTGCGGCCCTTCCTTTCGAAGCGGCCGGACTCGTCAAGGGCGTCGGATCTTTCCGCGAAAGCGCCCTCGGTCCTCGAGATTCAGATTCCCGCCGCCCTCGCGAAGGATACGGAGTTTGTCGTCACGGGAAGACTGGCGTCGCCGAAGGCGGGCAGCGTGCAAATGCGGGTCCTCACGGAGACGCCCGCCAGGAGCACTACGCTCATGGCGGGCGAGGCGGCTTCGGGGCTGAAGCCGGGACAATGGAGCGACAACAATCTCGTCACGCAGCACAGCGCGCCGGTCATCGTGAACGACGGCAGCGAGGCGCGGAAGCGGTTTGAAAAGGCATTCGAGGAGTTTCGCGCGCTTTTTCCAATCGCGCTTTGCTACACCCGCATCGTTCCGGTGGACGAGGTCGTCACCCTTACCCTGTTTTATCGGGAGGACGGCCCTCTCCTGTCGCTCATTCTCTCCGAGGACGAGGCTCGCGAACTCGACCGGCTCTGGGCGGAGTTGCTCTTTGTCACCGAGGCACCCTTGAAGCAGGTCGACGTCTACGAGCAGCTCTTCCAATACGCGACCCAGGATGCGAAGCCATCCGCCTTCGAGCCGATGCGCGTGCCGATTCTCGCGGCGGCGGAGCGGTTCAAGGAGCAACGAAAGGCCGCCGACGCGATCCAGCGTGAGGCGGTGATCGACTTCGCTGCGAAGGCGTGGCGTCGTCCGTTGACCGAGGCGGAGAAGAGTTCGCTCCGATCCTTTCCGCCGCGCCTCATGCTCGTGCGGGTCCTGACCTCGCCGGCCTTTCTCTATCGCGGCGAACAGGCCCGCGAGACAACCGGTCCCGTCAGCGACTGGGAGCTCGCGACGCGGCTGAGCTACTTCCTCAGCTCTTCCGCTCCCGATGAGGAACTCCGCGCCGCCGCCGCCGAGGGCCGACTCGGCGACGACGAGGTTCTCGCAGGTCAGGCGCGGCGATTGTTGAAGACGGACGGGGTCCGCCGCCTCGCGACCGAGTTCGGCTGCCAGTATCTCCACGTCCGCGACGTCGCCATCCTCGACGAAAAGAGCGAACGGCACTTCCCGGAGTTTCCCGAACTGCGCGACGACATGCAGGAGGAGGTGACGCGTTTCTTCATCGACCTGTTCCAGAATGACGGCAGCGTCCTTTCCCTGCTCGAGGCCGATCACACTTTTGTGAATGCAGCGTTGGCGGAGTTTTATGGAATGGGGACAAAGGAATGGGGACAAGGGAATCCTGTCCCAAATTCCCCTGTCCCCATTCCCGTGTCCTCCGACGAATCCTCCTGGCGTCGCATCGAAGGTCTGCGCGAACAGGGCCGCGGTGGGCTCCTCGGATTCGCCGCGACCCTGGCGAAGCACTCGGGGGCTTCGCGAACGAGCGCGATCCTGCGCGGCACCTGGGTGAGCGAGGTGATCCTCGGCGACAAACTGCCGAATCCGCCCAAGGGAGTGCCCGTTTTGCCCGAAGAGGCCCCCGCGGGATTGACCGAGCGCCAGCTCATCGAACGCCACAGCCGCGATGCCAACTGCGCCGGTTGCCACAGTCGCATCGATCCCTACGGTTTTGCCCTCGAGGGTTTCGACGCGATCGGGCGCGCCCGTGAGGCCGATACAAAAACGGTTTTGCGCGACGCCACGCCGATCGAAGGGCTGGAAGGTCTGCGCGACTATCTCGCGGGCGAAAGGCGCGAGGATTTTCTCCGGCAATTCAGCCGCAAACTCCTCGGCTACGCCCTCGGACGCAGCGTCCAGCTCTCCGATCAGCCGCTCCTTGATGAGATGGTCGAAAGCGAGGGTGCCCACATTGGCGACCTCGTTGAGAAGATCGTTCTAAGCCCGCAATTCCGGAATGGGCGCGGGCGCGAAATTGTGATGAAATAACCTGAAGACGATGAATCCTCGATCCCATGCTTTCTGCCGCCGCACCTTCCTCCGAGGCGCCGGCGTCACCATGGCTCTACCCTGGCTCGAATCGTTCAATGTCTGGGGAGATGAGCCGAAGGCCAGTCGCCCTGCCAGCGAGGCGCCGGTGCGGCTCTGCGTGACCTTTTCCGGCAACGGTTTCCACTCGAAGGAATGGTGGGCGAAAGGGGAGGGGAAGGCGATGGAGCTCGGCCGCGTCCTCGAGCCGCTCGCCGCGTATCGCGAGAAGATGCTCTTCGTCCGCGGCCTTTATCACGAGGAGGCGCGCAAGGGCAATATCCACAGCTCGCAGACCGGCAACATCCTTTCCGGCGCGCCCATCGCGAGCGGTGGCGAGATCCGTTCGGGAACGAGTTTTGACCAGGCCCTCGCCCAGACCTACGGACGCAGCACCAAAGTCCCGAGTCTCGTCCTCGCCTGCGAGAAGTCGAATCCCTCGGTGCACAAGAATTACTCCATGCTCTACAGCTCGCACATCTCGTGGAGTTCGCCGACGACACCGACCCCGCTGGAGCTCTATCCGGCGCTCGCCTTCGACCGCCTCTTCAAGGACGAATCCTCGCCCGCCGACCGCAGCGTGCTCGACGCGGTGATGTCCGACGCCGCCGATCTGCGCCGCGGCCTCAGCGGCGACGACCAGCGCAAGCTCGACGAGTATCTCGACTCCGTCCGAGAAGTGGAGAAACGCATCGAGCATGCCGGCAAGCGCGGCGAGCTGCAGGGCTGGCGTCCCACCCTCGAGAAGCCCGACACCGATCGTCCCGCCGACGGCATCCCCCAGGATATCGGCGAGCACATGCGCCTGATGATGGATCTGGTCGTGTTAGGATTCCAGACCGACACGACGCGGATCACGACCCTGAAGCTGAACAACGACCACAGCGCCCTCCGTTTTCCGAACCTCCCGAGCCTGCAGCAGCCGGGGCACGGGATTGACTACATGATCCACCATCTCCTCAGCCACAGCGACGGCGATGACTGGCTGAAGGTGAATCAGTTTTTCATGGAGCAGCTCGCCTACCTCGCAGGAAAACTCGATGGCATCCGCGAAGGCGGGCGCACCCTCCTCGACAACACCATGCTCCTGCATTGCTCGAGCATGATGGCGGGGGCAAAACACGACAACGACCAACTCCCCGTGATCGTTCTGGGCGGCGCGGGCGGACGCTTGCCGGGCGGTCGAGTCATCGATTACAGCGGCAAGCCCGAGCGCCAGCTCTGCCGCCTGTTCCTTTCGCTGATGGACAAAATGGACCAGCATCCCGCCACTTTCGGTGACGCCAAAACCATGCTTGATGAAGTGTGATATGAAAGCCCTCGTCGCTGCCTGGACGATGCTTGGTGCGACCGCGATGGCCGCGTCGGAGACGGCGTTTTTCGAATCCAAGGTTCTGCCCATTCTCAAGGAGCGTTGCTTTGAATGTCACTCCCATGGCACGAAGATCAAAGGCGGCCTTGCCCTCGACTCCCGCTCCGGCTGGTCGGAAGGCGGAGACAACGGTCCGGCGGTCAAGCCCGGCGAGTTGGAGGCAAGTCTGCTCGTCAAGGCCATCCGCTACGTCGATTCGGAATTCGAAATGCCGCCGAAAGCCAAACTCCCGGCCGATGAGATCGCCATTCTCGAGGAGTGGGTGAAAAGTGGTGCCCCCGACCCGCGCAGCTCCGCTGCTGCCAAGGTGAAGAAGGGGATCGACCTTGTCGAAGGGCGCCGGTTCTGGGCCTTCCAGCCGGTGTCGGATCCATCGCCGCCAGCGGTCGAAAACGCCTCGTGGCCGCTCGATCCGCTGGATCACTTCATCCTTGCGAAACAGGAGGCAAACGGGATCCGGCCGGCTTCCGATGCGGACCGTTACACCTGGCTGCGCCGTGTCTCGCTCGACCTGGTCGGCCTGCCGCCGACGGAGGAGGAAGTGCTGGCTTTTGCGCGGGACCCTTCGCCGCAGGCCTTCGAGGAGGTCGTGGACCGCTTGCTGGGCTCCAAGGGATACGGCGAACGTTGGGCCCGGCATTGGCTCGACCTCACCGGCTACGCCGACATGATGGGCACCTCCAACAGCGTCTATGCCGAGCACGCCTGGCGCTACCGCGATTATCTCATCGCCGCGTTTAATACGGACAAGCCCTTCGATGAGTTCATCCGCGAACAGATCGCGGGCGATCTCATGCCGGCGAAATCCACCGAGGACCGGGCCGAGAACATTGTCGCGACCGGCTTCCTCATGGTCGGCGACATCGAGATCGTGAACCCCGACAAGGCGAAGATGGAGGCGGACCACATCGACACGCAGGTCGCCAAGATCGGCCAGACCTTCCTCGGCATGACCCTCGGCTGCGTGCGTTGCCACGATCACAAGTTCGATCCCATCGGAGTGGAGGATTACTACGGCATCGCCGGCATGCTGAACAGCTCGCCATCCTCGCACAAGATGCCCGACATGGGCGTGTGGAGTTCGTTGAACAGCACCGTGCTCCCCGAAACGCCCGCCCAGCTCGCCGCCCGGAAGAAGCTCGAAGCCGAAAACGAGCAGCGCATCGCCGAGTGGAAGGCCGAGCAGAAAACGCTCACCGAAGAAAAGGCCACCGTGACGAAACAACTTGCCGCGCTCGGCAAAACGGAGGTTTCCGCTCCCCCAATTGCCGCAACGGACAACGCCGAGCGCGAAGTCGCACCGGCGGAATCCGCAAAGCCGGCGACGGACAAAGACGCGCTCACCAAACGCCGCGACGAACTCGACGCGCAGCTCAAGAAGCTCGACGGCTCGATCCAGCACGGCGAGTTCTTCAAAGACAAGACCCCGCGTGCCTTTGCCATGGCCGACAGTCCGAAGCCCGCGGACATGCCCATTTACGTGCGCGGCAATCCCTATGCGCCGAGCACCGTCGTGCCGCGCGGAGTCGTGCGTGTGGCCTCGTGGGACAGGATGCCCGCCATTCCCGCCGGTCAAAGCGGCCGACGGCAACTCGCCGACTGGCTCGCGGACGAGCGCAACCCGCTCACTGCCCGCGTCACCGTGAACCGCCTCTGGCAAAAGCTCTTCGGCACCGGAATCGTGCCCAGCGTCGATTACTTCGGCGCGCGCGGCGAAAAGCCGACGCATCCGGAGCTGCTCGATCACCTCGCCACCCGCTTCATGCAGGGCGGCTGGTCGCAGAAGGCCTTCCTCCGCGCCCTCGTGCTCAGCCGCACCTACCGCCTCAGCAGCGCCAATGAAGCCGTGGCGATGAAGCTTGACGGCGAAAACAAACTTTACTGGCGCATGAACCGTCAGCGCCTCGATGCCGAGGCGATGCGCGATTCCCTGCTCGCCATCAGCGGCGAACTCACGCGCGACAGTGGTGGCCCCGCGCTCGTGATCGAGAATCCCGAGAACACCGGCTCGCTCTCGCTCAAAGGCGTCAATCCGCCGAACTACAACCACCGCCGGCCGCGTCCCTCGCAGGAGTTCGAGCGCACTCTTTACCTCCCCGTCTTCCGCAGCGGCACCGCTGGTCCTGACCGTCTGCGGTCCGTCTTCGACTTTGTGGACCCAGCGATGACCGCGGGCCAGCGCAGTCAAACCGTGGTCCCCACGCAGACGCTCTTTCTCCTCAATAACGACCTCCTCCGCAAACGCGCCGAGGTGCTCGCCGGCAAACTCCTCTCGGAAGAAACCTCTCCGGAAGTGCGTCTCGAGACCCTCTGGCTCCGGGTTCTCAACCGACCCATCAGCTCCACCGAGCGTGACGAAGCCATCGTTTTTCTTGAAGCCGTCTCCTCGCCCGGCAAGGCTGCCGGTCCCCTCCAATGGACCGAGCTATGCCACGGCCTGCTCGCCTCGAACGAGTTCGTGTTTCGTTTATGAAAACCTTTGCTCCCCCCCGGCACTCCATGAACCCCTTCACCCGCCGCCAACTCCTTCATCGCGCCGCTTGTGGCTTCGGAGCTCTCGCCCTGAACGACATCGCCCGAGCGGCCTCGAATCCCCTCGCGGCGAGCCTCCCCGGCGTGGTGCCGAAGGCCAAGCGCGTCATCTTTCTCTTTATGAACGGTGGTCCGTCGCAGATGGATCTCTTCGACCCGAAACCCTACATCGAGCGCAAGCACGGGCAGAAGATCGACTCTCCCCTGCGCAAGGAAGTCACGCAGGTCGGTACGGAGCAGTTCCTCGCGCTCAAGGCGATGGCCCCGGTGCGTCCGCGCGGGCAAAGCGGCATGATGATTTCCGACTTGATGCCGCATCTCGCCAGCGTGGCCGATGATCTTTGTCTCCTGCGCGGCATGAACGCCGACAACCCGCAGCACGCCGGCGCCATCCTGCAGTTTCACACCGGCACCTTCGCCGAGGTGCGTCCCTCGATGGGCGCGTGGGTCAGCTACGGCCTCGGCACCGAGAACGCGAACCTGCCCAGCTTTGTCAGCATCCAGGGCGGCGGCGTGCGGGAATACGGCTCCGCTTTCCTGCCTGCGATTCACCAGGGCACCAGGCTCACCGTGCCGCTCGACGGCAAATCGCTGCCCGTCGAAAACCTCCGCAACGTCTCCGAGACCGATGGGATCCAGCGCCAGCGCATGGATTTCACGGCCCGCATGAACCGCCGTCTCGTCGGCGACCTCGGTGGCGATGCCGCGATGGAAGGCATGATCCAAAACATGGAACTCGCCGCGCGCATGCAGCTCACCACCCCGCAGATCGTGGACCTCTCGAAGGAGAGCAAAGCCACGCTCGATCTCTACGGCGTCGATGGCAAAGACACGAACCCGTTTGGCCGCGCCTGCCTTCTCGCCCGCAAACTCAGCGAGGCCGGGGTGCGCTTCGTGCAGGTCAGCACCGGCGGCTGGGATCACCACGGCGACATCCGCGGCAACCTGCCCAAGCTCTGCGCCCAGACCGATCAACCCGTCGCCGCGCTGCTGAAGGATCTCAAATCACGCGGCCTGCTGGGGGACACGCTCGTGCTCTGGAGCGGCGAATTTGGCCGCACCCCGTGGAGCCAGGATCTCAGCGGCAAGTCGCCCATCGACAAGCACGGCCGCGAGCACCAGCCCGAGAGCTTCTGCGCCTGGATGGCCGGCGGCGGCGTCAAAGCCGGCCTCACCTATGGCGACACCGACGACATGGGCTACCGCGCCATCAGTGGCAAGATCCATGTCCACGATCTCCACGCGACGATGCTTCACCAGCTCGGCATCGATCACACCCAACTCACCCACCGCCACCTCGGTCGCGACTTCCGCCTCACCGATGTCTATGGAGAGGTGGTGCGGGAGATTCTGGCGTGAGCGATGCACGGGCCATGGCTTTGGATTCACCCGCCCTCAGCCGCATTGAAGGCCCCCGGAAAAAACGTGACTTCCTCCGGGCCCTCTGCCAAACCGGACCCGCCAATCAACCGTCATGACTTCCTTTCGATTGATCACTTTTGCCCTTCTCGCATCGGGCTTCGGCAACGCCGTCACTCGTGCCGAGCCTTCCCGACCGAACCTGCTTTTTCTCTACACGGACGACCATTCTTACCGCACCCTTTCCTGCTACGAGCACTGCGATCCTTTTGCGAACACGCCGAACCTCGACCGGCTCGCGGCGCGGGGCGTTCGTTTCACCCACGCTTACATCGGCACCTGGTGCATGCCTTCGCGGGCCACGATGCTGACGGGTCGTCATCAATATGGCGTGAACTCGATGCGCCTGGAGGGAGACTATCCCGGCAGTGAATACGATCCCGCCCAGTGCCCGTTCTGGCCGGCGGAACTGCGCAAGCACGGCTACCACACCGCCCAAATCGGGAAGTGGCACACCGGCACGGACGCGGGTTTCGGACGCGACTGGGATCACCAGATCGTGTGGAACCGTCCGAAGCACCCCGACAACGCAGGCAACTACTACCATGATCAGCTTCTCTCCATCGACGGCGGTGAGCCACAGGTCGTGAAGGGCTACTCCACCGACAACTACACCGGTTGGGCGATCGACTACATCGAGGGGAAAAACCGCGACCTCGAGAAGCCGTGGTTCCTTTGGCTTTGTTATGGCGGAGTCCACGCACCCTACACTCCTGCCGATCGACATCGCGAGGATTATCCGGGAGCAAGCGTCGAGACGCCCGCCGACATCTATCCGCCGCGCCCCGGGAAACCCGGCTGGATGCAGGACGTCGCCACCTGGGTCGAAGGTCCTCGTGGCGAACCCGTGCTCGCGGGCAAGGCCCTCGGCAAGGAGGTCGGCGACAATCCCTCGCGCGATCAAGGACGCACCCTTTCGTCGTGGGTGCGCCAGGTTCATCAAGCCGTGCGCTCGCTCGATGAGGGAATCGGTCAGGTCCTCGCCGCACTCGAGGCGAGCGGACAACTCGAGAACACTCTCGTCGTCTTCACTTCCGATCAGGGCTTCGCGTGGGGACAGCACGGGTTCCGTTCCAAGCTTGCTCCTTACGACGCCAACCTCCGCTCGCCGCTGATCATGTCCATGCCCGGCACGCTGCCCGAGGGCAAAGTCTGTCCGACTCCGGTCGGAGGGGCCGACCTTGCCCCAACCTTGCTTTCCTTTGCCGGCCTCGACCTGCCCTGGCCGATGCATGGGCACGACCTCACGCCCTTGCTGAAAGACTCCGCGATGGTTTGGGCACATCCTGTGCTGATGCCCTTCACCGCCGATCAATTCGGGGCCGACTGTGATGTCGTGCCCGCGCCGCCGAAGAACCGGCACAAGAGCGGGGTGCCGTGGTATCTGATGCTCGTCGAGGGACGGCACAAATACATCCGCACCCTCGACGCCGGCGAGCCGGAGGAGCTTTACGATCTCCTTGCCGATCCTGACGAACTCACCAATCTCGCCGGGCAGGCGGAGCACCGCGAGCGGCTTCTCGGGATGCGCGAAGGGACGATTGGAGAACTGAAGCGCACCGGGGCGAAGATGGTGGATTCGCTGCCGGCGGTGGGGGAGTGACGGTCAGGGCGTGCCCCGATCACGTCCGGCTTCGTGATTGCGGACGCGGTTTTGGCCAGCCAAGTTTCCCCGCCGACCGCCAAATCCTGCGACTGATGAATTCCCTCCGCTTTGCTGTCCTCGTTACCTGCGTCACTCCGCTGCTCCATGCCGAAACCGCTCCACCGCTGCCGCATGCGGTGGCCTCCTCCCTCGATGAGTTTCTTGGCGAGCCGGAGTTTATGCCGATGCAGCAGCTCTGGGAAAAGCGCGGCGGATGGGGTGGAATCATCACGACTCCCGATGGCACGGTGGTGGCTTTTCAATCACCGGGCGGACCGACTTGTCGTCGCAGCGTGGACGGCGGGAAAACCTGGGGATCCGAGATCTTCATCGGCGAGGGCGCGACGGGAGGCAATGCGGTGATCGACGAGGCCAGTGGAGATCTGCTCTACGTGAACCCTCACCCAGGATGGCTCTACCGCAGCGCCGACGCGGGCGCGACTTGGACGAAGCAAACGATCACGGTGACGCCGGACAACTTCGGGCTCATCCCCAAACTCGAAGGCGTCGCGGCGATGCAGTGCGGCATCACCCTGGCCTTCGGTCCGAAGCGGGGCCGGCTCATCATGCCCGCGCGAATCATGGGGCCGGCGAACTCGAACGACACGCCTTGGAGACCCTATCATTACAGCACGGCGCTCTACAGCGACGACGGTGGAAAGGCCTGGCGGGTGAGCCATCCTTTCCCGGTGATGGGCACGGGCGAAGCGGCCTTGGCGGAGCTTTCCGATGGCACAATTCTCTACAATTCGCGCGAGCACATGAGCCGGGGCAACCGGTTCCTCGCCCACAGCAGCGACGGAGGTCATCTCTGGATCGGCGCCAGGCGGAGTGCTGACCTGCCGGATGGGGCGAGGGGCACCTCCTACGGCTTGATGGGCGGGATGATCCGCTTGCCGGTTCCCGGGCGGGACGTGCTGCTCTACAGCAACGCCGACACAGATGGTGGAACCATGCCCGGGCAAGTCGGGGCGTCGATCGCAACGGCGCGGGAGAAGATCACGGTGTGGGTCAGCGGAGACGGCGGCAAGACTTGGCCGGTGAAGCGCCTCATCCACGATGGCCCCAGCGCCTATTCGAATCTCGGGGTGGGGCGCCGCGGCACCGTCAGCGAAGGGAAGATCTATCTGATCTTTGAAGGCGGGCCGAAAGATCCGCATGGCGCGGTGCAGGTCGTCTCCTTCAACTTGAGCTGGCTCCTCGACGGGAAGTCCCTCGAGGCGATTCTGCCGTAAGAAAATCGAGACGAATCCCGCCGAGTCGGGTTGATGCTGCCTGTGCCCATGAAATTCCCCCTTTCGATTCTCGCTCTCGGCTTGGCATCGCTCGTCGCGCCCGTCGCGGCAGAAGTGACCAGGCCGAATTTCATCGTCATCAACATCGACGACCTCGGCTATTCGGATATCGGGCCCTTTGGCTCGACCCTGAACCGCACTCCGAACCTCGACCGCATGGCGAAGGAGGGGCGCAAGCTGACGTCCTACTATGCAGCCCCGGTCTGTTCGCCTTCGCGGGCGGCGCTCATGACGGGGTCCTACCCAAAGCGTTCTCTGCCCATTCCTCATGTTCTTTTCCCCGCCGCGGCAGTGGGGCTGCATCCTGACGAAGTCACCATCGCCGAGGTGCTGCGCGATGCCGGTTACCGCACCGGATGCGTCGGCAAATGGCATCTCGGAGACCAGCCGGAGTTTCTCCCGACTTCGCAGGGTTTCGATTATTACCTCGGGATTCCCTATTCGAACGACATGGGCACGGCGGCGGAGGGGACGAAGAGCGATCTCGGTGCGCCCATTCCCGATACCACTGAAAACGCGGCCAAAGCCAAGGCCGCAAGCGAGGATCCCGAGACAGGACTGAAGGGAATGCGCCAGCCGCCCCTCCCGCTTGTGGAGAACGAGAAGGTCGTCGGCCGGGTGAAGCAGGACGAACATCAGGCCCTCGTTGAGACCTACACGGATGCGGCCGTGAAGTTCGTGCGGGAGAGGCCGAAAACTCCATTTTTTCTCTACCTGCCTCACAGTGCGGTCCACTTCCCGCTTTATCCGGGCAAGCAATGGGTCGGGAAGTCGGGTAACGGCCTCTATGGCGACTGGGTCGAGGAGGTGGACGCGAGTGTCGGCCGGATTCTCGATACGGTGCGCGAGCTCGGGATCGCTGAGAGCACGCTCGTGCTTTTCACCTCGGACAACGGTGGCACGTCGCGAGGCACAAACGGCATCCTCAGGGGCCACAAAGGCAGCACCTGGGAAGGGGGGGTGCGGACGCCCACGATCGTCTGGTGGCCGGGAACGATCCCCGCGGGCTCAAGCAGCGACGCGATCACGGGGATGCACGACGTCCTCCCGACATTCGCCTCGCTCGCGGGCGGGAAACTCCCGGTCGGTCGCAGGCTCGATGGGATCGATGCTTCGGGTGTTTGGCTCGGCAGGCAAGGCGCGGAGGGACACGAGGTCTTTCACTATTTTCGAGGCTTCGAGCTGCAGGCGATCCGTCGTGGGTCGTGGAAGTTGCATTTCGGCGCGGAGGGGGCGGTGAAGGCCAAGGGGAAAAGTGGAAATGGGGGGCGTCCCGAGGGACTGGCACTCTACCACCTCGACTCGGATCTCGGCGAGAAGAGGAACCTGGCGCAGGCGAACCCGCAGGTGGTGAGCGAACTTCAGGCGCTGGCTGCGGCGATGGAGGCGGACCTGGGCGTGAAGTCGGATGGACGCGGTCCTGGGGTGCGTCCGTTGGGCCGGGTCGCGGATCCCAGCCCTTTTCTCGATCACGACGGCCGGGTGCGGGCAAACGCGGTCGGTAAAGTGGATACGTTTCCTTGATCCGTCTTCGGCCGAGGGCGGTTGGCGACTTGACGAGCCTGCGGGAGCTGCGACGATCTCCGTCATGGGGCAAATGCACCAAATGCAGCTCACGTATTTGGCGACGGAGGATCGCCTCCTCTTCCGCGTCAACACGAAGGCGCGGCAGGAGTTTCGCTTCTGGATGACGCGGCGTTACACCGCGATCCTCTGGCACACGCTGACCCACCTCCTCGCGAACCGGCCGCTGGCGCCGGATGCTCCACTTCCTGCCTCGCCCGCCGATCCCTTGGTCGAGGCGACGAAGCAGGAGATCAAGCATCAGGAGGTCGTTTCGCAGGCGGACTTCAAAACCCAGTACCAAGAGAGCGCCTATCTTCCCCTTGGCGAGGCGCCCCTGCTGCTGTTTGGTGTCGGGCTGAAGCCGGCTCCGGACGGGCAACCCCTGCTCTGCATGCATCCCGAGCAGGGGCAGGGGATCGAGATCGTCTTGAACGAACAGATCCTGCACTCGCTCTGCAAGCTCATCCTCGATACCTCGTCCAACGCCGAGTGGGGCCTGAACCTCGTCTTCATCCCCGGCACCGGTCCCGCACCGGAGGGACCGAAAGGGCTGAACTGAGGGCAACGGCAAACGGCAGGCCTGAAGCGAATTCGGGTTTCTCGCGAACGGCGCGCCCCTTTGTTTCGGCAGCCCGCCAAGGTTTGTGGCTGATCGTCCAAGGGACCGGACGCCCGTCTTCACGAAAACAACTCCCGCATCGGCTCGCCGTGATAAAGTGGCATCGGTCTGCCGGCGGTGTCCGTCCAATGGGTCTCCTTCGGGATCCCGAGGGCGTCGTAGATCGTCGCGGCGAGGTCTTCGGGACGTCGTGGATCGCTCGCGGGATGGCCGCCGAGCTTGTCGGTCGATCCGAGGACGGCACCACCGGTGACGCCCCCTCCGGCGAGCCAGACGGTCTGCACCGCACCCCAGTGGTCGCGGCCGGGCAGGGGGACGCCCCGCAGGGTCGAGATCTTCGGAGTCCGCCCGAATTCCCCGGCCATGATGACAAGGGTGTCTTCGAGGAGTCCGCGTTCGCCCAGATCGTCGAGCAGCGCGGAAACAGCGCGGTCGGTGGGCGGGAAGAGGTAATCGCGCAGATTCGGGAAGATGGCCTGGTGGTTGTCCCAGGTCTCGTTGTTGCCGAGATTCACCTGCACGAGACGCACGCCCGCCTCGACGAGTTGGCGCGCCATGAGGAGGGACCACCCGAAGGAGTTGCGGCCATAGCGATCCTGCGTCGCGTCGTCAGAGCCGTGGACGTCGAAGGAGGCCTTCACCTTGGGGTCGGAAAGCAGGCCCACAGCCATCTCGCGGTAGCGATCGACGCCTTCGGCGATGGAGGTTCTCTCGAGATGGCGCTGCTGTCCGTCGAGAATCTCCCGCAGGGCGAGGCGATCCCGGAAACGCTCGAAGTCGATCGTGTCGGGCAGTTCGAGGCTGAAGGTGCGGTAGGAGACTTTGCGGTCGAGCGGTCCGCTGGCGTGGTGGAAGTCGTATTCCGGAAAGGCGCCGTAGCCCACCGCATCGTAGGGTGCCGCTTCGAGAAAGAATGGATCCTTGTGGCGCCCTAACAAACCGCCAAACTGACCCGGAAGAGTCCGGCCGCTCCGGTGGATGAGCCGTTCGGGAAGCACGAGGGACGAGGGCAGCGAGCCTGACGAGGGGAGCAACTCGGCGGCGAGTGCGGCGAGGGAGGGCCAGTCGCCTTCGGTCGGTTTGGTGGGGTCGAATCCGGGCGTCGTGTCGGATCTCCCCGTCATCATGATGCAGTGGCCCTTCGAATGGTCGTTCGACCCGTGGCTGAGCGAGCGGCAAAGAGCCCAAGATTCACTGCGTTTGGCAAGTTCCGGGAGGTGCTCGCAGATCTGGAGACCGGGTGTCTTCGTGGGGATGGGGCGAAATTCTCCCCGGATGTCACTCGGCGCCTCCGGTTTCAGATCGAAGCTATCCAGTTGGGAGAGACCGCCGGAGAGGAAGAGGTAGATGACGTTCTTCGCCTTGCCGGTTTTCGCGCCTGAGACGCTCTCCAAGGCGGCGAGGCGGTCGAGCCCGAGTCCGCCGGCGAGGCTGATCGCCCCCGCCCGGAGGAAGGCGCGCCGCGTCGATCGTGCGGCGGAGTGGCGGAGGTTCGGCGAACGGAAGTCCGAGGACATGACGGTGGTCGGCGCGTTTCCCGACGACGCAAGCTTCGCCGACCGCACGCCGGAAGGGAAGCCCGGCGAAGGGACGGAATCGCGCACTGTGGCCGCGCTAGTCCGGGTGGGGGCCGGGGTGCGGTGATCCCGTCGACAACGGAACGGGGCGAGGGGATCCGGTCCTCGGCGCGAAGTGTTGGACGTTTTTTCGGATCGGGTCTAGCCGGGAAGCGGCCCGATCACGGGTTTTGGGAACGATTGTGACAAACAAAGCATTTGAGCCGGGCTTGACCTTCGCTAAGGTTTCACCCCCGGGGGTCCGGAGAGCGTTATGGCGGAATTGGCAACCATCGATAGGGGATTTGAAAGGGTGCTCGGCCTCATTGGGGAAGCGGCCGGAGTTGACTTGCATCGATCGGTCGATGTCGATGCCCTCCGCGAACAGTTTTACAACGGAGGCGGGCTGATCGATTGGATCCTCGACAAGGTCGAGGTGGCGGAGCGGGACTTCGGAGCCAGGCTTGCGGAGAAGCTCCACCTCACCTGGGACGAGGATCCTCTCGTCGACACAGCCAACGCGGGTATTCTCAAGGCGGCTTGTCCGCCGAACATCGCGATCAAACACCGGGCGCTGCTCCTTCGGGCCGAGCTTGGAGAAGGTTCGACGCGTCCGGTGATGCTCGAGATTGCCCACTATGATCCCTTTTCCACCATTGATCGCCAACTCGTGCGCCGTGCCGTGGGATGCCCCGTCAAATGGATCCTCTCTCCGCGGCGCAAGGTGGTGACAGGCCTGCAAAAACTCTACGGAGTCGGAGGCGACACCCTCGAGGGCGTCCTCGCGGGCCGCGACTGGGAGGATGGGGATGGCCGCCCCTCCGTGGAAGTGAACGTCATCGATGATGAGGACGAGGAGGCATCGATCGTGAAGTTCGTGAACCAGATCTTCAATGAGGCCCTCAAACAGCGGGCCACGGATATCCACATCGAACCGATGCGCAACGATCTGCGCGTCCGCTACCGGGTCGATGGAGTGCTGCGCCGCGTGCCTGTGCCCGACAATATCGCCGCTCTCCAGAGCTCCGTGATCGCACGGGTCAAGCTGATGTCCGGGCTCGACATCGCCGAAAAACGGAAGCCGCAGGACGGTCGCATCGCCCTCCAGGTCGGTGGAAAGCCCATCGATACCCGCGTCGCGACGATTCCGTCGATCGAGGGCGAGAGCATCGCGCTCCGTCTCCTTGGCCAGGAGAAGTTCACCATCGACCGCCTCGACATGTTTGCCGACATGCGGAAGCAGATCGACGAGATCCTTTCCCGGCCCAACGGCATCGTCCTCGTGACCGGTCCCACCGGCTGCGGCAAGTCAACGAGCCTCTTCTGTTTCCTCTCGGCCCTCAATTCCGAAGACACCAAGATCGTGACGATCGAGGATCCGGTCGAGAACCGCCTCGAGGGCGCGGTGCAGATCGCGGTGAAGCCGGAGATCAATCTCACTTTCGCCTCGGGTCTGCGCAGCATCCTGCGGGGGGATCCGAATGTGATCATGGTCGGGGAAATCCGCGATGTTGAGACGGCGGAGATCGCCGTGCAGGCAGCCCTCACCGGCCACTTGGTGTTCTCCACGCTCCATACCAACGATTCCGTCGGGGGCATCACCCGCCTCGTCGACATGGGGGTCGAGCCGTTCCTGATTGCGGCCTCGGTGCGGGCCTTCATCGCGCAACGGCTCGTGCGGCGGCTCTGCCTCGATTGCCGCGTGCTTGGGGGGGACTATCCGGAGGAGTTTCTCCGCAAGGTCGGCTTCCCGGTGCGCGAGGCCGGTCGGATCTATTCGGCCAATCCCCACGGATGCGACAGCTGTGGCCACACGGGCTACCGCGGCCGGACCGCGGTTTACGAGCTTTTCCGCATCACCGAAAAGGTTCAGGAACTGATTGTCGAAGGTGCCTCGAAGCAGGATCTGCAGCGGCAGGGAATGCTCGACGGATTCATCAATATGCGGGACTACGGGTGGCGCAAGGTGATCGAGGGCACGACCACGATCGAGGAGGTTGTCTCGTCGACCGAGTTGAGCTGATCCGTTTTCCTCCGAGATGGCCTCCTTTCGCTACAAGGTCCTGCAAAAAGACGGCTCCCTCTCCGAGGGCATTCTCGAGGCCTCGGGCCGCGGCGAAGCGACCCGGGCGCTGAACGAGAAAGGTTGGCAGGTTCTCTCGATGTCGGAGGAGAAAGAGAAGGTCGGGAAGAAAAAAGCGGTGAAGGAGGTTTCGCCGGATCCGGCCGCCAAAAAATCGTCCGCGGCCCCGATCGAAAATCGACTTTCGTCGAAACAACTCGTCCAGTTTACCGAGGAGCTCAGCGATCTCCTCGCTGCCGGGGTGCAGCTCGACGTCTCCCTCCAATCCATCGGGAAACGCAGCGAGTCCCCCGCGATCGGCCGGGTCGCGAGCGCCTGCTACGACAAGGTTCGCGAGGGGGTGCCGCTCGCGAAGGCCCTGCGGCTCTCCTCAACGAGCTTCAACGATCTTTACTGCAATCTCGTCTCGGCCGGCGAGGTCTCGGGGGCGCTCGGCGACATCCTGAAACGTCAGGTGAAATACCTCAACACGCTCGCGGAGCTGAAAGGGAAGCTGACCACGGCTCTGATCTACCCTTCTTTCCTGATCGTTTCAGGCGTCGCGGTTTCAGCGATGTTCACCTTTTTCCTCATCCCGAAGCTGCGTCGGCTCGTCGAATCGACCGGCGGGAAGTTACCACCCATCGCAAGAATTCTTCTCGGGCTGGGGGATTTCATGAAAGCGAACTGGATCGCGCTGCTTGTGCTGCTCGGCATCACCGTTGTGGTCGGCTTTGTCCTGTTTCAGCGCGAGCCGACAAAACGTTGGTGGGATGAGGCGAAGCTGAAGCTGCCGCTTTTTGGGAAACTTCTCCTGACGCGCTTCAACGTGCAGTTCGTCGAGACGCTCTCGAATCTCCTCGTCAACGGGTTGCCCATCGTGCGATCGCTCGAGCTCGCGGAAACGACGACCCCGAACCGATACATTCGCGAGCGCATCCAAGCCATGCGCGAGAAGGTCAAGGAAGGCAAGTCGCTCAATCACTGCATGGAGAAGGCGAGGATTTTCGAATCGGGCCTCGTCGACATGGTCCGCATCGGGGAGGATACCGGTCAGCTTGCGTCCTCCATGGTGAAGGCGGGCGACCGGCTCGACCGGGAGTTCGGGCGGGCGATCGAGCGGATCGCCTCGGTCATCCAGCCGGCCATCATTCTCGTGATGTCGGTCATCGTCGGGGTGATGGCTTACATGATGATCTCGGTCATTTACGAAACCATTTCCGTCTTGCGGAACCGCTGAATCTTGAGTTACCATCACCGCCTATGAAGATTGTTCCTTCCAGCCGCTCCAAGGCATTCACCTTGATGGAGATGCTCCTCGTCCTCGGCATCATCGCCCTTCTCGTGGGCATGGGCACCTTCATGATGGTCGACGTGCTTGGCGACGCCGAGGAGGGCAAGGTAAAGGGCGACATCCAGACCCTGAAGGCCCAGCTCATCCGCTACAAGACCAAGGGCGGCCTTTATCCCACGACCGAGCAAGGCCTCGAGGCGCTCGTCACGAAGCCCAGCGACGGACCGCAGCCGCGCAGTTACAAATCGCTGATGCAGAAGGAGGCGCTCTACGATCCGTGGGGAAACCTCTATCAGTATCGTCGTCCCGGTAAGCAGAACCCCGATGAATACGACATCTTCTCGATGGGCAAGGACGGGCAGGAGGGAACGGAAGATGACATCGGCAACTGGTGAGCGCAGGGCTCGCTACGGAGGTTACTCACTCTTCGAGGTCCTCATTGTCCTCGCCATCATCGCCTTGTTCACGGGCTTCTTTCTGCTCCGGTTTGACGACAGCGCGGCCGAGGAAGGGCTCACCCAGGCAGCAACGGACCTCAAGGCCGCCGCGCTGAAGGCCAAAAAGCGCGCCTACACCTTTCGTCGCGATCAATACATCCTCTTTTCCAAAAGTGGGTTCCTCCTCACCGAGTCTCCGCCCCTCGCCGATGGAGTCGACCCGATCGAACCCCGCCCGGGCTTGAGAAGCAGCCCCAGCGAATCTTTCCAGATTCCCTCGGCGGCGACGATCGAGCTGCTCCCGCCTGGGTCGAAACGCTGGACGAAGGAACCCGGCGTGGTCTGGACCTTCCGAAGTTCGGGACTGAGTGATCCGATGACGGTTCGTTTTTCCATGGGAAAGTCCTACGCCCGTCTCCAGTTCAATGTCCTCACCGGGCTTGCCGAAGAGGAGATTTTCATCGAGTGATTTTCTCGGGGCGGCGAGGGGCTTGAGGCGCAGGAAATATAACCGATCTCTTTACTTTCCCCGCTGCTCTAGCCGGAGTAGAGTCGACTCGGATGAGTTCGGACGAGACGGAACCGCTACCTTCGAGCGCCCTAGGTGCCCTCGACTTCCTCGTGGTCGAGGGATTGCGCCTGATGCGCTCCCGTTCGGATCGGCTTGCGGCCCGAAGCGGGGGCGACCGAGTCCTCCTCGCGGACCTTTCGTTTACTTTGCAAAAGCGCCGCTCGCTCGCGCTTGTCTGCGAAGACCGCGAGGCGCTCTTCGCACTTGCCGCCGCCCTGGTAAAAATCGGTCCGGTCGCGGCGGGATCGATCACCTTTGCCGGGATCCCTTTGGTCGGCTTTGATCCCCAGCGTTTTCGTGGGGTGCGGCAGCGGATTCAGGCAGTCTTTCCTGATGCCTTCGGGCAACTTCCGGCCGCCCTCACGGTGCGTGAGGCGTTTCGGGAGGTGCTTGCGGTTTGGTCTCGCCGCGCTTCGCGCGACGAGCGTGCCCGCCTCGTCGATGCCGTGATGATCGCCTGTGGTTTGCCAGAGGCGGTTCAGGAGCTCTTTCCCGCCGAGCTCGATGCCGTCGAGCGGCAGCAAGTCGCCCTGGCCAGGGCACTTCTGCCGGGACCTGAACTCCTGATCTGCCAGGGGATCACGGATGGCCTCGACGCCGTGCAGCGGGCCGAGCTCTGCAACCGCGTCCGATTCCTCCGCGAGGAATATCGGCTCACCTTGCTCATTCTCACCGATGATCTTGCGGTCGCGCATCAATTGGGTGATGCTATCGGCGTGCTCCATCGCGGGCGTCTCATCGAGTCGGGGCCGGCTGCGACCCTCGTGAGTCGCCCTGCTCACGAACACACCCGTCGGCTGGTTGCCGCTTCGGCCTGAGTCCGATTGCCCCTCATGACCCCGCTCTTTCGAAAATTCCTGGGAATCCATTGGCTCCTTTTCGCCAATATCATCGCCCTCGCGATTTTCGGGATCTTTGCGATCTACAGCGCCTGTTGGATGCGAGAGGAAGAGGGGCTTTCCACCAAATGGCGCGAGCAGGTTTACTGGATGTTTCTTGGGCTGGTTTTCTTTTTCGCCGCCAGTCTGGTCGATTACAAGTGGATCCGCTACCTCGGTATCCCATTCTACCTGATCGCGACAGGCCTCCTCGTCTTCACGACTTTTTTTGGCACCGAAATCAACGGCACGCGCGCCTGGCTGGACCTCGGTGTCATCCTCATCCAGCCCTCCCAGCTTGCCATTGCGGCCGGGCTCATCGTGCTCGCGCTCGCGATCAGTTCGCTCCACAAGCTGCATCCGGTCTTCCGCAGCCCCTTCATCCGTCTCTTCGTGACCGGTTTCATCGCCCTTGTGCCCTTTGCCTTTGTCCTCCTGCAGGGGGACTTTGGATCGGCCATCGTTTGGGTGCCGGTCTACGGGGCGATGGTGCTGATCGGCAACATCCCGATTCGTTACCTCGCGACGATCGTCCTCTGCGTGACCATGCTCCTGCCCATTGCCTTCTTTTTCGGGCTGAAAGACTACCAGAAGAAGCGTATTACGACCCAGATCGAGATGCTGCAGGGCAAAAAGGTGAACATCCTCGCCGAAGCCTACAGCGCCTACAACAACCTGCTCGCCATCGGCAGCGGTGGATGGGGCGGCAAGGGCTTCAAAAACCCCGACACCGTCAATCACAAGGGGTTCATTTCGCCTGATACGGCCATCAATGACTTCATCTTTCCGGTGCTGGCCGAGGTCTGGGGGTTCCGGGGCAGCCTCTTGATGCTCGGAGGATTCCTCTTCCTGCTGATGCAGGCACTCTTTGTCGCGTTCTACAGCCGCGATCTGATGGGAAGACTCCTCGTCGTGGGAGTCGTGGGGCTGTTGTTTGCCCACATCTATCAGAACGTGGGGATGAACCTGCTCATCATGCCGATCACCGGCATTCCCCTGCCACTCATCAGCTACGGGGGGACCTTCGTCGTGGTCACCTTCTTCCTTCTCGGGATGGTCCAGAGCGTCTGGGTGCATCGCATCGATCCCGACGCTGCCGAGCCGAAGCCTCACCTGAGGATCGAGCATCTCGACTGAGCTCGTCTATTCCATGATCGAAGCCCGCCATCTCACCAAACGCTACGCCGGACGAACCGCGGTGGACCGCATCTCTTTCGAAGTGGGGAAGGGGGAAATCGTCGGGTTTCTCGGGCCGAATGGTGCCGGGAAAAGCACGACCCTGCGCGTGCTCACCTGCTTTCTTTCCGCGACCGAAGGGACTGCGACGGTGGCTGGCTATGATATCTACGAGGACTCGCTGGAGGTGCGGCGACGCATCGGTTACATGCCCGAGAACGTGCCCCTGTATCCCGACATGCGGGTCGGTGAGTATCTTCGCTTTCGAGCACACCTCAAGGGACTCGGATACCGCGAGTGCCGCGCAGCCGTGGCCGAGGCGATGGACACGTGCAGCCTCACCGCGGTCGAGCGCAAAATGATCGCGACCCTGTCCAAGGGTTATCGGCAGCGGGTCGGGCTCGCGGACGCTCTCGTTCATAAACCCGATCTGCTCATTCTCGACGAGCCGACCAACGGTCTTGATCCCGGGCAGATCCGCCAGTCGCGCCATCTCATCCGCGAGCTCGGCGAGCGCCACACCATTCTCATCTCCACCCATATCCTCTCCGAGGTGGAAATGACCTGTGGTCGGGTCATTATCATCGATCGTGGCAGGATCAAGGCATCCGATTCGCCGCGAAATCTGATCTGCCGCCTCCGCCGTCCCGGCTCCGTGCTGCTCGAGGCGAAGATGCCTGCCACCGCGGCGGCCAAACTCGCCTCGATCGTCGGTGTAAAGGACGTCAACCCGACCGAGGACGGCGATGGATGGACCAGTTTTGTCCTCACGACGGATCCCCAGATGGACGTGCGCGAGGCCGTCCACGAACTCGCCATCGCGGAAAATTGGAAAATCCGTGAACTTTCCAGTCGCACCGCCTCGCTCGAGGACGCCTTTGTCGATTTGTTGAAAGATGGGGCTCCGTCCGACCCCGTCGAGTCGAAGACCTGAACCTGTTTGCCCCCCCTGCGCTTCTCGCAAGATACCTTTGACCTTTCCACCTTTACCGGGGCCTTCGGCCCCGCACTGGCATGCGCCCCTTCTCCATTCTCTTCCTTAAGGAATTAAGGTCCTTTTTTCTCTCGCCAATGGCATATGTCATCATGGCGCTCTTTACCTTTTTGAACGGGTGGCTTTTCGTCAGCATGGTGCGGGCGATGCAACTGCAGGCGAGTCCGCGGAGCCTCGTGCACAATCTTTTTGCCTCGGGTTGGTTTTGGATGGGGTTTCTGATTCTTTTCCCGCTCCTCACGATGCGTCTCTTCGCCGATGAGAGGAAGATGGGCACGATCGAGGGACTCCTCACCGCACCGGTCCGCACCGCCGAGGTCGTCCTTGCGAAGTATGGCGCTGCCGTGGCGGTGTATCTCGTCCTGCTGCTGCCGGTTTTTGCCTTTTTTCCGCTCTTCCGCCTGGTCACGGGAGAGGCCATGGCATTTCAAAACGGCGCGGTGTGGGGCAGCCTGCTCGGACTGTTTCTCATCGGGGCCTTCCACGTCTCGATTGGCACGCTTGCCTCCGCTCTGACGGCGAATCCGCTCATCGCCGCGATGCTGACCTTCGTCTTTGTGATGTTGCACTACTTCCTCGGCTTCCTCCAGAATTTTGGTATGGTGACCGGTTCGGTCTGGTCGGAGGGTATGTCGTATGTTTCGACGACCGAACACATGAACGTTCTCGCCGAGGGCCTCATCGACAGTCGACCGATCGTGTATTACGTGAGCTTCAGCGTGCTGCTGCTTTCCCTGACCCACCACGTCCTCGAGTCTCGCAAGTGGCGTGCCTGAGACCGCCTCTCCGAACCCATGTCCAAGCTTGAAAACAATGCCCCGAAGACCCGGTCCGGTCGTGCCGGCATCGCGTCGTGGTCGGGTGCCCGGCGCCTGCTGGAGCGGGGAAAGACGGCCATCCTCGTGATCGTGCAGATCCTCCTGATCGCGACGGTCTTTTTCCAACTCAACTACCTCGGCTGTCGGCGCCACATCGCCTGGGACCTGACGCAGAACCGGCGCTTCACGGTCTCGGAGACTTCGCGCCAGGTCCTCGAAGGATTGGGAACGGAGGTCCGCATCGTCATGGCCTTTCTTGCGAATTCGGAACTCCACGCCGAGGTGAAGGGGATCGTAGGGGAGTATGATCGCCTCGGTGGTGACGGCGTCGTGGCGGAGTATCTCGATCTCAGCCGCAGTCGCAGCCGCCTCGCCGAGCTCCGTGACCGACACGGGATCGAGTTCTCGGGCGACCAGCTCGTCGTCATCGGCGGGAATGATCGTGTCCGCACGATCCCGGCCGAGGATCTCGTCAGTCGCGACGCCTCCTCCGGCGTCGTCCTCGACTTTCGGGGAGAGGAGGTGCTCACCGCCGCGATCCTCGAAGTGACGGAGCAACGGCAGCGAAAGATTTATCTCCTCACCGGCGACCGTCGCGCCGAGGAGCTCGTCAAGATTGCCGAGCAGATCCAGCCGCTTGCCAATGCGCAGAATGCCCGCCTTGAGGGCCTCGTCCTCGAGGGCCGTGAAGCCATTCCCGAGGACGCCGACGTGCTTTTCTTCGCCGGTCATACCGAGGATCTGACGGAACGCGAGCTCGGCCTCGTCCGAGACTTCTGGGAGCGCCGTCGCGGTGGTCTCGTCGTCTTCCTCGATCCCGCGGCCAAGATGCCGAAGCTGCACTCCCTCCTGCGCGAGCACGGCGTCGCCCCCAGGGCCGACCGTGTCCTCAGTGTCGTGACCATTCCTGGGGTGACGGCCCGCAAATCCTTCGATGTGCCGGTCTCGCTGATGCCGGGGCCTGGACCCAACCGCGACCGAGCCGCCCTTTCCCTCACCCTTCCCGGGCAGACGCAGTCGATCGAGGTGTTGGAGGGCGATGATCTCCTCCTTTCTGAAAATATCCGTCCCATTCCCCTGATGATCGCGTCCTCGGGCTTCTGGGGGGAAACGGAGTATGAGACCGAGGAGGTTTCCTTCAACCCGTCGCTCGATCACGGCCAGCCTGATCCCGTCTACACTGCCGCCGCGGTGGAGAAGGGCAGCCCGGGCGATTCGGGGCTCGCCGAGGGCTCTTCGCGGCTGGTCGTCGTTGGGAATGCGAACGTCGTCTCCCCGAGCGGGCAGACTTCGCAGGTCGCGGCCGACTTCACGATGGCCTCGCTCAACTGGGTGATGAACCGGGAAGCTCTCGTCGGTATTTCGCCACGTCGTCCCACCGTTTTCACTCTCAGCGTTGCGCCGGACAAAATCGCGCTCCTGCAATCCCTCCTGATCCTCGTCCTGCCGGGCGCCGCCCTCATCGTCGGCGGGGTCGTCTGGCTTCGCCGCCGCGCCTGAGTTCGCCGCCAACCCTTTTCGCCATGAGACTCGTCACCACCGCCATCCTCGGAGCGACCGCGCTCGCTCTTGCCGGTGTGATCCAGCGCATCGATGAGCCCCCCTCCTCAGGAAAGCGCGCCGCCGAGCTTGCCAATGTCCTGGTGCGTTTCGAGCCCGAGTCGGTCGATCAGATCGTGGTTGAGCGCGGCGTCGCGAAGGTGGTCATGCGCAAGACCGACGGTGCCTGGTTTTTTGCCGAGCCCGAGCAGGATCGTGTTGATCCCACGTTGGCACTCGCCCTCCTCGACCGGATCAATCACCTCGGCATCGTCGAGGATCTCTCCGCTGGCGGAGAAACGCCCGATCCCACCTCGCTTGGCGTTGCTGGCGATCAGGCGATCCGGGTGACCCTCTCCGGCGCGGGAGGCGAGGGGAAATCGGGGGTGAGCGAAACGCTCGTCCTCGGTGTCGAGGCTCCCCGCACAGGTTCGGTCTATGCGCGTCGGGAGGGGAGCGATCCGGGGATTTTCGTCATCGATGGGAATCCGCGTCCGTGGATCGAGAGCCCGCTTGAGGCGATGCGCGATCGGCGACTCCTCTCCGCCCCGGTCGGGGCGATCGTGCAGGTCGTGATCCGGCAAGCGACCGGCGAGATGTCCGTGCAGCGCCGCCTCGCCCCGCCACAGCAGGATTGGGCTCTCGCCGCCCCGCTCGTGAGTTGGGCCGATCGCGAGGCGATGGACCGTTTGCTCACGTCACTCGGATCCCTCCAGATCGAAGAGGTGGTAAAGGGAGGGGCAGCCAGCCGAGCCATTCCCAGTCCGCTGCCCGCTGGCGCGGTCGTGTTTCAACTGCAAGTCTATGGCGTCCCTCAGCCGCTCACACTCTCTTTGCAGGAAGTGGGCAAGGCTGATGACGGCCGGCCCCTCCTTGAGGCTCGCGCTTCTGACCGCCCCGCCGTCTATCGTTTGAAGAGTGACTTCCTCGCCTCGCTTCCGAAGTCTCCGAACGATCTTCGCGATCGCTCGCTTGCGCGTTTGCCGATCGAGAACATCGAGTCGATCAAGATCCAGAGCCGCCTCGATCCGCTCGTCGACCTGCGGGTCGAGCGCAGCGGACCGAACGTTTCTTGGCGAGTGGCGATCGGAAACAAGCTCGTCCCCGCCAACGGGAGCGAGGTGAATTCGCTCATCACGGCGGTAAACGAGGCGGCGATCCAACAGTTCGCCTCGGATGAGGCCACCGATCTCGCCCCTTTTGGACTTTTGCCACCGCAGCGGCGTCTGCTTTTCCAGATGAAGTTTCCCAGCAAGCCCCAAGCCGATGGCAGTCCGGGCACGCCGCGCGAACTGATGCGTATTCTCAATCTGGGATGGAAGGACGGCGAAGAAAAGCGCCTCTACGCCAACTTCGAGGGCGAGCCCCACGTTTACGAGCTGGATCCCACCTTTCTCAATCTGATCGCGAGCCACCCGCTGAAGTGGAAATCGCTCAACGTGCTCACCTTCAATCCCATTCATCTGATTTCGATCACCCGTGAGAAGCCCGGCGACGAGAACCTGCGACTCGACTACACTTATCGAGAGGACCGCTGGTCGGCCTCGCGAAGTGGTGGCGATGTCACCGCCAGCCTCGACATCGCTTCTGCGAGGCGCCTCCGGGATCGGCTTGGCTCGCTGACGGCCCGCGGCTGGTATCTGGCCCTCGGACCCGCCTATGAGGCCCTCGAAAAGCCGGGTGTCGTCTTCACTATCATTACCAAAGAGCTCGATCGGGCGACCAACGGGTCCATCGAAACCACTCACACCCTCCGGATTGCCCCTTTCTCGGGCGATCTTTATTTCGGGCGATTCGATGGTTCACCCGATGTCTTTTTCCTTGATGAAAGCACCTACAAGGGCTTGATGATGCCGGTCACGACGTCTCGACTCCCCGACTGAACGGGATGAGGCCGCCCTGAGCTGGTCCGGTCTCTCCTGTTTTCCTGAGTCGCCGGGTTCTTCGCGACCAATCCACTTTTCGCCTTCGGTCCCGGGTAGACTTTCAGCTTGCGGGGAATGCGCGTATTCGGCAAGCTCCCGGAAGCATGATCAAGAAATTTATCACCGACTTCAAGGAATTTGCCTTTAAAGGGAACCTGATCGACATGGCCGTCGGAATCGTCATCGGAGGTGCGTTCAGCACCGTCGTGAAGAGCCTCGTCGACGATCTCATCATGCCCGTCGTGGGCCGGTTCAGCGGTGGGGTCAACTTCAAGGACTTTTATTTCGTCCTCAAAGGGGAGGTGCCCGCTGGGACCGCTCTGGAAGCGGCGAAGAAGATCGATGGGGTCAACCTCCTCACCTACGGAAATTTCGTCACTTCCCTGATCAGCTTTCTCATCCTCGCCTTCGTCCTCTTCCTGGTGATCCACCAATTCATGACGGGGTTGAAAAACAAGCTCGAAAAGTCCGCCGAGGCGGCCAGTCCTGAGACCCTGAGCGAGGAAATCGTCCTTCTCGGCGAGATTCGGGACCTCCTCAAAAATCAAAAGCCTTGATCAAAATTGAGAGTTTTTCAAAAATCACATTTTAGGATTGAGAAAAGGCTGGACGAATCCCCGCGAATCGAATATTCTTACAGAGTTGTTTAGGGGGGGTGTTGTTGACCCTTCGTTTCATAGCTTGGTTGTTGTGGTGAGCCTGGTTGTGCGGGCTTGCGATTCTTAAAACCTCTCCGAGAAATCGGGGAGGTTTTTTTGTGGAGCTTTCCGAAGCATCCTTTAGTTTCCCGGTCCTGTCGTTCGCCGCGTCAGGGCCAACCTTTCTTCCGCCGTGTCCCAACCCCTTGTCATCGCCGATCGAACCTTCTCGTCCCGTCTCATGCTGGGGACGGGGAAATTCTCATCGAACGAGGTGATGCGCGACGCCCTTGACGCCTCAGGCGCCGAGATCGTCACGGTCGCGCTGCGGCGAGCCGATCTCAGCGGGAGGGGAGACCCCTACGCCAATATCCTCGATTTCATCGATTCCCGGCGTTACCTCCTCCTTCCGAACACCTCGGGGGCGATGAATGCCGAGGAGGCGGTGCGTCTCGCCCGTCTTGCGGTTTCGGCGGGGCTGCCGAAGTGGGTGAAACTCGAGATCCATCCCGATCCCACCTACCTCTTGCCCGATCCGATCGAGACGCTCAAGGCGGCCGAGATCCTCGTGAAGGAGGGCTTCATCGTGCTGCCCTACATCAACGCTGATCCCGTTCTCGCGAAACGGCTTCAAGAGGTCGGGACGGCCACGGTGATGCCCCTCGGGGCTCCGATCGGCTCGAACCAGGGGATTGCCACGAAGCGTCAGATCGAAATCATCATTGCCCAAGCGACCGTGCCGGTTGTGATCGATGCGGGTCTGGGCCGCCCCAGCCACGCCGCCGAGGCCCTTGAGATGGGGGCCGATGCCGTCCTCGTCAACACCGCCATCGCCATCGCCGGAGATCCTGTCGCAGTGGCCAGGGCCTTCCGCATGGCGGTCGATGCCGGACGGATCGCCTACGAATCGGGCGGCGTGCCCGAAGTCGCCACTGCCGCTTCGGCGAGTAGTCCTCTCACCGGCTTCCTGTTCCACGGCGGTCACGAGTGATATCGCCATGGAAGATCCCTCCGATTCCGACATCCTCTCCGTGGATGTCCTCCTGCCGCTCGAGCTTTCCGAAGACGAGGTGGCGCGTCGCAAAGCCGTCGCCCGCAAGCTTGACGTCCATCCCGGGCGCGTCCGTTCCCTGAGACTGCGCAAACATTCGATCGACGCGCGCAAGCCGCAGATCAAGGTGCAGCTTCGTTTCGAGGTGGGTCTTGATGTGCCGCTGCCGGAGGAGGAGCGGATCCGGGTCGATCTCCCCGATGTCTCCAGCGCGAAAAAGACGGTTCTCATCATCGGCAGTGGGCCGGCCGGGCTTTTCGCCGCCCTCACCGCGATCGAGAAAGGCTGGCGGCCCATCGTCTTTGAACGTGGCAAGGATGCCTCGGCGCGACGGTTCGACCTCGCGCCCATCCTCCGTCACGGCACCGTCATCGAGGAATCGAACTACTGCTTCGGCGAAGGCGGAGCCGGCACCTTCTCCGACGGCAAGCTTTACACCCGCGCCACGAAACGCGGTCCGGTGCGCAAGGTTTACGAGATCCTCGTCGCCCACGGCGCGCCCGAGCGCATTCTCGTCGACGCCCATCCTCACATTGGGTCGAACCTGCTCCCGAACGTCGTCAAGGCGATCCGCGAAAGCATCCGCGGGGCCGGAGGTGAGGTGCGCTTCGGCGCGAAAGTAACCGACCTGACTCTCGATGGCGGCGCGATCCGCGGTGTCGTGGTGAACGGTGGTGAAGAAGTGGCGGGCGACGCCGTCATTCTCGCGACTGGGCACTCGGCGCGCGACATCTACCGCCTCTTCGCGGAAAAGGGCATCTTGCTCGAACAGAAACCCTTTGCGGTTGGCGTGCGCATCGAGCACCCCCAGCCTCTCATCGACAGCCTGCAATACCATTACGACCGGGGCTTGGAGCGCCCGCATCTGCTCCCGGCGGCGAGTTACGTCCTCGCGATGAAAATCCGCGACCGGGGTGTGCACTCTTTCTGTATGTGCCCCGGCGGATTCATCGTGCCAGCTGCAACGGAGAACGACGAAGTCGTCGTCAATGGCATGAGCCTGTCGAAGCGAGACTCGGCCTTCGCCAACAGCGGGTTTGTCGTCACGGTCGAGCCCGAGGACACGAAGGACTTTGTCGAAGAGCACGGCGTGCTCGCCGGGATCGCTTTTCAAAAGCATCTTGAGCAACTGGCCAAGCAGGCCGGAGGAGGGGGGCAAGCGGCACCCGGTCAGCGCGCCATCGATTTCATCGCTCGGCGTGATTCGAGCGAACTTCCCGAGACCAGCTACAAGCCCGGCGTGAAACCCGCTCGGCTCGACGAGATGCTGCCCCCTTTCATCGTTTCGCGAATGAAGGAGGGATTGAAAATGTTCGGCAAACGCATGCCTGGCTTTTCCGGAGAAGAGGCCGGTCTGATCGGTTTCGAGACCCGCACCAGCTCCCCTGTTCGCATCCCCCGCGATCCCGACACCCTCGAGCATCCCGGGGTGCGCGGACTCTACCCCTGCGGTGAAGGTGCCGGGTTCGCCGGTGGCATTGTCAGTGCCGCCCTCGATGGGATGCGGTGCGCGGAGCGCCTCGCCTAGAAAAGCACGACGTCGCGAACCACCTCAATGCGCCTCGATCCGCCGGCCCTTGGGTTGGTTGATTTCGACGAGGAGGTTGGTGAACCAGCTTTCGTCGATGTCGAACGGCTTGCCGCCCTTGATGCGCGGGAAGGCGATCGTGCTCATGAGATCGCCGTTGTCTTCGTCGAGACCGGCGACACCGCTGACGCCTTCGAGGGCCGACTTCGCGGCTTGGGCGCAGCTCGCCTTGATCAGTTCGAGGTCGTCGGGGTTCGGGGCGGCACTGCGGGCAAAATAACCGCTTTTCTGGACGAGCACCTTCTCGGCCCCCAGCTTGTCCTTGAGGCGGGAAGCGAACCAGTTGCCGACGTTGACGGTATCAAGGCGGTAGTGGCCGAAAGCGTCCTTGGCGGGCTCCTTTCCTTCGGCGATCATTTCGGCGATGATGTTGTCGAGACCGGCACCCTCGCTGAGGAAGATGTTCACGCTGTCGTTGCGCTCCATCGCGAGGTTGAGGCGGTCGATCTCGGCCTCCATCTCGATCTCCATCTCGGGGACCCAGACGGCGTCGATGTCCCAACGGATCTGGTGCAGGAGGGCTTCGGGGAGCCAGTCATACTGGTGCAGGCTCTCGTGGTAATCGTAGGCGGCGCGTCCGGTGAGCCAGCCGCAGTGCCGCCCCATCACCTCGTGAATGATGAGCTGGCGGGCGCTCGTGGTATTTTCGTTGGCCACGTTCTTGAAGAAGCGCGCACTTTGGTGGGCCGCGGTCCAAGCCCCGAGAGTCTGCTTGATCGGGAAGACGTCGTTGTCGATCGTCTTGGGCAGGCCGACGACGGTGAGGTCGTAGCCGTTCTCGTGGAGGTAGGCGGCGAGGTCGGCCGCGGTGGTGTTGGTATCATCGCCGCCAATCGTGTGCAGGATGTCGATCTTGTCGCTCTTGAGACGCTCGGCCGCAACGTGGAGGGGATTCTCACCCGGCTTCACGAGGCCACGTTTGGTGCAGTCGTCGACGTTGGTCAGTTTCACCCGGCTGTTACCGATGGGGCTGCCACCGAAGTTGTAGAAAATCGCGGCGTTCTCCCGAACCGACTTGGGAAAGTGGTAGGATTTTCCGAGGAGCAGGCCTTGATAACCGTTGAGGTAAGCCATGAGGTCGGCATCGGGTGCAAGCTGGTTGTATTGCTCGATCAGGCCCCCAATGGAGGCGGAGAGACAGGGCGCGATGCCACCGGCGGTCAGGAAGGCGATTCTCATCAATGAAGGGGTGCTGGTAGGGTGGGGGTTTCCTTGGTCGCACCTTCCAACGATTCGAGGGGAAGTCAAGACAGGTGAAAAATCCTCTTTTTTGCCTCCAAAATGGCTCCAGTTCGATTAATTACTGGTAAATACTAAATTTACGATTAACCTCATTTTATTCCGTTTTTTGTGATGATTCGAGTGCCCTTCTTCACTTCCTCTGAAAGCCGTGAGCGCCATCATTCTGGCTCCGTTTCTTTTGGCCCGGAGTCCCAGCCCGGCTCCGTTGCGGTTCGGGGCGATCGGATGGAGTCTCGACTCGAGGCGCTCGAATTCCGACTCATTTCCCACGCGGAGGAGTTGAAATGCCAGATCGCCGAGCGCGTCTTACGAATCCAAAGCCGGATCGAGCGCGCCTTGCGTCCGTTTGAGCCGATTTCGGGGAGCGGGCCGATCGAGCCGATCGCCGACAACGTGCTCGAGTTTGGCAAGGAGGGCGGGGTGTCGAACGAATCGGTCAATCACCTTCTCCACGCCAGCAACGCCCGCGAGGCGATGCTGGAATTGAACGAGACGTTGCGCGTCACCCGTGAGCACCTCGAATCCCTCTCGTCCAGCATCGAGAGGATGAGGGCTTCGCTCGCGGCGAGATGATCTGCCCTGCCGGGCCTGAGGTTGGGGCAGAGCCCCTCACTTCTTGCTCGTCTCGACCGCTTTTTTGAGTTGGTCGAGGGCAGCCTTGGTCTCGGCCGCAACCGCGATGGCTTTCTCCGAGCTCGCCTTCAGTGCTTCGGCCCGCTTCGTGGCCTCTTCGACCGCCTTGATGGCGTTATCGAAATCGGTTTTTGCCTGGGCGGCCCGTTTTGCGGCCTCGGTGGCGGCGGCTTCCACCTCGGTCACAGCTTTTTGAAACATCGGGTCCACCGTCGGTTTCGCCGGTGGGGTAGCGGCAGCGGGGGCGGGAGTGGCAGCAGGGGCGGGAGTGGTAGCAGGGGCGGGCGTCGCTGGCTTCGGCGCGGGAGCCGGCGTGGTGGGCGCCGGGACCGGAGCCGGTGCGGCCGGTTTTGCGGCAGCGGCCGGGACTGGCGTGGCGGGCGTCGCCGGTTTTGCTGCTGCCGGGGCCGGGGCGGGCGTCGCCGGTGCCGGAGTGACGGGTTTAGCGGCAGGAGCCGGTGTGGCGGCGGCCATCGCCGGCTTCGTGGCGTTGGCCGCTGCGGCGACGGGCTGAGGCTGGGGTTCTTTCCAACCCGTGTTGATGTCGATTCCTGGAATCGCAGCAGCGAGCTTCGCAGCCCCGGCGTCGGTGACCTTGCTCTGCCAGACGAAGATCTTCTTCAGGTTCTTCAATCCGGAGAGTTTCGCGAGACCGGCATCGGATACCTGGGTGCCGTAGAGGTTCAGATACTCGAGGTTGGTGAGACCCTTGATCGAATCAAGTCCCGCATCCGTCACGGCCGTGTTCTCGAGGTGAAGGCGGCTGAGGTTCGCCATGCCCGCGACATGAGCGAGCCCCCGGTCCGTGACCTGAGTGCGCGCGAGATCCAGCCACTTGATCTGGGAGGCGATCGGCTTCAACTCGGCCAGTCTGTCGTCGTTGAATTCCTTGCTCACGTTGAGAGCGCTGAAGCGAAGCTCGGGAGTGTCCTGCGCGATGGCCATGAGCGAGGCCCCCGCCTTTTCGACGCGACCGATCGTTTCCATCACAAGTTTTTCCATCGCCGGATCGACCTTGGGAGCGTCGGCCTTCGCCACGGTGGCCGCCGCCTTCGGCAAATTCCCCAGCACGTGATTCGCGGCGGCGAGGGCCTTCTCATCCGGCTTGAAATCGGCGACCGCACCGGTGGCCTTCGCTCCGCTGCCGATCCAGAAGGCGAGGAGGGCGGTTTCTTGTTCGGTGAGCTGCTCCTTGTCCTCCGGCGGCATGTGCTCGTCGTCGTTCATTGGCAGAAAGACGCGCTGGAGGAGAGGGCTCTCATCCACCTTGCCCGCAATGATGGCGGGCCCTTCGTTGCCACCTTTGAGAATGGCTTCGACCGAGACCATGCTCAACTTGCCCTTGGGCTTTTCGGTGCCGTGACACTTGTTGCACTTCGCTTCGAGCACCGGAGCGATGAGATCCTTGTAGAGTTGGCTCTTCGTCGCGTCGGCTTGGGCCGACTGGGCGGAAAAAGCGGCGGCGAAAAAGAGGCCGGGGAAAAGGGAGCGTTTCATACCTGATGGGATCGATTCTAAAAACCGCTCAAAGCTAGGCCGCGCGCCAAAGTGAAATCAAGTCGCAATGGGGTAGGTGATCGCGGCGGAAATGCCGCGTGATTCCCTCGCAAGTCGTCCTTCTCTTCCCTCCATGGAAGCTGTGGTGATGGAAGCCTTGGGGGAAGATGGGTTCAATCGGCTCGTGGCGGCGTTTTACCGAAGGGTGCGCGTGGACCCTTTGATCGGACCGATGTATCCGCCCGATGACTGGGAAGGCTCTGAAAAAAGGCTGGCTGATTTTCTCATCTTCCGGTTTGGCGGGTCGGCCCGTTACGTCGAGGAGCGCGGTCATCCCCGGCTGCGGATGCGGCATGTTCGCTTCGCGATCGGTGAAGCCGAGCGCGACCGCTGGCTTGAACTGATGAGCGGGGCGATGGATGAGGTGGCGCTGGCGGGCGCGGCGCGAGCCAACCTCGGGGCCTTCTTTGATCAGGTGGCGGATTTCATGCGCAATCGGGAGGGGTGAGGTCGCGGGTCGTGCGGAGCATTCGAATTTTTCGTGGGTTTCCGAAAGGTTGAACGTTAGAAGAGCTCGTGCCACTGATCCCTGCCATGAAATTGCTTCCGCACCTTTCCCTCCTTTTGTTCGCAACCACGCTTTCGGCTTTCGCTCAGGAGAAGACCGAAGTGCAGTCGACCAATTATCCACTCCACTACTTCGCGGGGCGTCTTGCCACGGATGCCTTCGAGCTGAGCTACGTCGTCGATCCCGAGGTCGATCCCGCATTCTGGAAACCATCGCAGGCAGAGGTCTCCATTTTTCAAAAAGCCGATCTCATCCTGAAAAACGGGGCGGACTACGAGAAGTGGATGAAACGGGTTTCGCTGAGGACGTCGCCGCAAGTCGATACCTCGAAGGCGTTTTCGGATCGATTGCTCAAGGCCCCGGGGAAGGAGCATCGGCATGGTGACGGGAGCGTCCATTCCCATGCCGGGACTGCGTTCACCACCTGGATCGACTTGACCCAAGCAGCCCTGCAGTCGGAGGCGATCGCGGCGCGCTTCAAGCAGGCGCAGCCCGCATCGGCCGCGACGATTGATGAGAATCTCACCGACCTTCTGGCCGATCTCGCCTCGCTCGACGGGCGTCTCAAGGCTTTCGCCGCGGCTTGGGGCGACAAGCCGCTCGTGGCGTCGCACCCGATCTACCAATATTTCGCGCGCGCGTATCGGCTGCGGATCGAGGCGGTCGAGTGGGAGCCGGAGATGGAGATCAGGGATTCAGACCTCGCCGACTTGAAGGCGATCCTCGCCAAACATCCGGCGACCCTGATGATCTGGGAAGAGGATCCGAGCGAGGTCAACATTGCCACCGTCGCGACGCTCGGATTGAAAAGCGTCGTCTTCGCTCCCTGTGCCAATCGACCCGCCGAGGGAGACTGGATGGCCGTGATGAAAGCAAATGTCGAACGGCTCGAAGCAATGTTGAAGGAGTGAAGGGAGAGCGGGCGGAAAACGCGTGCGGTGGAGGGGCAAGCTCCTGCTTGCCCACCGTGGGAAGAGGGGGCGTTCGGGAGTCCGGCGGGCAAGGAGGAGCTTGCCCCTCCACCGCTGCCGCGCTTGAGTCGATTCGCGTCCACGTAGCTCTCCTACGCGATGGCGCGGGTGACCTCGCCCGTCCCTTTCCGCTAGGGTCCAATGATGAACCGCCAACGCCTCTTTTCCCGTCGCCGCTGGCTCGGCACTTCTTTCACCGCCGGCGCTGCTCTGCCGATCTTGCCCTCCACCGCCGCCGAGAGCGGTTTTCGCATCGCACCCTTCCGATTCGACGTCACACCGCCGATGGGTCATCCCCTCTGCGGTGGGTGGATCACTCCGGTGAAGTCGGTCGACGATCCGCTCGAGGCGATCGGTTTCGTCCTGCTCGGGTCGGGCGATCCGATCGTGATCTGCTCGGTCGATTGGACGGGTCTCCTCAACGACGCTCATCTGGAATGGCGCATCGCACTCGCTGCGGCCGCCGGGACGACACCTGACCGGGTCGCGGTGCATTGTGTCCACCAGCATGACGCGCCCTTCGTCTGTCTTGCGAGCGAGAAGTTGATTGCCGAGCAAAACGCCGGGATGCAGGTCGTCGACGTCGCGTTTTTCCACGACTGTCTGGAGCGTGGCAAGGCTGCGGTGAGGGAATCGCTTCACGGGGCGCGCCCGCTCACGCAGGTGGCTGCGGCCGAAGCGAGGGTCGATCGCATCGCCGGGAACCGTCGCATCGCCATGGGGCCCGATGGAAAGGTGCTAAAGATGCGCGGCAGCGCCTGCAACGATCCCGAACTGATCGCAATGACCGAAGGACTCATTGACCCGCAACTAAAAACGGTGGCTTTTTACTGCGGAACGGAAAAAGTCGTCTCGTGCCACTACTACGCCTGCCATCCCATGAGCCACTACGGAAAGGGCGCTGTCAGCAGTGATTATCCGGGGCTCGCGCGGAAGCGGCTTCAGGCGGCCGAGCCCGGCTGCACTCATCTCTATTTCACCGGTTGCGCGGGCAACCTTGGTGCCGGCAAATACAATGACGGCTCGCCCAAGGCTCGCGTCGAACTGACGGACCGCCTTCACGCCGCCATGGTCGCGGCTTCAGCGAAATTGGCCCCCGTCCCGCTGGTGAAAGTGGGGTGGACAACCCGTGACTTTTTTCCCGAGGTGAACCCGGCCTTTCGGGAGGAGGAAGAGCTGGCGAAAGTCCGGGATTCGCGGCAGGCTCCGGCCGACCGAATCCGCCCGGCGATGCGGGTGAGCTGGATCCGCCGGGTCGCGTCGAAGCAGCCCATCGTCCTGAGCGCCCTGCATCTCGATGGGATCACCCTTTTGCACCTTCCGTCGGAGAGTTTCGTCGAGTATCAGCTCCGCGCCCAGTCGCTCGTTCCAGAGCGTTTTGTGGCAACAGCGGCCTACGGCGACGGCGGCTCTTGGTATATCCCGACGAAGGAGGCTTTTCCGCAGGGCGGCTACGAGGTGAGTGTGGCGAACAGCGCGCCGAGCACGGATGATTCGCTCACTGCGGGGATGAAGGAGCTGCTGGGGAAAGCGTAACCGGAGGTCAGAAGTCAGAAGTCAGAAGTCAGAAGATGGGTGCCTGCGGCATCAATCTCGGTCCTCTGTAATTCCGCGTATTCTGTGTGTTCCGTAGGCCACCCCTTCTACGCTCGATTGTAGGCCGCCTCTTCTCGGTTCGATTGGGGTGTTTCCACCACCTCACTCCAACAACTTCGCCCGCTCGATCGCGCGCATCATGCCTTTGGCTTTGTTCACGGTCTCCTGATACTCGCTCGCGGGCACGGAATCGGCGACGACGCCGGCACCGGCCTGGACGTAAGCCTTGCCATCTTTCAGGACGACGGTGCGCAGGGCGATGCAACTGTCATGATTCCCGTCAAAGCCGAAATAGCCGACCGCACCGGCATAGGCGCCGCGCTTCGATTTCTCGAGTTCGTTGATGATCTGCATGGCGCGAACCTTCGGGCTCCCGCTCACGGTGCCGGCGGGAAAGGTGGCCCGCATCACGTCGTAGGCGCTGTGGTCGCCGTGGAGGCGCCCGCGAACGTTCGAGACGATGTGCATGACGTGGCTGTAGCGCTCCACGATCATGAATTCGCTCACCTCGACGGAGCCAAACTCGGCAACGCGCCCGACATCATTCCGAGCGAGATCGATGAGCATGACGTGCTCGGCGCGCTCCTTGGGATCCGCGAGGAGCTCGGCGGCGAGAGCCTCGTCTTCTTCAGGTGTTTTGCCCCTCCAGCGGGTTCCGGCGATGGGGCGGATGCGGATGCGTCCCTCGATTGCCTGCACGTGGACTTCGGGCGAACTGCCGACGAGGGCGAATTCGTCGCCGAATTGGAGGCAGAACATGTAGGGTGATGGGTTCACATGCCTGAGTGCCCGGTAGAGGTCGATGGGGCGGCCGGTAAAGTCGTTTTCAAACCGCTGCGAAGGCACGACCTGAAAGATGTCACCGGCGAGGATGTATTCCTTGGCCTTTTCCACCATGCCTTCGTATTCCTCCCTCGTCGTGTTGCTGCGCACCGGAGACTCGGGCGGCTCGGTCATGAGCGGGAAGGGAGAGAAGGTCCGCGGCTTGCGCAGCAACTCGATGAGCCCGTCGATTCGCTCGCGGGCGGTGGCGTAGGCGGTCGCGGCGTCGGGGAAATCGTCGGTGCAGAGATTCGCCACAACCTGTAACTTGCGGAAGCGGTGATCAAAGATGACCAAGGTTTCGGTGATGACAAAAGCCAAGTCTGGCAGGCCAAGTCCCTCATCCGGAGGCGCGGGCACGGTGGGTTCGAAAAAACGCACCATGTCATAGCCGAGGTATCCGACCGCCCCGCCGGCGAAGACGGGGAGACCTTCGACCGCGACGGGCCTGAAACCCGCCATGAGACGCTCCAGCTCGTGGAGCGGATCGCCTTCGTTCTCGGGCAGTTCGCGGGTGCGGAAGGCGGTTTCGCCGCGCTCGCGGGTCGAGAGGGTGCGGCCCTTCGCCCGGATCTCGAGCCGGGGACGGGTGCCGAGAAAGGAAAACCGCCCGATCTGTTCGCTGTTCTCGGCGGACTCGAGGAGAAAACTGACCGTGTCTTCTCCCTCGCTTAATTTTTGGAAAACGGAGACGGGTGTCTCGTAATCGGCGGCGAGTTCCGTCCAGACGGGCACGAGATTGCCCTTTTGGGTAAGCGATAGGAATTCCTCGAAGGACGGTTTCAGCACGGTCATCTGGGCCTTGGGGGGAAGAGAGAGAGGGGCAATGGGGGGCGTCGGACCGGGACGACCTCAGAAGGCCCACTCGGTCTGGCTCCACTCGGGACTCGGACCGGGAGCGGGGGGCGAGGGAGCCGCGGCGCGCAAAGGTTCGCACACCCGGAGCGAATCCGCAGCGATTTCTTCCAAAATCGGGGCGGTCTCGACCCTCTCCCGGGCCTTCGCGACCGGACGCAGCGGGATGGCGCAGTGACGGTCGGCACATTCGACCTCGACGCCCGCGAAGCCGCTCGCCTCGAGCCGCTTGGCGATTGCGGCCACCGCGATTTCGGGCGTGTTGCAGTCGCTGCTGAGGTGGCCGAGGACGACCCGATGGAGCTGGTTGGAGGCGATCGAGCAGACGAGGTCGGCAGTTTGTTCGTTGGAGAGGTGGCCGTGACGGTTGCTGATCCGCTGCTTCGTCGACCAGGGCCGCTTCGTGTCGTTCATGAGGAGGACATCGTCGTAGTTCGCCTCGGCGAAAAGAGTATCGACGCCATCGAGTCGGTCGAGGATTGCCTTCGTGACATGGCCGACATCGCTGAGGATGCCCAGACGAGACTCGCCGTTGTCGAAGAGAAAGCCGACCGGATCGACGGCGTCGTGTGGCACGGAAAAAGAATGGATATCGATCCTGCCGATGCGGAAAGAATGACCCGCCTCGAATTGCCGCCATCTCACGGCGGCCCCCACGTTCTCGCGAACGATGGCGCAAGTATGGATCGTCGCATAAACGGGGACCTCGCGCTTGCGGCAGAAGACTTCGAGACCCCGGGTATGGTCGCCATGCTCGTGGGTGAGAACAATCGCGGTGAGGCTGTCGGGGTCGACCCCCAGCTCGCTGAGGCGCGTGCAAAGTTGGCGGGCGCTAAGCCCCGCATCCACGAGGATGCGAGTCTCTTCGTGACAGACGAGAGCGCTGTTGCCCGAGCTGCCGCTGCCGAGGACCGCCAAATGAAGCATGCGGATCAGGATAGGTAGTAAAGGCTTCCAAACAAATGAAAAATCTCGAAAAATCGAGGCTAAACGGGCCGGGTCCTTTCGCCTCGGGGCGATCGCATGGTCCGTTCACTCCAGAATCGCCCCCGGCACGGGAGAAATGATCGGATCGAGAGTCGCACCCCGGGGCAGTTGGCTGTGATGAATCCAGTAGATCGCTCCTCCGATGGCCCCTGAGGCCACCTTCACCTCGATGGTGTCCGCTTCGGTGCGGAGGGTGGTGATTTCGATGGAGTCCTGAAGACGTCGTATCCCCAAGCCAGTCAGGTCGGCGCTGGCCCGTTCTTCGGGAGTGGGGTGCGCGGCGAAGAAGCGTCGAAGGGCGTCGGGGGACTGTGCCAAGTAAAGAGGCCCACCATCGCGACCGACCCGCAAGGTCTCGCTTTCGGGAGACCGGTTGGATTCCAATTCGCTCTCTGGTAAATGGTTGCGTGCCATTTCGATGCCGAGACGTCCGGAAACGTAGATGGCGCCCGCGAAGGCACCGAGCCCGACGACCGCCCCGAGGAACCCGAAACGACGGCGAATGCGGTCGCGCTGAAGGCGTGATCTCTTGGGCGCTCTGTCTGGGGGGGCTTCCATGGTCGCGGTTTCAGGATTCGCGGTCGATGCGTCGGGAGATCTCTTCGCTCTGGTCGCGGAGGAGGCGATGCTCCTCTTCTGTCAGGCTTTGAAAGCCCCTTTCGTTGATCTTGTCGAGAATGGCATCGACGTCGCTGGTGACGAAGGGAGCTTTGTTGGCGGGACCCGCTGTTTCACCCCTTCGCGAACCGGGCCTCGGCTTGGCTTTCTCACGGAGAATGCGCACCCCGAAGCCCGTTCGCCTCCGGGGGAGAGTTGTTCTTGAGGTCTGGTGCCAGCCACGACTGACGTAAAGCCAGCCGAAGAACATGCCACCGAAGTGAGCCATCACCGCGACGGCGTCTTCATCGGTCGATGCGAGGCCGAAGAGCAGGGTCAAAGCATTCACCGCTGCGAGGACCCACGCGACCTGCCGCATGGTCAGTGTGACAGGGATGACGAAAAAAAGCAGCAACTGAATTCGCTGATGTGGCACCAGCGTGGTTGCGGCGATGACGATGGCGAGGACCGAACCCGAGGCGCCAATGATGATGGCATCGGAAAAAATCGCGTTCCATCCCAATTGGAAGGCGCCGCCGACGAGTCCGCCGAGGAGGTAGAGGCGCACCACATGAAACGGTTGAATCAGCGAGAGGAGGAGCCGGCCGAGGAAAAAGAGTCCCAGGAGATTGGCGATGAGATGCCAGAGATTTGCGTGGATGAACTGGTAGGTCAGCGGGGTCCAAAGCCGTCCCGCGCCGAGTGCTTCGATCGAGAGTCCGAACCAGTCGCGCGTGGGATTGTAGAATAGGAGATTATTCAGAAGATAGACCGCCGCGTTCGCCACAATCAGCCAGATCACCACGCTCCACGAAGACGGTCCGTTGCCGCCGCGGCGGCTGTCGTCTCTCATATAATCGCGATCGTAGGTGCTCATGAGGTCGGCTTGAGGGGCCGGTAAGGAGTTGGAAATGGCACGGAAGATTCGCCCCAGTGGCGCTTTTCGGCAAGGAACGGAGGTGCGCGAACTCGAAAAATTACCGATAAATCGCGATATTTTGGGGTTGAAAGTATCTCGGATTTCTTGATGATCTCGTATCACCATGAATACCTCGGGCTACTTTCTTCTCATCGCCGCGCTTCTCCTCTTGGCCGGGTTGATGCTCTACGCCCGGTTCGCGTCGCGCACCAGAGAGAAATCTCTCCATCACGCCCCGTTTGATTGGGACTTTCCTCCGGCGGTGATCTCATCGGCCTCCGCTATCGGGGAGGAATTCTCCGCTGAGGGAGTCGGCCATTCGACGTCCCCGGTCGAGCCCGTCTTGCGGCTCGAGCGGCCCTTGGCGTTGGCTTCCGCTCCGGCCTCCGACGCGGGTCGCGATCGCGATTACTTGGACGATCTTCAGGAAGCGGCTGCCGGTCTCGCCAAACTGATGCGTTCCTCTCCGGTCGCGCGCGCTGAGCCGGTAGTGTTTGCCCCTGAGGAGGGAGAGGTCGAGCCGCTCGAGCCGCTCGAGGTGATCTCCGTGGCGGAAGGGAAGGAAGAGGAGCCGAACGTTGCTCTCGATGAGGCAAGTCACTTTTCGAAGGAGTCGCCTTCTCTGGAGGAGGCCGAGACTTTCGTCGAAGAAACATCCCTCGAAATGACTCACGAAATCGTCGAGGTCGTCGAGGTCGTCGAAATCGTCGAGGTCGTCGAGGTCGTCGAGGTCGTCGA